>Ga0068856_100004399_pt1 | contig 14040 bp, 14 predicted proteins | sample KBSCornC62_FD_66595 | JGI IMG/M metagenome (GOLD analysis project Ga0068856, IMG submission 66595) | Corn rhizosphere microbial communities from Kellogg Biological Station, Michigan, USA - KBS Corn C6-2 | ecosystem: Host-associated > Plants > Roots > Rhizosphere > Soil ...
TTCGCACTGCATGCACTGCATCCACTGCTTCAACTGCACGTTCTGCACATTTTTGTGTGCCAAATTGTGTGCCAACTTTTATACTACGACTCGGCACGAAATCTTGAATTTTTGACGGTGGTAACCGTGTCCTTATATATATAGTAGCCGCGTGACGGTTCCACGAAATCACCAATTTGAGTGCCATCGTGTCACAAAAGGGGCCCACGATCCCTTGTCCAGCGATACCCAGAAGCGTGCAAATCCGACCACCTTCGACGCCCGCCAGACAAAGTCCTTAGATTATGCTGTCCTTAATATGTGGCGCAGACACCAAGGTCGACCGAGGTTAGTTTGTCATAGGCCGCGAAAAAACTTCGCGCACCATTTGATTTTGGCTCAATTGGCGAAGGAGTTAGCGATCATTGGCCCAATTACTCGGATCACTAGCGTCCGATCTGTGTGTCTGCTGCAGCCGTGCTACTTGATGACATAGGTTGATTAGCTCAGTTGACGTCCAGGCTCGTTCAACTTTCGAAAATGGTATCCCATTGCGGCCAGCCGCAGCGTTTCCGCAAGCTTATCGCGATGCTTTAAGACAGCCTGGCAGAAGAAGCGCCAGAACTCTTTGCGTTCACTGTCAACTATTCCAAGCTTGAGCATTACGTGGGTGAACGCCGTGACGCCGCTGACAACATTGTAGCGTTGCGGCTCGACGAACTGCTGGGCGGTTCGTTTCATCGACTCAAGCGCTCGCTGATAATACTCACGTGGAGCGTAAATAGTCCGCATGATCGACTGATAGCCCTGAATGAGCACAGCCGGATCCATGCGAGTCTTAAAATTCAAGGTACAGCTCGTGTTGTTTCCTGAGGCTTCTCCTAACAATCTTCCTTCTCGTTCCAGTCTCTTCCATAACTGGGTATCAGGAAGCGCGTTCAGAAGACCAACCATCGCAAGCGGAATAGCGCTCTCTCTGATGAAGTCAATCTGGCGCTCAAAAATGTCTGCGGGATCGTTGTCAAAGCCGACAATAAAGCCCGCCATTACTTCCATACCATAGCTCTGAATCTTCTTTACGGATTGGAGCAAGTTGCCACGGTTTTGCGACTTCTGAGCTTCCTTCAAACTCTCTTCCACCGGAGTTTCTATACCCAGGAAGACGCGCCGAAAACCAGCTTCCCGCATCTCTTTGAGCAGTGGTTCATCGTCTGCCAGATTCACGCTTGATTCGGTCAGAAGGGAGAACGGATAACCATTCAGTTTCTGCCATTTTGCGAGCTCAGGAAGCAGCAGCCTGACATTTTTTTTGTTGCCGATGAAGTTATCGTCCACAATAAAGACTGTTCCGCGCCAGTTGAGTTTCCGCAATGCCTCAAACTCAGCCAGCATCTGTTGAATACTCTTGGTTCGCGGCACGCGTCCGTAGATTTCAATTATGTCGCAGAACTCGCAGTTGAAAGGACAGCCTCGCGAATACTGCACGCTCATTGCGCTATAGCGCTTCAAATTCGCCAGGTGAAAATCGGCCAACGGAGTAGTCGCAAGCGGCGGACGATCGACTGCCTGGTAGCGGCGCTTTGCAACTCCGGCAGCGAGATCCTTAACGAACTCCGGCAACGTAGTCTCCGCCTCCCCGACAAAGACGTGATCCGCTTCGGGCAGATCTTCGATCGTCGTGGTGACATATGGGCCACCGAGGACGACGCGTTTGCCACGCGACTTGCAGCGTTTCACTACTTGTTTGAGCGAATCCTTCTGCACCAGCATCGCGGTAGCGAATACCATGTCGGCCCAATCAATGTCTGAGGTTTTCAGAGTTTCTATGTTCAGATCAATGAGGCGTCGTTCCCAGTCAGACGGCAATAAAGCAGAAACGGTTAACAATCCGAGCGGTGGAAATGCGCATCGCTTACCCTCAAACGGCAACGCGTGGCGAAAACTCCAATATGTGTCCGGAAACTCAGGATTGATCAACAAAACTCTCATGACAACACGCTCCTGACGTCACTCTGCTGGTCCATGTTCTGGGGCAACAACTAACTGAGAGCCGCCGGCAGTTCGTGCACCCATGCGGCGCAACCAGCGGAAATGGGACAAAAGTCCCGCACGAAAGGAACTGTGCTCACCATATCTCACCCCAAATTCACGACAGGTCTGTTCCACAAGGTTTGAGATGGCGGGGTAATTGATGTGACATACGCGAGGAAAAAGATGATGTTCGATCTGAAAATTCAAACCGCCCAAAAGCCAACTCTCGACTCTATTGCGTCGAGCGAAGTCCACCGACGTTTCGACTTGATGTACCGCCCAGGCATTCTCCATCGAGCCGGAGCTATCTTGGGGCACCGGGAACTCGGCCTCTTCAACGCAGTGAGCAAGTTGAAATACGACGCTAACAACTACACCTGCAAGACTCACTGTTAGAACGTACAAGAGGACTACTATCCACAGCCGATGCATCAAGAGCGGTAATCCGAACGCTAATATTAAGAACAGCGCCTTACCGCCAATAAATCGCACGAGCTCCCACCTTTTCGGCCGCGGCATTCGGGTGTGTCCGATGCGACCACTTATAACGTCACGGAAATCATCGTAGAGATGCCACTTGATGACATTCAATCCGTAAAGCGGCCATAAATAGAAATGCTGCCAGCGATGAAGTTTGAATCTCGTTTGATGTGGAGTTAAGCGGCCGAAAAAAGCGATATCAATATCGGCATCGTGGCCGGTGATGTTTACGTAGGTGTGATGTACGACTACGTGTTTCCAGTGCCATACGTAAGAACTGGCACCTATTAGATCCATCGTCATAGCCGCCAAACGGTTGATCCATGCGTGATTTGAATAGGAGTGATGACTGCCGTCGTGTTCAATATTGAAACCAATCGCAGCCATTGACATCGCAAGTAGAACCGCCAGGGGCAAAGCCTGCCACCAGGATCCGGCCACGAACACGAGCAGTGAATAGAACCCACTAAAGGCACTCAGAATAATTGCGGTTTTCAAATACATTGCGGGACAGTCGCGAGCGCTACGATCGGAATTACGAAAGTAGTCATCAACTCGTCGCTTTAATTCTTTATGAAATGCGTTCTCTCTGCTGAAAGTTAATCGGCTTGGAACACCATCGCGATTATGATTAAAACCCATATCTTTAAATCAGCGCTTTCTTACCAGAGACTTTGATGCTCTAACCTGTATGTTACGCATCACACATAGAAACTTCTTTTCAAAACAGTGCGGGAATGCTGAGGTGACAAAACTATTACATTCAGTGAACATGAGCGTGGGCCGCCGTGACTTGTCTCCAAAGTGTGATCACTGAGAAAAAGCACAGAGCGCGAGTGATTTCACGAAGACAATTCTGTTTTTGACCGCTCTTGCGGCTCAGAGGAAGTTCCCCGGTGGACAAGCGTTGCGCGTGAGCAAGCGGAAAGGAACACTCAATGTATTAGAGACGAGAGTTATCGTATGTGCGGAAGAGCACATATGAGAGAACAGGCCGATTGCGAGAGAAGTTTTAGACGAAACTTAATTCAGGTATGCATCCGCTTCTGCCTTAATGATTCTGTAACATGGGCAGGATTTCGCTTCGAGCCCGCGGCGATTCAGAATGGTGATTAGTCCTCGACTGTAACGAATCAGTTTGCCGGCCTGCAGGATGCTAGCGGCTTTACTCACACCTTCGCGGCGCACTCCTAACATGTTAGACAGGAATTCCTGCGTCAACGGAAATTCCTCAGCTCCTAGGCGATCTTTGGTCATTAAGAGCCATCGCGCTAAGCGAGCGTCAACCAAATGAAAGCGATTGCAGGCCGACGACTGAGAAACTTGAGTGAAAAGCGAGTGCGAATAACGATGGAGGAGGTTATGTAAACTACCAAGCCGGTTTGCTTCAATACGTACCGCCGCTGAACTCATTCTCATCGCCGTACCCGAACCCTGCACTAGAGCAAGTGTTAACGAGGAGCGGACACCCATGAAAACGGACAGCCCTGCCATTCCTTCATTTCCAACCATTCCCACTTCAAGCAATGATGTCCCCGACACCTCTGAAATCAATGAGATTATGGAATCGATTGGAAAATAGACGTACTTAATCACATCACCGGGTTCGTACAACGCCTCGCCCAAAACCAAACTGACGGTCTTAAGTTTGGGCAACAAACGCGCGTATTCCTTTTTCGGAAGGTTGTCGAGCAGCCGGTTAAGAGATTGAGCGCCATTAACACGGACTTTCAAAAGGCCATTTTGTAGAGTCCTATTATCCATACTCGCCTTCCAACCTACACGAACTGAGGTTCCCAATGGATGAACATTGATAAGTAACACTGTGACGAAGCAAAGTCTGTGCGGCAACACACATACCAAGGCGACTCGCCGCTTCCAAGTATTATGTGTGTTACCTAACATATGTGATATAGTGCTGCGAAGCACAGCCCGCTTTGACATCAGGATCGAGTCTTCCCCTCTACTCCTCTTGCCCTCCGCGCAATCCAGCGGGGATGAAAAGGCTCCTGTTAATTCCACCCCGGAGATCGGAAGATGAAAATTTTGCTTTACAATCCAGACAATGGTGTCACGCGCAACTTCATGCCGCATCTCTGGATGTTTCTCCTGCAAGCGATCACCCCTCCCGGTCATGAAGTTGTTCTGATTGATGCCAATGCGCGGCCGATGAGCGATGATGAGATCGTCCAATTCATAAAAAAAGAAAAAATCGATCTCGTCGGAATCGGGGCCATGACGAGAATGGCCGAAAAAGCGTACCGCGTTGCCGATGCGATTCGCGTCGCAGGCGTGCCCGTGGTAATGGGCGGCCCGCACGTCACCGAAGTTCCTGATGAGGCGTTAGGTCGAGATGGAGGGCCACGTCACGCTGATGCGATCGCGCTCGGTGAAGCTGATGAAACCTGGCCACAGATCGTTGAGGACACTGCTCGTGGAGCACTCAAAGATATTTATGCGCCTGTAGATCAAAACGGAAAAGAGCAGAAGCCGAGTCTTCAACCTTACCCTGCCATTCCCTGGCAAACGCTAAATCTCGATCAATTCAATTTCTTCCCGCGTGTGCTGCGGCCTTTGCTATCGCGCGTCGGGCCGCATTGGCGCTCGCTGCACATCGTGCCCATCGAGTCAGGCCGAGGCTGTCCTTATGGTTGTGAGTTTTGCACCGTCACCGGATTCTTCGGCGACTCGATCCGCTTCCGCACAAATCAAAGTATCGTTGACGAATTACTGACGTTGAAAGCGCGTGCTAAAGCTGAAGGCGGAGTAATCTCGGTGTTTTTCGTTGATGATAACTTTGCGATCAGTATCAAACGAACAAAATCTCTGCTGCGCGACATCATCGCTGCAGGTGCAGAAGTCCCCTGGATCGCCCAGATCAGCGCCAACCTCTTACGCGATCAGGAGCTCGTTGATCTGATTGCGGAGTCTGGTGGAAGGGTCATCTTTATCGGGATGGAATCGATTGACCCCGTGAATCTGGCCGACGTTAAGAAGGGATTTAACAAGCCCGAGGAATACACGGGTGTACTCAAACGTCTTGCTGATCGAAATATCTATGCCATCACGTCCTTCATCATTGGTATGGATAACGATACAACAGGCGTGGCGGAACGAATTCTGGAACAGATTCGCAAATGGCCTCCAGGCTTACCGGTCTTCGGCCAACTCACGCCGTTTCCCTCAACACCTTTGTATAAGCGGCTACAGGAAACTGGTCGACTGGTTCGTCCAAAACACTGGTTGAAGTTCGAGAAAAACACGATGGCACATGAACCTCTTAAGATGACCATCGAGCAAACTCACCGCGAACTCGCATATGCGTGGACCCACTCTTACGACGCTGCACGTAATGCGGAAGCGGTCGAGGCGATGAGCTATGCACCAGTAGGCCCGCGTATTTTTCACTTCGTTACGCGGCTCGCGTTCCGCGCCATCTATTTTCCGCAAACAACCAGACGAGCATGGATCAAAGTGTTTTTTGAGAACAGACGCCTTGTCTTCCGTCTTGGAACGGAAGCCATTGGGAGCCTCCTAACTTCAAAGAGAAGCAGGAAAGGAAAAGATGCTAGCTCCCCGGCGATAACACCGCTGAGTGCAAACACCTCGTTGACTATTGACGGCAGGCAATGAGAATCGCACAAATATTAGCTGCGTAACCGATCGAACTCGCTTTGACAACTCGATAACACTCACACGCGCTATCTTCCAATTTCCGGCGGTCCAGGATCTGAATCCGGCCTCCGACATAACTAATGGCTCCTATGTCCTGCAGATGACCCGCAGCCACAGTAACGCCCTCGCCGGAACCATTGGGAGATTGAAAACAGAAGCCTCCGAGGAAATATTCCTGCTCGGAGGCTTTGCTTTAAAAGCCGGAAGTGTCCAGCACAGATTTAGTAGCGAGAGCGTCCACCGAAGCCGCGATTGCCGCTATTGCCACGACCACCGCCGAAGCCGCCACGACCACCGCCGCGATCTTCGCGAGGCTTCGCTTCGTTGACCGTTAGCGTACGTCCACCAACATCGTGGCCGTTGAACTGCTGAATCGCAGCATTGCCTTCTTCTGACGAGGACATTTCGACGAATGCGAAGCCTCGTGACCGGCCTGTTTCGCGATCTTCAATAACGTTTACTGAGTCGACTGTTCCCACTTGCGAGAACAACTGCTGCAAGTCATCGCTCGAAGTTTGAAACGAAAGATTGCCGACATATAGTTTCATTGACATTTTTGTGTGTTTACCTTTCCTGCTTCCAGGATTAAAGGAGAAGCTTTGAACCAAGTGTGCTTCGACGAAACGGGACCGAGCGAAGAAACAAGCGTTTCAGTGCGACTTCTACGAGTTTGAAAAATCCAACCTGCCCTCGAATCATCCTTACGCCGAGCTGTAATTAGCGCGAGCGCATCACCGTTGATGAACGAGAGAAGGAGTAGTAATTCTGATGCGTTCGCCATAAAGTGAGTTGCAACGCGTTAGGCAATAGCTTTATCAGGGAAGTTCTCGGTAGTCACCTAACCTTGAGATGTCGAGTGGATCTCGAGAGAAGGTATGTGTGTTGCCGCACGGACACAATGACATCCGACCTGTATGTTCGATCAAAGTCTGGTTTTCTTCGAAGCACAGAGAGCGCGCAACGCCATGAACATGAGATTAGCTACTTCCGGAAAAGTTGAAAAAAGTCAGCTGATTTTAGTAGTGGAGGATGTCTACGAAACGCGCGCGGGCATCGATACGTTACTAAAAGCCGACGGTTATCGAGTTGCTTTGGCAAGCACCGAAGTAGAAGTCAGCAATCAGACTGAGCGAGCGAACCTGATACTTGTGGGCGGTTCCGGTTTACCTGACAACACTCTCGTCACGGTGCGTCGTGTTCGTAGCGAAGCCGCCGTTGGTTGTGAGGTTCCAGTTGTTGTCTTTTGCGCTAAGGACATTAGTGAAGGTGAAGAAGTCGCAATCGGCGGAAACGTATACCTGACAAACCCCGATAACTTCAATCAGTTGAGAGGTCTTGTCGCACGACTACTACTAGAGACCTCGCACTCTGACATTACCAGGAAAGAAGAGCAGTCACCCGCAATTTTATGACAAATAACAATAATAGAGCACCGTTGGTCGTCAGGTTCATTGATACTCATCCTCGAATGCTGATGGAGCTTACTAACACGTCGGTGAACCTGCTCAAGTCCGTCGAGATTCTGACAGTATTTTTGAAGGACCGGCAACGTTTCACTACTCCTTCCCGCGCGCATATTCGATTTGACCCTATCAGATTTGTTCAACCAAACGAAAAAGCGGTTGTTTATCACAGGACTTGGATCAATGGCAGGCCGTCAAGTGATGCACAGGATCAAATTGGACAGCTTGAAGTCGTAGCCGGTGTGGTTAAGCCCTACGTCCTGGACATTTCGTGGGAAGATGTGGATGGGAAGATCCAATTTCAGAGAATTCCGGTCGGTCATTAGTCAGGAGATACGTGTCACCTGACATTAGATCCCCCTCCCGGCTAACTGGGCTTGCAGCACGAGCAACAGCATCGCTGCCACCCATATCAAAAACAGGCCCAGGAAAACAATGTTCGTTTTTGTGCTGAACGCTTTCTCTTCAGCTGCTGCCGAGGATTGGAGCAAACCTGGCTGAAACGCTTGAAAGCAATTTAGACAGGACGTTGCATTAGTAAAGCAACGTCGTCGGCAGTTCGGGCAATGGCTAAGATTCATGGTCTTAGTTCAGTCTCGCTTCCAGCCATTTCTCGTGATCACTATGAACAAGGATCTGCAAGAACTGGATCGGTAGAAATCTCTTACATAAAGAAGGGCTGACGCTCACTAATCCTTAAGGCTGCGCCCAGAAAGCTTGCCAGTGCTTCTGGCTCGTCCTCATAAACATCGAAGACCGTCTGAAGTTTTGTGATTCTCATCAACTCACGGACACTCTCAGTCATGTGCATCAGCTTGAGGGCTCCCCCTTTTTCGCCGAGAGTTACATGACTTGAAACCAGGTCGCCCAGGCCACCCGAATCAATGTGCTTTACCCACGCAAGATCTAACAGAATCTGAATCTTTCCTTCACCTGCAAGGCAACGAATCGATTCGTGCAACCCGAAGGCGGCACCGCGGACTCTTTCCCTGCCCTTTAGATCGAGGACAGTCACATCTTCAATCTGACGCTGATTGATATAAAGATTAATCAATTTCTTTTTCTCTCGTTCGGAAAATTGATGCTCGAATGGCTCGGGGTCTAATTGTCAGCTTTCCCCGGTTAATTCCGTGATCAATCGTGCCGCGCTTGCGACCACCTTTTGAACATCGCCTGATGACACCTGCGGGCAACGGAGCGCTGAACGGATGGTGTTCCTCCGCAGTCTTTGACAGAACCATTCATCGGTATTCTGTCGTCTGCCTGGCCCTCCACGAGCCATGGGTTTAGTTGCGCCCAGCGAACTGAATCAAACTCTGTTGGTGTCTGCGAATCCGTTTTCACAATCAGGTGTTGCATAAGATCGATCTCGTTTACTAGAGGCTTGTCATTGTTGGCTGAAGCATGTGAAGCCGTCTGTGCGCTAGATCGCTTATGAGCTTGAAATTGTCTATTTGGTGTCAATCGATCTCGGCCGTATCAAATAGGCACCCACGCCAACACATTGCAAAGCGGCTTTCGTAAAAATACCAATGTTATAACTAATGCAGAAGCAATCGTATGTGGTCTAACGCACGGACATCTGTGTGTGACTAGTCCATTCTGGAATGACACAGGGTCTCAAGGGGTCGGACAACTTTTGAAATGAGGAGCGTACGATTATGTTGTGGGCGATTCTTATAGTGTTGTTATTGCTCCCAAGAGACACGGAAGCCCCACTATTACCAAAGACGGCGTGACTGTGGCGAAAGAGATCGAACTAAAGATGCAATAGAGAATAGGGGAGCGCATGCTGTTATCGGGAAGTTGGCGTGAGGTGGTCTGTGGCCTTCCTGCTCTCAGCCTGATATTCGACCGCCGCGCTTTCCGCACGATGCAGGCTGAATACTGCAATTCGAGGGCAGGAGGTAGTCGGAGATAACGATTTTCGCGTGCGGTAGTCGCGGATAAAGAAGGACTGGCGTGACCACAATAGACGGAAAGCAATTCGAAGAGATCTGTGACGGCATCTGGCGTGACCGGGCTACGGTCCTCAAGGGAGGTAGCGGGTTGAGTGGTGACGCCATACTCATGCGAGCGGTCTTCTGGCGTCTCTGTAAAGCAGGAATTAAGGCAAAGGGCTGCGTCCAAATCGAGGGCGCTACTTCCCCGCTCCTTGCTTATCAGTTAGTGGTCGCGCGAATGGTGAACCGGAGCGGACGCCCGGCTTTTGATTGCACACCGGTCTTAAATGAACTGCTTCAGCGTTACCAAAATGAAGTCGGGAACGAGCGCTAGACAAAGGAAGATAAATCAGGTATCTCGCCGCAGGCTCATTTCAATAGTCATCCTATAGCTCTGGCATTTTGTGCGATGTAGTTATCTCGTCGAAGCAGGCTGGCCAGGTTGACCGCTTCACGGATCGTCATCAGATCGCTGTTGTCGGCATCATGAAACCTAACTCCACCAGCCTGTAGTTCCCAGTCCTCATGCCCTTGGTATTTCAGCTCGTTGAGTATCTCCACTGCCTCATAACCGCTGACCGTGGTGAACGAGAGCAGGAGTACCTGAGTTCTGTTTCGCTCGTGAGTCGTTTTCTCAATTGCTTCACGAATGGCTTTTCGATCTCGCACTTCTGCTGTTAGTAAATTGGATACTGACGGTTGTCCCATTCCAGGTACTTCTAGCTCGTAAAGCCGACTTCTATATTCGGCGAGCATCCCGAGGTAAGCTTTGCATTGCTCGATGATGGTTTCCCTCGTAGCCCTATTTACTGCGACCTTCGACGCTTGTAGTTTTTTTCCAATTCCGGATAAAACATAATTAACATCCTTAACTGCGACCAACTGTGATCTCAAATTCATAGGACGGCCCAAAGCTGAATGTGTCGGTGCGTTAGCTGGTTGAAGATTACGACTCGGCGATAATAGGTCTCCCTAGCGACGAAATAGAAGGCACATTTTGCCATCAGCGTAGATTTAAAATGGAAAGCAGAGGGAGGGCGATATAACGATGTCTGACCCGATTGCCAGGAAGCCTCTGAAGAAGAAAATGCTTTGCCGATGGCAGAATGAGGCGGAAAGATTGCCACCGCACAACAAGTGCGATGCGAACGGACCGACTAGCGAAAATAAGGACCAACGTCACGCTATTGTTGACCATACGTATGGGTTTCTTCGATAAGAAATTCATACGAGAATATCAGGCGTTATGAGTTGAATGTGTCGGTTAAGGCGGGCGCTTATCAGGCTCTGTACCTGCCCCAACAATCTGTAAGCGCTTGCAACGGACTCACGCAGGGGCGTGAGCGAGTTGCTAGAGCGCAGGGTGCGCAGCTACTTTTTGATACGTCTGAATACTTGCAATAAAATTTTCAGCTCACTCGTTTCCACTGGTTACATCGCAGAAACATAGCAGCGACGGCTCTGAGATGAAAACCAGGAGCTAAAGGAGAAACCTAATGCCCATTGATTTCCAAGCCATTACTATTATTGCCAATCCAGAGCAGGCCCAGGTGCGCGATGGCTCCAGAGCACACTCCAAAAAATTTCCTTTCCGACTTTCTGCGGCTCCCACGCCTGAGTGGGTTGCACTCTTTAATCGGGAATGGTCAATGAGGACGGTTCCGAATAGAGCGGCGAGCGTTCATGGCGACATACTCCTGCTAGAATGTGCCATTGAAGAACTGCCCCTACTCGCAGAGAATTTAGAAGTTGATATGAGAGCTGCTAATCAACATTATCGAGAGCGGCTGTTGCGTCAGGAAGTGAAGGAACATCAAGCAGGCCACCAGGGACAAGAAAGGGAGCGTGCTGACGATAATGCTGCAATAAGGGAAGCTTTGGACAAGCTCAGAAAAAGATAAATTCTAATGCTGGCGGGAGCTCGTCGACCAAGCGCGTAATATTGATTGGTGTTCCGTAAAGTTGTCTGATTCCGATTTTAAACTCTTAGAATCCATTGTTCGCAAGGACCTGCAGGTTCTGCTCGGGACCAACACGAAATCAAATAGCCGCGGGCAGCAACTGATGATCAGTTACTGCCCGTTTTCGTGTCTCTAACCCGGATTCGCCTGCGATGCGTTTACCTAGTTTCTAGCGGTGGTGGGTTCTCCGATGTTGCTAACATGGTTTTGGAGCAACTGCCAATTACTTCCGCGTTTTACCCACACGTGTGTGCTGCGATATGTCGGCTTCCCGTTGACGGTCCCGCGGTGCGACATGATCGCCAGCTTGCCGTCGTTGAAGAAGTGGACCACGTACTGGTCGGCCACGTCGGTATCCGTGGTGGCCTTGAGTGCCGCCATATACTGTGCCTTGTTTTCGATTTGACCGAATGGCGTCGTGCCCGTGTAGTCTTCAGCTACGATGCGACTGATAGTCTTCTGATCGTCAGCATTAAGCCTCAACTCAGCGGCCGTCCACTGCTTGTCTAAGGCTATCAACGTCTGTTCATCAGTCATCTTGGTCTTCGTTTGTGCGGAAGCGATTGCTGAGGCCATTGCCACGACCAACGTGAGCATTAGCATACCTGTCAATTTTTTCATCATTTAAAGTCCTTTCGTTGTGCGGGGGAAGCTCGACAGAGTCGAGAGCGTTGTTTTTTGCGCACGTTCTTATACTTCAGTTTGGGCGCAAATTGCGGCGAACTGGTGACCGCTTTTATGCGGTTTTGGCAGCGGCGAGTTTCTGAAACGTGGAAGTCACGAGCTCAGCTGTCCCCACCCTGGGCGTTCCTTCAATAATTCCAGTGAGGGCTTCCAGCACTTCTGGATATCCAGTGACATTGTAGGCTTCCGCTTCCTCTTTCGCGTCCCAGAAGCTGATAGCAATAGCTTCGGAACGATCTGGGGCGACAAAAGTGATCAGGTCGCGGAATCCCTTTTGTTTGCGCAGAAGTGGCAAGACCTTGTTATCAATAACACTGGCGAACTCTTTCGTGGCGTTCGGCTTCAGTTCCATAATTACATGTCGTGTAAACATAGTGCTCCTTAGGTTGTTTGACTGTGGGCTTCAGGTGATCTGGGTGATTCCAGAGGAGCTGAGAAGAGAGTAAGTTGGAACTCGGTTCGCCTCGTACCTTATCACGCAACTACGCGTTCGCCTAATCGGCATGTATTCAAAGTGTCAATAGTGGAAGAGCTAGTATCGCAGATTGATAAAATTGATAGCTCATCAATGGCGAGTATCAAAACACGGTCATGATACATTCTTGATGGGTTCAGAAGGACTTCGCTTGCGTCAGCCTGTAGACTGCTCAGACGTTAAGAACAAGCGGGGGTGAAGTACTACTTCCACCAAACTGAGAGGCTAGCTTCGGCTAGCTTTTTGGTTCTTATGGTCGCACTTCGGTAACACATTCTCGATCAACTCAGTTACAAGGGCTTGGAAAGAGTTCTCAAAGGTTTACTAGAGAGTTATCAAAAAGGCGTCGCCGTTTCCAGCAACGCCCTCTTAACCACGGCGGCTCACAGTGGGGAATGCCTACGCGTGTGGGAGATTTACTTAAGCTCGAAAGTTTATACAGGAGTAGATTACATACCGTATGTGCGTTAACCCACATATAGTTTTTCTTCACCGTAAGCTGAAGTATCTTAATCCCTGTTTGTCATTCGCCCTCAATCCAGGTGCAAGCTGAGTCGCCTGTGCGCTGGTCCGCTTAGCGATTGCTGTCAAAAAGTTACCTCGCATATGTGTGTTGTAGCACCGACGGCTACCATTGCCGCTTGTAATATTGAAATCGAAGACGAGAGCCTTCCGCGCTAGGCATGAATGTGGCGCTGGGCAGATCCTGTAGCTCAGCTCTACCAGCAAAGAGTATTTGGGGAGTGTGTTTACGACGTGACGCTTAAGAATCGAGTTAAAGGAATAAACTGGAATACCGCCGTGTTTATGGGATTGTTTCACCTTGGTGCGGTGGCCGCCCTCTTTGTGTTCAATTGGAAGGCGGTGTTGGTAGCGATCTTGCTCTGGTGGGTCGCAGGAAGCTTAGGAGTTGGAATTGGCTTTCACAGACTGTTAACTCATCGTAGTTATAAGACGTCAAAGCTGGTTGAATACTTTCTGACGCTCTGCGGCACGCTCGCGCTTGAAGGCGGTCCTATCTATTGGGTTGTGACGCACCGCATCCACCACGCGCATGCTGATCGGCCAGGTGATCCGCATACACCACGCGATGGTGGCTGGTGGTCACACATGGGATGGATTCTGACCGGTACGGCCCAACAGTATGACAACTCGGTCGTGGCCCACTATGCTCCCGATTTAATAAAGGACAAATTTCATATTTGGCTCAACCGCCTTTATTGGCTACCGCTCGTTTTCGTTGGTGTAGCGTTGCTGGCATTCGGCGGCTGGTCATATCTGATGTGGGGCATATTCTTTCGTGTAACTTTTAATTTGCATGCGACCTGGTTGGTTAATTCAGCGACGCA
>Ga0068856_100004400_pt1 | contig 14039 bp, 13 predicted proteins | sample KBSCornC62_FD_66595 | JGI IMG/M metagenome (GOLD analysis project Ga0068856, IMG submission 66595) | Corn rhizosphere microbial communities from Kellogg Biological Station, Michigan, USA - KBS Corn C6-2 | ecosystem: Host-associated > Plants > Roots > Rhizosphere > Soil ...
GAGTCACTCATATCACGTTATGCCCCCTCGGATAACCAGAAATAGCTATAGGCCACGAGCCTCGGATAGAACCATGGTTGACCTTGAGTCGCCATTCGCTTGTCGCTCTCGCAAACTCGATCGCGGCCGCTAACTCTCCAGAGGAGACTGATCCGAATGGGCACAAGTCGCACTTCCCCAGGGAAGCTTAATTACCGTGGGCTGGATCTCGAGAAAACATCTCGTCTCCGGTCGAAGCAGAAGTTTTTTCTTGACATCCCTTTTGATAGAGCTCATTGAGGCACGCCCCTGGTACTCCCGATGTAGAATCTCCCCCGTGAAACAGCCTGAGAGGAGAGACCGATGGTTTCATGGTTTAAGCGTGTTCGGAAGGATGATCTAGTCTTCGGGTCGATGCTGTACATGGGCGACAAACTGCAATATTGGGAAGGAAATACCCATTTTGCACCGACAGGAACGGACTTCGAGGTCTTTGTTGACGGGACTTCAGATGACAACATGAGTGACCAGCATCAATTCTTTGAACGGGTGTGCGAGAACTGGTCGCAATGGTCGGGTCCCGATCCTAGAGAAAGTACGTCAACGCCATCCAGACCCCAAAGAGGATATGCGGGTCTCCACGATGAACATCCCAAAAGCACGATTTTCGGATGACAGTGAATGGCGAGTCTCGTTCTCGGCGGAGCCGTCCGGAAACTTCTGCACAGTGAATATGAAAGGGCCAAACCCTGAATCCGTCGAGTGGGACAGCTAGTTTACGATAAATCTTCATTACACTCGTTGACCCGGTTTTGCCAGCCTGGCCTGTCAGTACCCCCAGCCCGAGTGAAACTTCAGGCCGGGTCCCAGTCCGGCGATGAACACCACTGCCAGAAGCACGGCGGCGACCATCCATCCTCGGCTGCGTTCGATCTCCGGCATCTGCAGTTCGCTGCTGGAAATGCGCGGGCCACGAAGCAGCGTCCACATCCACGCCAGCCCGGATTTTCCGCCAAATGACGCAGCCGCCGCAGAGGCCAGAATCAGTAGTGGCCCAACGGGGTTCACCGCGCCCGCGATGCAGGAGAGGATTCCGGCAGCGAGATAAGGTACGAGCGTGAGCTTGCGTGCGCGTCGCGCGCGAATTTCTGAATCTCTCCCTAAGAATGGCCGCAACTCGCGCAAGGACAGAGGAACAAACGAGAGGAAATAGGTCACTACTCCTAGCGCAATTAAGGCGACGCGCCACACCCAGGTTGGCTGCCATCCCGCCACCACCATAGCCCAGTCGCCGAAGTTGCCGATACCGGAAAACAGGAAGTACCCACCAGCGTCGAACAAATTAAAGGTCATCAGCAGCCAGAAGAAGTAGCGCCAGGATGTGCTCTGTCTGGCCGCGCGTGCGGCGACCCAGAAAAGCGACCCCGACACCAGATTGGCTAGCGTCCCCCCAGCGGCCACCAGACGAGTGTCCGCGCTACACTGGAAGTGCACAGTAGAAAGAACCAGTGCTTGCCCGCCTGTGGCCACGCACATGCCCCCGTGTCCAAGGCCCTCGTGAATGAAATCCGTGATCACCGTAGCAGCGATCGCGATAGCAACGATCGTCAACAGGTCTGGCTGGGTTCCTTCGCGCAACGCTGACGGGTTGGACCCAGTTATGTCGCTTGCGGCGTTGACGGCCATGCGCCGCATTGTAGCAGCGGGACTCTGCCCCTGCGCGCAGAGAGAGAAGGCGTACTTCAGACTACCAATCGCACGTTAGCAGTGTGCCAACCGGAAACTACACCGGGTAGTTGACGCAAAATCGTCATAGAGCTCATCGAGGCGGCAAAAGGATTAACTAATCCAATCACTCAGCCTTCGCCTCCTCAACGATCGCTCCGTGTTCCCGGACAACGATCTTGGAGACTTTTGTTCCTGCTTTTACGAACTCGAACGTAAGGTCGCGATCGACGGTGAAGAAGATGTTATCCGACTCGGGATGTAGCACGAACTTGTCACTGCCGATTATCAGAATGAGCAGGTTATTGTCGCGAGTGACCGTTAAGCTGCCGGTCTTCGGCGCATCATACTTGCCAGAGTACTGCTCCAGCACCTCGGGCTGAATCTTCACTTCTTTTCTGGTGTTCTCGTGGGGCGGGTCACGATGGTCGTAGCTGATCACCCGTGCCATTTTCCAAGTGCCCTCTTTCAGCAGCCAGAGGTGGAAGAACTTCGCGATGCCGTCGCGGTATTCGGGCTTGCCACTGTCCTTGACGTAAAAGTAGTGCTCGCCCGAGAGCACAGCACCGTACGCAACGCCGTTGCTTTGAAGCGTGTAGACCTTCACTGTGTCCGGGATAGCTTCCCGCCGCAGGCGGAAGTTTGGTTTTCCGCACAAACCGTCTTTTAAGGCCTGGACAAAGGGACCGAGTCCGATCGTCGAGCCGCCTTTGTCGTGATAGAACTCAATGTCGGGCCAGAAGAATTGCGACATTTTTTCGACATCACAGCGGTTATACGCATCCCAGAACATCGCGTCTTCGTGCTGGACCCCGGCATTCAGCGCATCCTTCTCATCTTGGGCAAACAGTGGAACGGAGAGTAAAAACAGTGATAGGCCGACCTTGACGCACCAATGCATTTTCATCAGATCCTCACGACAGAGTTGTACGTGTCCGAGGGCGCATTGGTTACGTGCAAAATCGCGAACGAAGAATTCTTAAGGCGCGCAAGCTTGTGTAATCGCCTGTGGCTGTTATCAACAGCTGACTTGCATCTTCGATAATGCGGCGTAGAGCCTAAGAGCAATTTCAGGCGACAATCAAGTTACTGCAGCGAAGCGTATTCGGCTTTGGCCTGTTTGTAGGTCGGGATTTCGGAATCAGCCTGTTTCCAGAGTTCGAGAAACTCTCTATACGCCAGCTTTGAATTGGCTTTGTCTCCGGCCATCGCGTAGGCTCTACCCAGTTGCAAGCACGCCAGGGCTCCGATTGGATCACCTGCCAGCAGTCCTTTATGATCGATGATTTTCTGAAACTCGAGTGCGGCTTCCGCGCCCTTACGTTCCGCGAGATAGGCCGAGCCTCGCACCCAGATGGGGCTGAGCCCTGCGAAGAAGGTGTTGAAATCTATGGAGGGAACCGCGAACTCATGAGCGACAGCGGGTTCAAGCAGCTCAATTGCTTGCTGAGGCGAGCCCTCTTCTAATCTGAGCGATCCGCGGAGAGCAGGCAGGTAGTTGAATTTGACTGAAGTATCCTCTGGGAAACGCTTCTCCAGGTCATTTGCAATTGATTCGACGCGAGAGCTATATCCTGCTAGTGCCAGCGCAAATGCTGCCGCGTACTCGACGTCCCGACCCTTCGAAAGCGCCAGCGCTGCCGCGGCATCTTTCCTAGCGTCGGCAGTCTTGCCGGCAAGGGCTTCCCAATCTGCTTGTCCGGCCTTGTAGGTGGCGGCTCGCTCGGATTGGCCTGATTGATGAGCCAACTCCATTGCGCGCTCGGCCGTCTCTCGCGCTGTTCGCAACTGCCCCGAGCGCGCCAAAACGAGAGCCTGTGCGAACGTCATCCAGTCTTCCGCACCAGAAACGCCTTTCGCGAGAGCCGCTGCCTGATTCATTCTTTGTTCATCCCCGTCGAGGAACGCCAGATAAAAGTTCAGGAGCAAGATTTCAGGAATGTTCGGCTTGCGCCCGAGCGCCTGGGCGACCACTCTTTTCGCCTCGCCGAACCGATCGAGATAAAAATTGCTGAATCCAAGATTGACAAAGCCCGGAGTGAAATCGGGATCGAGTGCGAAGGTCGTGCTCGTTTCCCTGATGGATTGTTCATATCTTCCAGTTCCCTGAGAAATGAAACCCGTTAGCAGGCTGTGCGCGTACAGATCGCGAGTATATCTTTGCGCCCACAATTCCAACGTCTGGTGTGCCGCTTCGAGATTTCCGGTCACATCCCGCTGATACATTGCGATGATGAAAAATTTCTCGCGTTCGCTGGCCCGATTGCGCAATTCATAAGCACGAATGCTGCTCTCGCGAGCCAGCTCCGATTCCCCGACCGAGCTATACCAAAGCCCCAGGTGGGCATAGGCCATCGCGAACTTTGGATCGATTTCAATTGCGCGCCTAAGAAGAGGAATTCCCGCGTCAAATCCATTCGTAAACGCTAGTTTCACCCCCGTGCTGTAAGCCTTTAGAGCATCCAGCGAAGGCGTAGTGGCCTCGTCCAGCGGAGTGGAGTATTTCTCCACGGTGGAAAGAGACTCGCCTAAGCGGCTTCGCAAGTTGCTTGCAATATGACCGAGGGCGTTCAGAACGTCCTCTTTCTTCGCTACCTCAGATTGTTCTTCGCCGAGAATCTCTCCACTAACGCAGCTCTTGGCACGCAAACCAATTACGTAATTGCTTCCGAGCATGTCGATCGAGCCTTCAACCACTGCAGTGCTCCCGGTTCGCTCGCACACTTGTCGAGCTATTTCCGGAGTGAGGGTTGCATCCGAATGCTGGCTCATGAGTTGAAGCGCTTGGCTGACGCGCCGGTCGGAAATCAGGCTTAGAAAAGGAGATTGCTCCAACTGGACGGACAAGCCTTGGCGGAGTGTTCCATCGAACACCGGGTCGCCGGTCGAGTTCGCGAAATCGGCGAGCACAACTGTGTCTTTACTTGTGAGGGCTGGCGATCGCCGAACCAGGAACCGAACAATCACCAGCGAAGCGGTGATCAGAGCTACCGCCGCGAGCGCAATCCAGGGCCAGGGTTTGGTTTCCTTCACGTCCACCTGGACCTTGGAGTGGCAGGCGGCAACAATGCTGAGTTCCTGCTCCGGCACCAAATGCACGCTCTCGGCAAACCGGTAACCTCGGCCAGGAACGGTAACGATGTACTGGTGGTCCTGCGGTGACTCTCCTAGTGCTTTTCGCAAAAGGAAAATGTTCCGGCTTAGGTTGGCCTCTTCGACGAAGGTGTCCGGCCACACCTCCTTTATTAGCTCGTCCTTGGTGACCAGCTCGTGGCTGCGGCGCACCAGGACCAGGAGAATCTGAAATGTCTTCGGCGTGAGCGGGACGGTGTCTTCCCCGCGAAGCAGCAGTTCCTTCTGCGGATCAACCCGGAACGGGCCGAACTCATACAACTGTTTAGCCTTCTGATCTTCGCCCGCCGGCATGAGGATGCACCTTGATCGAAGACGGAAGAACCGAACCTGGATGCGCAGTTTAGCACGGTTTGCCCGCAAGTCAGCTCACCGCGACCAACTGGCCGTAACTAGCTTCTTTTCTGCTACTTATCTGCCTGCGAAAAATTGTCAGAAAGTATCAGGGCTTTTGAAAGGACTTGCGGAGCGCCTTTCGGGCAAGCTGCGGCCTGCTTGAGCACGAACCAAGCCAATCGTGAGCACGCAAGAGTGAGGCTTATGGCAAAGGAAACAAGGATCACGATCGAAACCGACTCCCTGCTGATTCTGCGGGCGCGAACCCTACCGTGGGCGTGCTGCGACCAGTGTCACGCAGAGGCCGAGATGATTCCGTTGGAGGGTGTGGGCGTGATTTCGAATCTGTCGCCGCCCGAAGTGGAGGCGTGGATTCAGTCAGAAGACCTCCACCGTGCGCAAGCGCCTGACGGCGGAACACTGATTTGCCTGAACTCGCTGTTGAAACGCGTGCAGAAGTCGAAAACGGCTTGATGCCTAACCGGAACGAAAAACGGAGAAATAACATCAGCAAAGGAGACGATATGAAAACCAAATTGCGGCTTTCTCTTTCTGTGATTGTATTTGCATTCCTGCTGGCACCGGGCGTCCTTGCCGCACAAACGGGCCAGCATCCCGCTAGGTATGCGGTCACAGATCTCGGAACCTTGGGAGGAGGCTACAGCTTTTCCTACGGACTCAACAATGCCGGTGTGGTCTCAGGAGGAGCAGCAACGGCAACCCAGACCGATTTCTTTTCTCAGACCGGCTTTCTCTGGCATCGCGGGCAGATCATCAACGTCGGCACCCTCGGCGGCGCTGCGTGCCCGGATTGCAATAGCGAGGCTGGCGGACCGAATGCCGCCGGCCTTTCGCCGGTCATTTCAGAAACCGCAGTCGTGGATCCAAACGGCGAAGATTTCTGTGGTTTCGGAACATTTCGGCAGTGCCTGGGCGCGATTTACAACAATGGCTCACTAAATCCACTGGCCCCCCTCGGCGGTGGCAACAACACGCAGGCGTACTGGACGAACAAAGCAGGCGAGACGGTTGGGTTTTCCGAGACAGGGACTTACGACGGCAATTGCATCATGCCGTCTCAGTTTTATCGGTTCTCCGCGGTAAAGTGGAGCGCCGGCGGAACCCCGCATCCACTTAACCCTTTGGCAGGCGATACTGTTTCCTTTGGACTGGGCATCAATGATCTCGGCCAGGCGGTAGGTGTTTCTGGCCTGTGCTCGGATACAACTTTCCCCCCCAACAACACCCCGGGCGGTACACACGCGGTGTTGTGGAACAGCAATGGAACCCCTGTGCTGATTCCTGATCTGCCGAACGCGGTGGGAAACAACGTCGCCGGCAGTATCAACAATCGCGGCGACGTGGTCGGGACGCAGGTCACGTCAGACGGAATCGTTCACGCATATTTGTGGAGCAAGAACGGCGGAATCCGGGACATCATGTTCCCGAACGCATTTGTGACAGTCACGCCGTGTTGCCACAGCATCAATGACAGCGGTGAAGCGACGGGCTTCGCGTTCGATGAAAATGGCCCGGAAACGTTCGTTTGGAAGGACGGAAACTTCACCGATCTCAACTCGGTGCTACCCGCCGGTAACCCCTGGTACATATTCAATACCGCTTCGATAAACGAGGCCGGCCAGATTGCGGCAAGCGGCTTTAACATAAACACCGGGGAAATGCATGCTGTTTTGCTGACGCCGATATCGCCGGTGGGAGCACCAGTCGCACGGGGCAGGGTGAAGTCACCTGCGCTTCCCGATACTGTCCTCAGGAAATTTCAACCGAAACGCTCGCTACAATAGAAAGAATGGCAGTCTTGACCAGACCGCCGCGTCCGACATCGCATGAGCCGCTCGCTTCTGAGCGGCTTTTTGCGCCGCATGGCTCTTCAAAAATAGAAGAAACAACATTAGTTCGTGATAAATCCCCATATACCGCATTGAGGCTGGAAAAGGCGAAGGAAAAGCGCACACTCGCGACACCCCTGGTATTAGAATTGAAATTCGCTACTCCCCGTTTCGACTGTCCTCGGTAGCCCAGAACGATTTCAGCCAAATCATGACGGGAGGAAGTGTTCACTTTTGATCAGTGTTTTTCTTCGCCCGAGTTTCAAATGGGCTGGCGAAAATCCTAGAGCAAATTAAGGAGAATGCCTGTGAAGAAAACCTCAATATGGTGTTTGATCGGTTTCGTTATTGTCGCGCTCAGTTGTGTCACGTTGTCCGTCAACCTGCAAGCTCAGGGTGACACCGCCCAGCAGATCAAGGAGCTGCAGCAGCAGTCCAGGGATGCCCAAATGAAAAACGATGCGTCGTGGGCGCAACAACACTTGGCGGATGGATTCGTCGCCGGGAATAGTTGGGGCGATTGGGAAACGAAGGACGATTTCATTAAGGGTCTGCAGAATAAGACCAACAAATGGAAAAGCGGCGACATTAGCGAAGTGCAGGTAGTCACATTCGGTTCAAATACTGCGGTTTCACATTACACATTTACCTATGACGCCGAACTCAGAGGCACGCATCGGGCGCGAACCGTCATCTGCAGCGACACCTGGATCAATGATTCCGGGACATGGAAAACAGCTGCAACCCACTGCTCCATGGTTAAGGGCAAGTAACAGTTCCGTTCAAGCGGAGCGGACTCGCGGGTTTGCTGCTGCAAAAAGAGCGGGCTTTCACTGGCGGTCTACATCTTTGGAGGAATAGACGAGCGGGCCCTGGGCGCTACAAGGATAAAACAGTCGGCGGCGTTCTCATCCTGGGGACGCCGGGGAAGTGTCCAAGTGCTCCTCAGCACTGAAAAAGGGTAGCAACGGGCCGCCCCGCAAGAGACTCCTCCGAGTCGTGCGAATCGGGCGGCCTTTTCTTGCTTACAGTGGTTGGCGATAAATCCCCCATTACGCTCAGTGCCCCGGAAAAGGCGAATTTTGTCAATTGGCACGCCATCTCTTTGTATGTGCAACCAATGCGCAGCCTCGTTGCATCCCCCGGGCTAAAGGAGGACGTATGCGTCCACTTCTCAAAGTTGGGTCATTGGTGGCAGCAGTGATTCTCGTGGCATGTGGATCGAACAACGGTATGATTCGCGTGAGCCCAGCAGTTGCTGATGCGAAGAATTACGCAGGAGGAGTGGTTCCATTTACCGCGAGTGGGTCGAGCAACCTAATCTGGTGCATTGGGACGATGAGTGGGGTCTGTAATGGGAACATCGCCTCACCTGCAGTCATTGATACCACTGGCCGTGCGCAATGTATTCAGGGCCAGAGTGCCACTGTGACCGTGCTTGCAGGAACCGGTAGTAAAGTGGGGGTTCCCGATGCCGGTGAGCAATTGTCTTCATTCGGCACAGCGCAGCTGACCTGTCCATGAACTAATCGCTAGTGCCCTGTAGTCAGGCGTCGATAAATCCCCATAGCACTCATCATCGTGAAAAAAAGCGAATGAAAGCGCAAAGGAGTGACATCGCCTGCCATCAGCAATCAACCCTGAGCCGGATTGTCGGATGCCCTATGGCGAAATAGAATGAGACGCCATGTCAGACCATAACCCGGAAACAGCCGCGTTCGGTTATCAGGGGGAATGGGAGGAGTTCCGAAAGCACCGAAACCGCATATTCGTTTACTTCATTTTTGAATTTTTCGCGTGATCGGGAAACCTAATGAGATTGCACTCTACCGATACGACATTCGCAGGATTGGTTCAGGAAGGCGCTCGCCCTGAATTGGGATATTGGATTCTGCCGCATTTATCTCAGCAAGATCGTCTGACGGCAACTCAAGTGAAGCGGAGGCGATGTTCTCTTCCAACCGATGGATCTTCGTTGTTCCTGGAATCGGAACAATCCACGGCTTCTGGGCGAGCAGCCAGGCCAGTGCGATTTGTGCGGGAGTCGCATTTCTTCGCTGGGCGATCTGATGCAAGAGATCAACCACCGCCTGGTTTGCCTTGCGAGCCTCCTCGGTGAATCGAGGGAATACCTTTCGGAAGTCCGCGCTTTCGAACTTCGTTGATGCATGAATCTTTCCCGTGAGGAATCCTTGTCCAAGCGGGCTCCAGGGAACGAGCCCGATCCCCAACTCCTCGCAGATGGGAAGCACTTCTGGCTCGGGGTCTCTTGTCCAAATCGAGTACTCGCTCTGAACTGCGGTGACCGGCTGGACCGCGTGTGCGCGACGAATGCTGTTTGCTCCGGCCTCAGAAAGGCCGAAGTGCTTGACCTTGCCAGCCCAAATCAGGTCCTTCACCGCGCCCGCGACATCCTCGATGGGTACGTCGGGATCGACGCGATGCTGGTAGAGGATATCGATGACATCAGTCTTGAGGCGTTTGAGTGACGCTTCAGCAACCTGCTTGATATGCTCAGGCCGACTGTTGAGCCCGCCCGACCGTTGCCCATCAGGCGCGATATCGAAACCGAACTTCGTGGCAATCACTACCTGTTCGCGATGGGGACCAAGTGCCTCGCCTACGAGTTCTTCGTTCGCGAATGGCCCATAGGCTTCCGCAGTATCGAAGAATGTCACGCCGCGATCGACGGCTGTTCGGATCACATCGATGGCTTGCTGCTTTTCGATAGCCGGACCGTAGCCGTAGCTCAACCCCATACAGCCGAAGCCGAGCGCCGATACTTCAAGATTGCCAAGTGTGCGCTTCTTCAACTGATTCTCCTTGCTAGGCTATTTGACGAAGCATTCCACGAGCCAAAAACCCTACCTTACAAGGGCACCGAATTTTGTGGCAGATTCGGTCTCTCTACCTATGTGGTTGATTATTGTTGTTATTCATTTTGACTGGCCTAAGCAGATGCGAGAACGTGAGTTGGGCGAGCTTCCACTTGCCGTTTTCCTTCATATAGATCTCAGTCACCATAAAAGGATTGGTGACTTCGTGCTCACCGACTACTGCCTGCAAATCAATGTCCTCTAGCAGGATGGCTGTGTTATCAAATATGCGAGCGTCAACTGCGTAAACTACAGCTTTTTTGTACCAGATGCCACCGCTTTTAATGGTAGCTAGCTCCTGGGTTTTTCCCCATGTCCCTCCCATGTGAGTGAACATGGCCTTGTCATCAAATAGTGTCTCTAAGGAATCGACCTTCTTGTCTGCCATCCAATCCCATTTCATGTTTGAGAGGTTGATGACTTCTTGTTGCTCGGGTGTATGACTTGAGGCAGTTTTAATCGTTTCCGTTGGCGGCTGTGGCGACTGCTGCGCGTAGGACGATTGCGCAATCATTGTTACTAGAAATAGACCCATAATTAGGGCTAACGTTTTCATGGCTCTCTCCAGGGTGCGCGTTTTCATTTTGTTTCCCATGCATCCTCGAATTTATGGGTAAAGGGCCGTCAACTGGTAGCCTGATCCTGCCTTCTTATTGCCCATTCCTCTTGTCGAGCTAGAAATCAGTGGCACACCCGCAGCCGAACGACTATCTTTAGTAGCTGGTTGTGCTGGTCCAATATGAGAAAACCTAAGGAAAATGGCGCTTCGAAGCCGAACCCGGCCTTTGGAGCGCTCGCGCGCAAGATTGCCTCGATTGTGGGCAAGGAAGAGAAACGGATAACGGAGATTCCCGGCGTGAGCCTTCACCAGCGGACCGCCCCCACCCCACCATGCCGGGCAACCTACCATCCGGGCATCCTCGTGGTCGCCCAAGGCCGCAAGCAGGTGAATCTCGGCCCGACGAGCTTCACCTACGATGACTCGCATTTCCTGCTGACTGCGGTTGATTTGCCGATCGTGAGCTGGGTGGCCGAGGCCTCCGAGGAGGTTCCGTGTCTCGTGCTATCGCTTAAGTTGGAGATGTCCATCGTCCGGGAGGTCCTCAGCCGTGAGGAAATCCATGTTGTGGAAGCGCCGTCTGATAGTCCAGCGATGTCGATTGGCGAGACCACCCCGGAATTCCGAAGCGCTTGCTGCCGCCTGCTGGATCTGCTGGAGAGCCCGAAGGACATTCCTTTTCTGAGCGGCCTGATTCAACGCGAGATCATCTATCGGGTCCTGCGGGGACGCGTGGGAGCCCGCTTGCGGGCAGTTGCAACGCTCGGAGATCAAAGCCACCGGACGGCAAAAGCGGTTGCGTGGATCGCTGCCAACTATGCCAAAGCTCTGCGCGTGGAAGAGCTTGCGGAGCTTGCGAACATGGGGGTGTCCACGCTGCACCATCATTTCCGGGTGCTGACCGCGATGAGTCCGCTGCAGTATCAAAAACAACTGCGCCTTCAATCGGCGCGGACCCTGATGCTGAACAATGGCCTGGATGCCGCCAGCGCAGCTTTCGAGGTCGGCTACGAAAGCGCGACGCAATTCAGTCGTGAATACAGCCGCTTCTTCGGCCAACCTCCTATGCGAGACGTTCGAGCACTGCTTTCCCCTGATGCACCGAAACTAGAATTGGTCGGTGGTTCCTGAGTCAGTGTTCGTCCGCCCTCATCGATGGCAGCAAGCCTGCACGTTGGGTCTAGGCCAACATCATCTGGTGTTCTGAGCGAATGCTCGGCAATCGGAAACTGAGTTCCGTCTGCTGGAAACGGTGTTCTTGGCCTCGCTCATTCTGGTACGATACTGGCAACTGTTGGATCAGCCTTCGCCAGACGCAGGTTAGCTGCAAAGCAATCGAAGAGAGGTGTGCTCTGCATCCTCTGTAGCGGCGTTACATTGGTCTTGTTTAGCGGCCTTCGGCAACGTACACGGCTGGACATTCATGTTTTTCTTCCCGATGGTGGCAGGTCTCATATCTGGTGCGATTCTTCTGTTCTAACCTTGACAAGCGTAAGAAGACGCGGGGCTAATGTGAACGGGGACGCACCGTTGTCGTAATATCCACATATCACTCATCATGCCCCGAAAAGGCGAATGAAAAGGGCAAGCTTGTGCAAACGCCTTCAACAGTTCGCCTAGAACTTGGCAATGATTCGGCGTAAAGTCGTGTTTCGAGAAGCGGAGTATGCTGCCCACAATCTACGAAGATGCTTTAAAGCGTCCAGACCTATTTCGCTGGTTTGGGGTAACCGAGGCTGAGTTCGAAAATTGGCTTACGGCTCTTCCATTAAGTGTTCATCCAGGACTTGTTGGCCTCTGGCGACGTACTGGCGGTGGAGATTTGTTCGAAAGTGAAACTCTTTTGGGACCGCTCGTGAAGGACGAGGGCGATAACGTTCTCAAACTAAATGAATATCATTGGAGCAAGGGGTTGCCGAGCGATCTATTGATCTTTCATAAGGGGCTTTGCTTTTCGGCTTCGTCTGTTGACAGCCGTCGACATCGCAACCGGCTGGTCTCGTTCAGGTCAGGCTCTTACCAGATAGGACGACAGTTCAATACCTTCAACGAGTGGTACCAGCAAACAATTCGAGCCGAATACGCAGAACGCTACGGCCTGACCGACGGATAACGGGAGTTGACTACTTCGAAGAGAGTAGTGGGACAACGGTTTAGCTCCCCAGTTGGCGAAACATATCAATTACACGCAATATCAAAAGGCGCCCACTTTTGCGGTAAGTTGTGAGTGGTTGGAACACAACACCTACCGAAAAGGAGCGCCTTTATGAATCAAGAGAAGTATATCGGCATGGACGTGCATGCCGCCACCATTTCCGCTGCTGTGATCAATGCCCAGGGCAAGGTGCTTACGCAATGCGTGATGGAAACCAAGGCATCCACCATTCTGGAGTTCATTCAAGCCCAGCGTGGAACTCTGGCGGTGACCTTCGAAGAAGGCACCATGGCTGCCTGGTTACACGATCTGCTAAAGCCCCATGTCAGCCGGCTGGTGGTCTGCGATCCTCGCAAGAACGCGCTGATGAGGGATGGCAATCAGAACGATCGGGCGGATGCACGTAACTTGGCGGAGCTACTGCGCACCAACCAGGTCCATGCGGTGTACCACGGGAAGCATGGGATCCGTGCCTTAAGAGAGTTGGGGCGGAGCTATTCGACGCTCACCCAGGACAGTACCCGGGTGATGAACCGGATTAAGTCGGTGTACCGCAGTTGGGCTATTCCCTGTGCGGGCACGAGCGTCTATAGTCGCCGTCATCGTGCCGAGTGGCTGGCCAAGCTGGTAGAACCAGGGGTAAGGATTCGAGCCGAGCATTTATACCAGCAACTGGATAGTCTCGAGCCGGTACGCCAGGCAGCACGACGCGAGCTGTTGCGGGAAAGTCGCAAGCATGCGGCGGTCAAACTGCTTCGCCAGATTCCTACGATCGGTCCGATTCGCTCCGCCCTGCTGGTGGCCATACTGCAGACACCCCATCGGTTCCGTACCAAGCGGCAGCTTTGGGCCTACAGCGGTTTCGCCGTCCAGACCTATGACAGCGGCGAGTTCCGCTTTGAGCGCGGGAAACTGAAACGCAATCGCGAGCGCATCACGGTGCGTGGTCTGAATCGCAACCATAATCACGATCTCAAAAACCTGTTGAAGGGGGCTGCCATCTCGGCCATCGAACGTCCCGGGCCGCTGCAGGATTTTTATGCTGCCCTGGTCGGCAAAGGGATGCGGCCCAGCATGGCCCGTCTCACCCTGGCACGGAAGATTGCCGCCATCATCTTAATCACTTGGAAGAAAGGAGTGAGTTTCGACCCCAAACAGTTGCAGCGACAAACAGCTTGAGCATCTCTGCTGAGGAACAGCCTTCCATTCGAAGAGTTCCCTCTGCTGGTGGTTGAGTCGGTTTCTCGAGATGCTCGGTTCGAGGGAAGTATCAGTCAATGAGATCCGGCCCTGTGTGCGTAAGCACCGAGTCACTCATATCACGTTATGCCCCCTCGGATAACCAGAAATAGCTATAGGCCACGAGCCTCGGATAGAACCATGGTTGACCTTGAGTCGCCATTCGCTTGTCGCTCTCGCAAACTCGA
>Ga0068856_100004409_pt1 | contig 14027 bp, 31 predicted proteins | sample KBSCornC62_FD_66595 | JGI IMG/M metagenome (GOLD analysis project Ga0068856, IMG submission 66595) | Corn rhizosphere microbial communities from Kellogg Biological Station, Michigan, USA - KBS Corn C6-2 | ecosystem: Host-associated > Plants > Roots > Rhizosphere > Soil ...
CACGGCTTCACCCCCTCATCACCCAGCGCGCGGATGGCGGCAGCCACTCGTCGGTCTTCGCGGCTTGCATCCGAGTAGCCGTATCGATTGGCGTTCTCCGCCATGATTTCAGCCAGCTGAGCGCACTCCTCCAGCGCAGCCCGGCGAGAGGCGAGGTAGGCGGCTTGCCACGCAGTCCACGATGTCTGGGCGATCATCAAGCGATAGCCATCTCGACAAGGCTCGCGGACGATCGCGCGGGGGAACTTGCCATCCTCGCTCATCCACGCCTCGAAGGCTGCTCGCGTGTCATTGGTCATGCTGTTCTCCGAGTGCAGCGGCGGCGCGGACGATGGCTCGGCGAACTACAGCAGGGCCGTCAAACTCGGCCGGCGAGCAGCCGATACGCTCGTCCCCGGGCAGACCACCGAACCAATCGTCATCGGCAGAACGCAGATTCATTGCGCAGCAGGACGAGAAGTCCACGAGAAGACGCAGCTTGGATGCCAGCCGCAGCGCATCGCCGTCGTCGGTGAGGGGGTTCCAGTCGAATATCGGGTACTGCCCATCCCAGTTGAGTTCCGGATCAACTGAGTAGACCCACAGGCCTCGGCTTGAGACGTCATGGGCAACGAGGCCCGCAGCCCTCGCAGCCTTCTCCAAAAGTTCACGGTCGCTGCTCACTTCTTCGCCTCCCCGTCCGTGACAGAGCAAGCCCCAGGGTTGCGGGCGAGCGGTTCCGTGCATTCGCGCAATGCCCGTGCAATCAGCGGCTGCGCTTCCTCGATCAGTTCGGCCAAGCCATCCCACCAGTCCGCAGTGGTGGCGCGCACCTTGCCGCGCTTTTCTGTGTCAGGGAAGAATGGGGCGGCGGCGTATTCAGAGAGGGCCTTGGCCGCCTCCAGTGCGTGCCGCTTCAGGGCGGGCGTCTGAGTGCTCGCGCTGGTGGGAGCGGCGTCCTGCTTGGCGCGCGTGTTCCACTGCTTGATCGCCTTTGCGTGCCATGCGCCAGTGTCGGGGTATTCGCGTCGAGTTTCGCCGGCAGAGGCGCCGCATTCATCGCATTCGGCGATCCCCCATCGATGCGTGTTGCCGTCGCGGAAGTCGAGTCCGATATGGCCACAGAACGGGCAGGGCAGCAGTTCCTCGGCCAGCCTTGCCGCTTCGGGGGTGTTGGTGGGGGTCATTGGGTGTCCAGTGCTTCGAAAACGGCTGACCTGACGGTGACTGCGCCATCTTTGCGACCTTGCTCGTAGGCCCACTTCACGAGCGCGATAATCTCGTGCGCGTCTCGGTTGTAGGTGCGGATTCGTGAGTCAAAGCCGTCATAGCTCCAAGTCATCAGGCAGCGATGGTTTTCCGGTTGAGTGTGGGCGCGAATGCTCCACTTTGGCTTCGACCAACTCACGTCCGCTCTCCCTCTTGCGCCCCTGAAGCGCCAGCAAGGGCAGCGTCAATGCGCCTGCGTGCGTGTCCCATCGCGACATCAATGGAAGCGGAGTACCACTCGATCACGTCGCGCACGTCCTGCGCCGTCTCGGGGCCATCGAAGATTTCGAGCGCTTCCGCTTTCAGGGTGCTCAACGCGTGGGGCAATGAGGCTGCCGCATCCTTCGCCAGCCCCTCGTTCTCCCTCGTGAGCCTCGCGACCTCTGCCTGGTGGGCTTCGGCGAGGGCGTCGAGAGCTGATCGAACGGCGCGACGGCTGGACTTGCATTGGTCAGTCCTGTCCTCAGAGCCATTCGTTCCGTCTTCCCAGCAGTGCGCTCCGTACATATCCAGAAGCCGCTTCGCTTCCTCCACCAGCGTCTTGATGTCAGCCATGCTGCTTCTCCTGAGTGGCCGGGCCGATGCCGTGCGCGGCTTCGATGGCGCGAGCGAACTTCTCCGACAGATTCGTCCAGCCTTGACCGGACTCCTTTTCGGCTACCTCACACCACAGTTCGCTGATGCGCTCCTCCGTCAGCGGCTGGCGCTCCACCGCCTCCCGGGGAGCGGCGTAGAGCCAGCGGACGACATAGCCCGTCTGCTTCAGAGCCGTCTGCGCCTCAGCGAGAGTGCAGTTGATCCAGTTCCGCGTCCCATCGCCCCAGGCTGCCGAATACTGTGCAGCCACCGCCTCCGACTTCGCCTGCGTGACGGGTGGAAGGGAGGCGAGGGCGTCCAAGACGACAGCCACATCTTCGCGATTGCAGATGGCTCCTTCGCAGCCAGTCCAGGTTTCAAGCGACTGCCTCAGCCGTTTGATAGCCTCTACAGCGCCCGCAGGCTCCTGGACGACAGGGGCCTGCGCCGCCCCCTCGATAGCTGACTCTGCTTGCCGAATCGCAACCAGGTCGAACGGGCCAACGCCGGCCTCTCGCATCGTCGCAGCGTTGAACCGGCGCGCCTCGTGAAGCATCACCTGCAGGGCGGCTCGGACGTGGTCGAAAGGGGCTGCAGGCTCCTGGACGGGCAGGGGAGTGGTGGGGTTGGTCATGGCTTCAGGCTCCCATGCGGTCGCGCCACTGAGGTGAGTGGGCAAACCATTCGTTGCGGGTGTCGTTGATGTGCTGCAGGAAGTCGTTCGCCTGCGGGTTGTTCTTGTGCTCCCACTTCTTCTCGACCTCGATCAGGCGAGCGATTTCCTTGTGGAGTGCGTCGATGCGCTTTTGCATGAACGGTCTCACACCCCACCCCCACTCGCACGATCCGCGTCGGCTTCAGGACGAGGGGAGAGGGCGGCGACAACCTTGTCGAGCGATCGCATGGCGGTTGTCGTCAGTTCACGCCTGACCTTGATTGGCTCGTCCGCAGCGTCGTTGAGGGCTTCTCGTGCGGTGCCGATCCACGACAGCAACTGCAGGTGATCCGTTGCCCCCGCTGCGGCCTGTGCCACCGCGAGCGTTTCGACTTGGGGAGTGGTGTAGAGGGAGCGGACTTCCCAATACTCTCGGTCTTCCTCGAAGGTCTCGGATGTAGCCCATTCCTTCGATACCCTTTCCCACGGAAGGTTAGGAACATCGTTAGGGCGGCGTTGCCACTCCACCGCCTCGCCCTCGGCCTTCGGGGCAGCGAATACCCCGTCACAGTTGGCAATGACGTTCTTGCAGCGAGCGCATTCGGTCTGCGTCGGATCGCATTTGGCAATGCTTGCGGTAGGGGTGGGGGCGGTGTCCTCATCTTCGTCGGGCAACGGATCGCCGGCCAGTGCGCGTGCGGCCACAGTGCCGTCTTCCACGGTCGCGGTGCCTTCTTCGTCGCACCAGAAATTGCCCGGCTCGCCGCTGACCGTATCCCACGCATCCTCGTTCGACAGCATGAAGTGGCAACGATCCGCGTAGAACTTCAACGCTGACCGCCAGCCCTCGGGCTCCGCAGAAGCACGGCCAGCGGCGCGGTCGGCGATGATGGCGGCGCGAGCGTAGGCGCGCATCTGGTCGGCAGTGAAGCCGTCCAATATGCCTTTGCCCAAGTCATCGCCGCAAGGGATGAGGCCGTCATAGGGCTCGGGCAGGCTCGGGACAGCAACGTCTTGGGGGTGGGGCATGTCTGTTTCCTGGTTGAGAGGGGGTGTCACGGTCAGTCCTTCCGCGCCAGGCGGGCAATGTTGATGAGCACGTCCCGGAACTCGGGAGGCGTGGCGTTCCTGATCCGCGTCTTGTCCTTGCCGCCGACCATCGCCATCATTCCGATGCGGCGGGCTTTCTCGTAGCCGTGCAGCTCCAGGGCGCGCGGGTGGATCCGCTGTTCGGTCTTCCCCCAGCGGAGTTCGGGAAGGTCTTCGCGCTTCATACCGGCCGCCAACAGCCACGTTGCCTTGCCGGCAAGATGACCGTACTGGCCTTGGTAGACGCAGCACGTCCACATTGGATAGGAGTGCCGCGATGGAAGCACGGCCTCAATCCATCCGCCACGCCTGGGCGGCTGGGCCAAGTCGAAAGTTTTCCATGCGTGGGAATCTGCTGGGTGCTCCAACACGCCGCCGCAGCGCGCCAGCGTCATCAGTGCAGCCTTGAAGCATCCGCCGTCGTCGCCCAGCTTGAACTGGTGCGGCTTGCGCGTGCTGCCGTGCCAGAACCGGCCCCAACGCTGGCACGGCGGATGAGCGACGACCGGATGCGGGCCGGCGTACTTGCGGGCGTCGCGAGCCTCATCCCACGGATCGACGCCAGGCAGACCGAAGTAGGCGCCGTCCGTTTCGACGTAGAGCGCGGCGACCGCCGTATGCTTCTCGCTCATCTCGTTGTCTCCTGGGGTGGGGCGCCAAGGTCACTCGGCGCCAAGTTGCATTCAATCTGCCGCGCGACGCCAGCCTTCGGGCGTGTACTCTCGCTGGCGACGCAGCTCGTAGATGCCCGGCGGGATGGAGATGGTCTCGTGCGTGTCGTGCCCACGCAGATGCCGCAACAGCGTTTCCGTTGCGTCCGTCGCCTCGATGACCTCGAGGTAGCTCAGAAGCGGGTCTTCGGTGTCGTAGACCTTGACGTTCGGCCGCGCGTCGATCACATGGTTGTGACCGGTTTCCGAGTGGGCGACGATGAACGTGCCCCGCTCGATGGGCGCCGCCTTGAGGTTGTCCGGCAGCTGGGCGATACGGCGCAGCAGCAGGTCGCCTTGGGCGGCTTGATTCTTGAAGGTACGGGTCATTTCAGTTTCCTTTAGGTGCGAACTTCGGGTTGAAGCTCTTGAGCGGGAAGCGAATACGTCCATGAATTTGCTTCCCGAGCTGTCTTCATGGTCGGCGGTACACACAGTGCGAACTCACGTCCAGTGCCGCACTGAACACGAAGGAATCTTTCTTTGCCGGAATCGGGCAAGTCGCACTCGACCAGCGTTCCGATTTCTGGGTCAGCGTCTGCGTTGATGACCTTCGCCTTCAACTCGCGCAGGATCGATGCCCAGCCGACGATTTCGCAGGCAGCGCGGCGCTGCTCCATGTTTGCCCACTTCAGGGCCTCTTTGGCGGTCGGCTTCTTGCCAGTCACCCATTCGCCTGGAATCGCAACGCCATGCCAGTGATAGAGGCTCCAGCCATCGGGGTAGGAGATGGACGGCCCGGTTTCGCAGTGCAGTCGGTTCTGGTCATCGCGATTGATGATGCGAGGCCGATCCGAAATGGCGAGCACGTTCTAATGCCACCAAGTCCAGCCGCATGACTTCACCAGCGTTTCGAGAACCTCGAACTTCTCCAGGATTGGGTCTTGCCAGCCGCACACATCGCGGAAGTAGCTCACCCAAGCCGCGAATCCAGTGCCCCACAAGGCGTCATAGCCGAAGTTGGAATATCCATCGTATGCAGCTTGGCCGACTTCCCCGACCTGAGCCCCGACCTGATCCCTGACCTGATCCCCAATACCTTCCTTGAAAAGGGTTCGGAGCATCATCCAGGCCATCGCACCACCGACAGTCGCGGCATAAGGGCTGCCCATGCGAAGGATGATCGTGGGCCGACTATGATTTGCCAGCTTGTATCCATTCAGTGCGGCTTCGGTGGCAGCTTCGAAGTCTGCCGGTTCAGTCGAAAGCCCAATCTGAATCCAGCGTTCAGACCATTCGCCGAAACGCGCCTTTTGCGCATCGGTGAGAGAAGTGATTTTCGTCAAGTTCATTCTCCAGTTGGTTAGGGGGATCAGGCCGCAACACGCGCAATCGAGGCTTGCAGATCAGCCAGCGAGAAACTCCGGCGCTTGCGCGTGCAATGGGCTGGCTTGACCTCCAGCTTCCGGCCGTCCAAAGCAGAGTCCACCAAGCGCCGCCAGTTGCGAAGCGTGTTGTCCACGACGGGGCCGCGCTGGTCGTACCACCGCAGCACATTGGTCGAGGTGCCAGCGAGGTAGTACGGCTCCGGCGACAGCCACGCCTCGACAACACCAACCGGAACGGCCAGCGTGTCGTAGCCATCATTCAGGCGCCGGGCCTCATCGATGCCATACCGGCCGATGTGATCGCCGATGACCATCGTGTAGCCGCACTGCCCCGGGCCCCAAAAGGTGATGTGCTCGTGATCGCGGGCGGTGTGCTTGATGCTCGCGATGTAAAAAAGCTCGTCCACGTTCAGTTCTCCAATTTGGTCGTTAGGGGGATCAGCAGTCAGGGGGCTGATCGATCGCGGAGCTCGTCAAGTTCGGCCTTGAGGGCGTCTCGCTCGACCTTCAGTGCATCGATCTCGAGGTCCAGCGCAGCGCAGCAAGTCCGCGCGTAGGACCTGGCGAACGTCTGGACCGTCTCGGAAGCCCAGGCATTCCACTTGTGACGGCGGCCGACGAACTTGCCTTCGATGGTTCCGTCTGGGGGCGGAAGATCGGGCATCGGCGGAAGACCATCCTCCACGCGAGGCGCCGGCGGAACGTAGCGTTCGATCACCATGCGCTTCATTGACCGGTCTCCAGCGTGTTGATGGTCTGGCACTCGCGGACGATCTCCGGCGGGATGCTGTTGCGGTCAGCGATGACCTTGATCGCGGCTTCGAGGCCATCTTCGGGGTTGTGCAGCAGTTCACGGGAAACCTGCATGCAGATGTGGTCGCGGGAAAGGACGTTTTCCAAGATCGATCGGGGATTGCGTTGAATGGCCGCGACGCGCGTGGCTTCGCGGACGGAGGATTCGGTCTGGCGCCGGATCAGGTGTCGGGTGCTCCAGCGCATCAATGCCTCGCAGCGATGAGGAGGACCGCCGACATGACGGCAACGAGCAGCGTCACCAGGCTGCAGACTTCGGCGATGACACGTCCACGACTGGGCCTCTGCTCAAACTTCGGCAGCGGCTTGCAGGGCGGCAGACGCTTGAGCGTGGGTGGCGGAACGAGATCCGGCACCGCGACGTTGTTCGCGTTCCAGCGGCCGGGGACCAGGTGACGGCCGGGCATGCGGGCGCGGGTCATTCCTTGCTCCACGAAGTTGCGGGCGCCATGTCGCAGCCGAGATCCAGCGGCGCCGACGATTCCGGCATCCGGCCAATCTCGATCTGCTGATCGAGCGCGCGACGCTGCGGCGATTCGCTGCGCAGCTTGTCCAGGTTCGTGATGGCTCCTCGCAGCCGACGAAGCGCCTGGGGAATCGAGACCGTTACGTCCGCCTCCGTCAGGAGCAGGCTGATCGCCATTTGGACTTGAGCCTCGGCGGCATTGAGGGCGCAGGACATGGTTCACTCCTTCGGAAGAAGAGAGGACGCGGGACGAAGACCGAGCGCAGCCAGGTCGACTGCCTTCGGTTTGGATTGGCGGGGCTTGCGCGGCGCCTTGGGGACGGGGACGCCGTCAAGCCTCTCCGTCTCGACGATCGGCGCTCGGATCTGGCGGAATGCCTTGCTGGCGGCTTCCTCGCGATCGCCGGCGGCGACCTCGATCGACGGCAGGTTTCCCGAAGGCATCGGGACCGGGTTCCCGTACCTGTCGGCGGGGTGGTAGTAGCAGCGGAACATCAGCTGCTCGCGCGTGCGGCCGGTGGCATGGGGGCCGACCATTACTGCACCCGCACCAGGTTGCCGAAGTCATCAACGACGGCGTGCATGTTGATGCGCTCGATGGCGAAGTCGCTGAGGTCGCAGCAGCCCACGCGCCACAGGCCGGGCCGGCACTGGCTGTCGTGGCGCTCGAAGAAGACGATCGAGCGCACCGTCATGTAGAGGCCCAGGCCGCAACGCGTTCCACCGCCGTTGTCGATCGTGTAGAGATCGGCCCTCATGACGCGCTCCCGGTGGCCTTGGCGATGGCGGCGCGGGCGACGATAAAGTAGCCCGAGTACCAGCGGCGATCGGAGGACAAGAGTTGGTAGATCCGGCGGCCGTGGACGTCGGTCTTGACCTCCAGCGTGTAAGCGCGCTTGTGATCCCGGATCAGCCGCGCGGCGTCGGTTCGTTCGGCGGCGGTGTAGGTGCGACCATCGGGAGTCGGCCAGCGCGGGTGAAACCACGGTGTGGCCTTCGGCGTGTGCTTCGCGTCAGCCATGGCTCACCTCCAGCGGCAGCCACAGACCACCTTCGAGCGGCTCGCGGCCCTTGACCTGCGTCTGCGCCCATTCCGCGATGTCGTCCATGCCTTCGAAGTCAGGCTGAGCGCGTGCGGGCTCGAGGAATTCCGGGGCGGCCGGCGCTTGAGCGGCGGTCACTTGCAGCTCTCCGGGTTCGCACACACGACGGGCTGCGTCGAGCCAGTGCCATCGCCATCCGGCGCATCGAAAGGGCTCGCGCAGTCGGCGTTGCAGCCAGCCAGGGCCAGCATCAAGGCGGCGAGCATCAGAGCCGTGATCTTCTTCATCGCATCTCCCGCCCCCGGCCTGGCCGTTGTCTTGGGGCTTGATGCAATTACACCAAACGGTGTCTCTCTTGTCAACACCAATCGGTGTTTTCAGATGCAGAAAGGCGTTAGATTTCTAGGGGTGGACGCAAAAAAGCCCGCGCATCGGCGGGCTTGTAGGGAGATCTCGATGGATTTGCTAGTGTTCGATGCCGTGCAGTTTCAGGTCGGTGAGTATGCCGGTGGATGGGCCGACGACCTGGCTAGCGACGATGAGTTCCCAGGGGCCGGCGCCGGTCAGGGTGACATCGATGGACTGATTCACTGCCACGGGCGCGCCGGTGACGGTGTAGGAGGGCTCGGTGTTGCCATTCACCGAGCCTTGGCCACTGAAGGACCACCAGACCTGCAGGGTGTCGGCCGGACCGGTGTAGGTTCCCGTCAGCGTCAGCGTGTATGTACCAGCCTCTGTGAATGCGTGGGTGATGGGCTGGGCCTGCTGGCTCGAGATGGCCGTCGCCGGTGCTGTCTCGTCGAAATGGGACTTGCCATCGGGCGTACCGTCACCCCCGCATGCAGCAAGGAAGGCGAGTAGAGCGGCGCAAGCCAGCGTCCGGACGTGGGATCGGATGAGGTGGGACATGGTGCCTTCCTAGGCTCGCCGAGGGCGCATCACGAAGGCCATCACCGCGATTATTTTCATGGCCGGATCCTTCAGCGAATCGAACGTGGCGAAGTCGGAATGAAGCGCTGCTGCCGACCATCCGCCCGATGGATTCTGGCGATACCGCCTGTAGTGGTAGTCACCGGTGCCCAAACGCACCAGGACATCATCCCCGAACCGCGGCTCGAGGGCCTTGCTTAGCTCAACGCGCCAGCCGGCGCATGCCTCAGGAGCCATCGCATCATCATCTAAGACAACGCGAAACTCGGCCGGGAGCTTTTCCGGCTCTTTCATCTTGAGATCCCCCCACCTGAACAAGTGTAGGGGCATCGTATCGGTGGATTGGCTCACCGAATGAGCCGGCGACGCTCGACCTTGAATGATGTCAAGACTTCCTGACGGCAAATTGAACTGGTCCTCGATCTTTCTTGCGGCCTTTTCGCCGAACGACTTGGTGCTGTCCTCGAGCAGATCGCGCCAGTAGGAGTAGGTCCGGCCATACCGAGCCGGCAGGTCCCTGACCTCGAGGCCGCGAGCTTTTAGAAGGCGCTTGAGGTTGGCGCGCCGAACTGACTTCAAGTCCATGCGCGAAGTGGATTCGCCACTCGACACCGATTGGTGTTGACGACGGGACACCTTTTGGTGTAAATTTTGCGGCATGGACCTGAAAGCTTTTCTGAAGTCACTTCCGGCCGACGAGGACCGAGCGGCGTTTGCTGTTCGTTGTGGCACAACCATCGGTCACCTCCGAAATGTGATGTACGGGCAGCGGAAGTCCTCCGCCGAGCTCGCCGTCGCAATTGAGCGCGAGTCCGCCGGAAGCGTGACTCGCCGCGAAATGTGCCCGAGCACCTGGGCAAGCCTCTGGCCCGAGCTGGCCGCCAATCAATCCGCCCTCACGGAAGCGAGGTAACCCATGCGCTGGATCGTCATTGGATTCCTGGCCTACATGGTCTTCGTCTTCACCTACGGCCTCGCCCGCGAGCTCTGGCGCCATAACGGCGTCGAGGCAATCGTCGGTGCCTGTCAACTCACATGGGCTATCGCGGCCCTCGTCTGGAGCCTCTGACCCATGGAACCTGAAGATCTTCTTCGCGTGGCTTCGGCCCTTCGCGTTGCGACGGGAATCCCTGCACTGGCTGGCGTTTCTCGGATTGATTTGGCCGTCCAAGATGGGCGCATCGTTGGCCTCTACATCCACCGCGCTGCTCGCGATCAGGACGGGAATCCCGCCACGATCATAGAGAGCCACGGCCATGCAATTCAGGAGCACTGACCCATGAACCAGGTTCAACGCTTCAAGGCCGCCAAAGCCCTGCGTCGCATCCAGACGCGCATGCCGGCCTACAAGTCCCGCCGCTTGGCGCGCGAATTCGACCGCGACATCGACATCGCGCTCCAGTACGCCGCCATGGTCGACCGCGTGCGCCAGCACAACGTCGCCGCCTGCGCCTACGCGCCGCGCGCTTCGCCGGTCATTCACTGATCGCTGCCAGAAGTCCATACCCAACAGTTTGACGCAACGCAACACGAGGGGTCCATCCCCCTTGTGGGGGTCCGTGTGCGTGAAAAAGGTCCTAGACATGCTCCAAACAATGGTTCTCCCAGGCTTCGACATGCCGCCATCACCGGCGATCGAGGTGATCAACCAAGCGCTCAAGGCGGAATTTCCGACGAAGGTCCGCGAGTTCATCCTCACGCACCTTCGCCGGCATGGCCCCACCAGCGGTGAGGACCTGACCGACGCCATGCTGCAGGCCGGCATCGTTCCGCCGGGCGGCGACGGACGCAGCTTCGGCCCGGTCTACCAGCAAATGAGCCAGCGCGGCTTGATCGAGGTCTATGGCGTCGGCCAGCGCCGCAAGGGCAACGGCACGCTCGGCGCTGCCATCTGGCGTGTCACGGCGAAGGGGCTGACGGCATGACCACCAGGAAGGGCCAGAACCTGGGTGGCGTGCTGGACTTCGCCGGCATCATTCGTCGCTGCAGGGCTGTCGATGAAAGCGATCCCGACACTTGCCTTGAGTGGCAGGGTGCCCATTGCGTGCGTGGCATCCCCAAGCTCTGGTTCCCGCCATTCCAGTCGACGGTCGGTCTGGGGTCCGTGATGTGCTTTCTCCACACGGGAAAGCGCCCCGCCAGAGGGGAGTGCTGGTATGCGCGCTGCCTGAACAAGAGCTGTGGCCGTCCAGATCACTGGAAGAAGGGCACGCTGTCCCAGGCTACGCGTCGAAGCCCGCGCAAAAATCCGGCCTTGCACAAGGCTAAGGTGACGGCTACTCGCCGCGCCAACGCAAAGCTAAACGAGGAAGTCGTAGCGCAGATCCGCGCCGGCGGCGGAACACTCATGGAGTGGGCGAAGCGCCTTGGCGTCAGCCATTCGACGGTGGCTCGAGCTCGCACCGGCGAGCATTGGGGGCCGGTCGGAAGTCTGACGTCGAGCGTTTTCGAGTGGAGGCCGTGAGGTGCACCACTACACCCGCATGATCCGCGGTGAGGTGCTCGACTCCGAGCGCGTGCTCTCGCTGCCCTTTGAGGCGCGCTGGTTCTTCTTCGCGTTGCTCCTGACGGCCGATGATCTAGGACTGCTGGAGGCGACCGACTTCAAGTTGGCGCGCAGCGCCACGCTCACGCCGGCGCAGGCGGCTTTGTACCTGCAAATGCTCTGTGACTCCGATCTGGTCCGTCTCTACGTGGCCGACGGCAAGCGATATGGCTTCCTGCCCCGTTTCCGCCAGCGCCTCCAGATCAAACGATCTCGCTTCCCGCTTCCGCCGGCGGCCCTTGTGGCAGACGATCCAGTGATTATAAGGAAGATCAACGACTTAGCACTCCATCCAACGGATGTACAACGGTTGCCCACGGTTGGCAATCCGTCTGAAGCAGAAGCAGAAGAAGGTATCGGTGATTCGTCTTCTTCGAAGACTCATCACCTCGTCGGCGCCGATGGCGCCTCCGGAAGCCTCAATCCGATTCCCGACTGCCCACACCTCCGGCTCCTGGCCTTGTTCGCCGAGAAGGTGCCGAGCCTTCCGCAGCCGATGCCCGAGCTCTGGGCTGGAACGAAGGCGAAGAACCTCCGGGCTCGCTGGCGCTGGGTGCTCACCGCTCGTCGGACGTCGGGCAAGAAGGCCGGTCAGCGGTACGCGACGACCGAGGCTGAGGCGCTCGACTTCTTCGCCCGGTTCTTCGGCTACGTCGAGGCGTCAGACTTCCTCACCGGCCGCGATGACGCGTGGCACGGTTGCTCGCTCGACTGGCTCGTTAAGGAATCGAACTTCGCCAAGGTCGTGCAGGGCAACTACGAAAACAAGGCGGCTACCGCATGAGCCGCACCCAGGACACCCAGGCCGAATACGGCGTGCTGGCCTGCATGCTCACCGACGCCTTCACGTTCGACAAGATCGCCGATGTCGTCAGCGCGGCGGACTTTCCAGCCTCCACGAATCGAACCCTGTTTGAAGTCATGTCGTCGATGATCTCGGCGTGCAAGCCGGTCGACGTCCTGACCGTGCACAGCGAGCTGATTCACCGCAAGATCGAGACGATCAGTCTGGAGGCGCTGAACGACATTGCGCAGTCCAGCTTCGTCGCCAGGCACGCCAAGCGATACGCTGAGGCAGTTCGCATGGCCTCGCTCGAGCGCCAGATCAGATCGGCCATCGCGCAGGCAGACGAGATCGCTGAAGGCGATGGCGATTTGAGCGAGCGGACAGAAGCTATCACGTCGCTGTTCAGCGCTATCGCTCACCGCCCGACCAAGCGCGCGCCGCGGCCGGTCAGCGAGATCGCCATCAGCCGGATCGACTACTACACCGATCTGTCGATGGGCAAGATTCCGTCGGCCTGGCGGACCGGTATCTCGAGCCTCGATGCCCGGCTGTCCGGCGGCCTGCGGCCCGGGAAGGTTTATGTCCTGGCGGCGCGTCCCAAGGTGGGCAAGACCAGCCTGGCAGCGCAGATCGCGATGCATTTCGCTGAAGAGCATTACCTGCCGACGCTCATCCTGACTCAGGAGATGCCTGATTCGGAGGTTGTGGACCGGGCCGTCGCCAACCTTGGCCGTGTGCCGTACTCCAGCCTCCTGACCGGCAAGATCAGCAACGAGGAGTGGGGCGGCATCACCGAAGGCATCGAGCGCCTGACGAAGCTGCCGATCACCATTGACGACCAAGGCGGCTTGACGCTGGCAGACATCCGCAGCAAAGCCCGCAGCGTCAAGGGCCTGAAGCTGCTGGTGATCGACTACCTGCAACTCTGTTCGGGTAGCAGCCAGAGCCGTGTACCGAACCGGAACGCCGAGATCGAAGAGATCAGCCGCGGCATCAAGACCCTGGCCAAGGAGCTTGATTGCGCCGTCCTGCTGCTGTCGCAGTTGAACCGAGCCGTCGAGACGCGCGCCGACAAGCGCCCGAACCTGTCCGACCTGCGTGACTCGGGGGCGATTGAGCAGGACGCCGATGCGATCTTCTTCCTCTGGTTCGTGCGCCTGTTGGGCCGGGACGGACACAAACTCATCGGCTGCGATGTCGCGGCTAACCGCTCCGGCAGCACCGGGGAGTTCGCACTTGACTTCAACGGCAGCCACCAACTCTGGCGCGAGAGCGACCAGCCCATCAAGGTGAATGTGCCGATCGTGCGCAGCGGCGGACGCCGTGGCTTCGATCCGGGAGACGACGAATGATGCGCCGAACGCCCATGCAACGAACCGGTTTCAAGCGGACCGACGGACCGCGGCACATCAGCGAAGTCTTCGCCGACATGGCCACCGAGGCGGCCCCAATCAAGGCCAGTCCTGCATTCCGCCTCGCACAGCCGGTGCAGGGCATCAGCCACCAAGCGCACAAGCTGGAGCCGCTTCGCAGCGAAGCCTATCGCCGCTATGTCGCCAGCTTCCCATGTTTCCGCTGTGGCCTGGCGGGATCGAGCCAATGCGCCCATGCCAACAAAGGCAAGGGCATGGGCATGAAGGTCTGCGATCGCCGCACCTTCCCATTGTGCTTCCCCTGCCATGCCGACTTCGACCAGACCCGCGGAATGACGCGAGACCAGCGCCGCGCACTCGAAGACAAATACGTCTCGCTGATGCAGGAAATCGCCCGCCGTGATCGGCGCCCTGAGTTCAAAGAGGAGATTTGAGGATGTACGTGCTGCTCATCACGCTTTTCA
>Ga0068856_100004411_pt1 | contig 14026 bp, 13 predicted proteins | sample KBSCornC62_FD_66595 | JGI IMG/M metagenome (GOLD analysis project Ga0068856, IMG submission 66595) | Corn rhizosphere microbial communities from Kellogg Biological Station, Michigan, USA - KBS Corn C6-2 | ecosystem: Host-associated > Plants > Roots > Rhizosphere > Soil ...
TGGTGAAAGTTGAAGAAATAGGGACCCGCGGCGGTCGTCTCGAGCAGGGTCACTGCGTCGCCCCAGTGATTGTCGTTTGGCTTGCCGAGGGCGAAATTGTGGCAACTCGCGAACCCCGCAAAATTGCTGGTGGAGACTAGGCCCCGGCGCGCGATATATTTGAAGTTGCCGGGGAACTGCGCCCAGAAGGCGGGTTCGAGCGCGAGCTCCTCGCGAACCGATAATATGCCGAGATCGGCGAGCGCTGCCTGAAGTTCGGCAATGCCGTCGTCGACCTGCTTGGGTGAGCTGCCTCGAACGGCAATGGTCATGTGATGCTCGCCGAAGGACGCGCGACCGGCGGCGACGTCATCCTTCGCGTCGGTAAGCTCGGCGCGGAGGCTTAATGCCTCATCTTCCGCGGACCTCATCCGCCGGAGGGCGAGGTTCATCCGAGACAGGGCTGCCTGCCTTTCAACGAACCCGAATGACTGCGAGATCGTCAGCTCGAATGGCAGCCGCAGCAGCTCATCGAGCATTCCCGGCGCGGTTTGGCCGGGATAATCCTTGACCGAGACGAGGCCCAGGAACTGCCTGGGGCTGGGACCGGCGCGGCCGAGCTCGACCGCGTCCTGACCAAAGCTGATGCGGCGGTAAGGAAGGTAGTCGCCGACGTCCTGCATGGGCAAAAGCACGGGACGCATCTCGCCATTGAACAGATAGCCCAGAAACTCGAGCAGCTCCGAACAATGACCCTGTTTGGTTGGATAGACTCCGAGTAGCCGTGGCTCATAGCTGCCGAGAGCAGCCAACAGCGCATCGCGCGCCTGGGCCAGCTCCTGAAGCTCGTAGCGTGTCGTATCCAGTAGCTCGACCGCTCTGCCGAAGCGCTGGCGGAGCCGGTCGACGGCGCCGATTTTTCCCTGCAGTGGTCGCCGTACCAGCGTCAGGAAGAGATCATTGACGTAGAGCTTGCGCGTCGACAGCCGCTCCTTCCAGGCCGTATCGAGCGCCCTCGCGAACGCGTCCTGATGGTCGGCGGCCAGGGAAACGTCCGCTTCGCGCCGAATGATGTGATGATAGATCGCGTAACGCGATGAGCCGATCGCCTGCAGCGCGGCATCGCGCAGGCACTTGCGGTAATTGATCTCCTCCGTGTCCGCAGTTTCGAACAGCAGTCCTCGAACCTGGATGACCTGCATTAGCAGACCATCGCGCGTCTCGATCGTGTGATCATTGACGTGCCGTGCATACGGCAAATGCTTGCCCGACGGCTGCTCGCGCGCGGCCGCGTTTGCCTTGGTAGTCAGGGGCGGTAGGAGTTGCATCCCCAGACCCCGTAGTTCTTGATGCGCGGACATTTCGAAACGCGCGCAAGCCAAAGATCAAAAAAGCGTGGCTCCTCGAGGCAGAGCACCACGCCCGCGCCGTGAAAGACCAGCCCAACGGCGATCACCCAAACTGACTTGAAGATGAGAAACAGCTCGGTCGCGATAACGATGTTCGCAACGAAGTAACTGTACGTCACGCCCGCAAAAATCTGGGGTCGGGTCAGCGCCACGAAACAAGTATCACGCTCTAGCGAAGAACTCATTGTCCGAGGGTGGCGGCTGAATGGATGCCGGCAACGATGCTCGATGCTCCGAATAGAATGAAACAACCGAGAATGACTGTGGCGCCGTAGCGCCAATTAACGCGTCCCGTCAGCATCATGAACCCGACGGTTCCAACTGCAATGACGGCCGCCACCGTCGCCACGGTTCCGAGGAGCGTTCCTTGAAGCCAATTAACCGCAGAAACCAGGACACCAGATCCCGCTGGATCCGAATAAGACTGCGCCCGTGCCTGTGACGTGACCAAAAGCCCCCCGAGAAAGGCAAACGCAGCCCCAATCCGCATGAATCACCCCGCCCCAGCCAAGCGCCCCTGTCGTCGTAGATATTGGGCCAAACCTCTGAATTGGCACTTGAATTTACATCCAAACTGCTGCGCATCTCGAGCGCCTGGAGAGTCGATTGGTCCATTTTGAGAGATTTGGGCGAGGAAAATCCACCTGTGCGCGAATGCCATCACTCTGGTGCCGCCGAAGATTCGACTTGCTCCTCGTTGGCGTCGGAGACGAAGCGGCGAAGGGACTGCTTGATCGTACTCACTTTGGATATATTTAAATCCAGATCGCCTTGATATCCCCACACATTCTCAGGCATTGGAGCGCTCTCGGCGTGCCGAATCGCGCTAGGGGTGCCACTGAGTTCGGGGGAACCCTCGCAACTACTGATGTCCGGGTCGTGCAACTGGGCGATTAGCCGGGGGGAGCGCGTTGGAATGAGTCGCGTGCAAATGAAATTAGAGTCTAAACCTGCCTTCACCTCAGACCCATTAGCGTTGACGGAGCTCGAGCACATCCAACGCCGGCTGAGGCAACTTCAAGAAGACTTATCAAAAACATTGGTCGCGCCGCAGCCGCCAGCTTGCGACGATCTCTCTCTTGGCCGGTTGGTCAAAGAGATCCTGCGATCAAGAAGAAAGCGTGAGACCGTCTTTGGCGGCGCTCTTTTCGGGGAGCCTGCCTGGGACATATTGTTGGAACTCTACGCTGCTCAGCTGACGTGCCAGGATGTGCCGGTGTCTAGCATCTGCGAGGCGAGCGCAGTTCCGCCGACAACGGCACTTCGATGGGTGGTGAGATTGGAGAAGGAAGGTTGGGTCCAACGGAGGCGCGACCATTCAGATGCTCGACGCTCATTGGTGGAACTCACAGCCGAGGGGTCCACGACGATGCGGGCCTTCCTTGGCGGGATTGCTATTCGCGCGGGTTAGGCCGAGGGGCAAGTGGCCCCGTTCTCTCGAGGACGTCGCGAAGACGTTCAATAGCCAAGTCAACATGTGCGCCAATTTCCGCGGGCGCATCAAAGCGGTCCAGCATCTCAAGAGCTTCTTCCAACAGACCCAAAGCGGTCGCTCCCTCAGTCGCAATGGAGTCCGGGCCCGATTCACTCATACGCACCCCCGAGCAGTCGCGCCTGTTCACAAGTACGCGCACGCTACATGTCATCATTCGGCGGCAGTAACTTACACGGATGTTCGCCAACGGGCCAGACACGCTCGGCATCAGTCCACGGGGCTCGGAACGCGGCGCAAGGATGTGGCAGCGGCCGTGTCATTTTTTGCATCTAGCCGACTCTAAAGGCATGCGACCAAGACTGCACTCATTCGTGGAGCGGCTCTCTAGCATGACTGCGGCTGCCGTTATTTCGCCAGCGCCAAGCTGCACCATAGCAGCGCGTTAGGCCGGTATTGAGGCCGCATCGCGCGGCTTTGCCCAAATTGGACATGAAAGCCTCCGGAAAGATGCTCTGCCGGGGCGGCTCGTCCAATTTGGAGCAGAACACAGCCGACGATGAAGAAAAAGGTGAGATACATCAGTGATGTGCTTCTCGAATGCATGAGAGAGTTCTTATGACCGAGCTTCCACTACATGCCCGTGTCGACCATCTGTTGCAGCTGAGCGATGAGGTAAATCGAATTGCTGGAGCGTTGGCGCACTTATCTATCGGCTTGGTTTCCTCCACCGGGTTGGTAGAGCGCGCTGAAGTTCCGGTCTCAGACGAATTCACAGCAAAAGCCGTAAACCGGATGATCCGAGCGAGGCGTGACCGGGCGCGTTATGTCAGCACCGAACTATTTTGCGATCCAGCGTGGGACATCCTTCTCGATTTACTGCGTGCCGAGTTGGCGCAACAGCGTGTAGCCGTGTCGAGCCTTTGTATTGCGTCGGGGGTGCCTCAAACCACAGCCCTCAGATACCTGCAGACTATGGTAAAGCGCGGAATGATCGTCCGCCGCGCTGATCCGCGTGATGGCCGTCGCGTGTTCGTGGAGCTTTCATCGGAGCTGAGCAAAAGTCTTCGGCGATACTTTGCCGAAGTGATTCATCTTGGCGGGATTAAAGAATCGGCAAAGCGCTCCGCAGGATGAGAAGCGGATGGCGGTCACCCGAATAGGACGAAAGAGCGCCGCAGGTATAGTCAAGGCCGTGGTGCCCAGCGAACTCCATAACACCTGGCCTCTTTGGGAACAGCCACGACAGTTTGAGCTTGGCCGCATCCTGAACTGTGTCATCACAGACTTGGTCGATCCTCCTCAGGTCGGCATCCTGGGTCTTCATCATGCTGGCTGCTGGGAATGCAATCTGAAGGATGATTCGCTAACCTGGTCGGGCGGAGTTTATGACATCTTCGGATTACCTAGAGGCGCACCGATTAGTCGAGATGAGGCAGTTGCCCGTTACTGCGAGCACTCCCGCGCAGTAATGGAGCGTCTACGGACCTATGCAATCAAGCATAAACGTGGCTTCACAATCGACGCAGAGATCCATGCCGCCGTCGGAGCAAATCGCTGGATGCGCCTGATTGCTGCGCCCGTTTGCGATGGCGCTCGAGTGATCGCTCTGCATGGACTCAAAATGGCGACGTGAACCTCAGTTGCTCCCCGTCTTCAGGCGCATTGCGTCGGGCGAACCCGCATAAAGCTCTTATGTGAAATCGAGTTTGAGTCCCCGACTGCTCCGCATCGGACCGAAGCTTTACGATCTCTTCTTCGCAGCCGACTAGTGCAGCAGCACGCCGCATCGTACGCGGCAGGCATTGCTCAGGGCTTCATGCTGTCACGGATCCGAAGACTGCTACCTGATCTGGTGGAGGCGGACCTGTCGACGGGCGCGACCAGGGCCGTGGTCGAGGAGCGCTACTGGTCGCTCCGCCGGCAGGTCCCGATCGTCTACCTTCTCGGTCTCGTCAACCTGTCGGCGATGGAGCTTGCGATTGGCGGCAGGCTCACCTTCGGATTCAATCTGCCTACATTCATCGCAGCCTGCGGGCTGTTGCGCCTGATGCAGTGGTTCGGGCCCTCCCGCGAGGTGCCGCACGAGACCATGGTTCGGCGGATGCGGCAGACCGTGTGGTTCGCGGCCGCCGTCTGCGCGGCGGTCTGTGCCCGCTGTCTCTATCTGTTCCAGGTCGGCGATGCCGCGTCGCACATGGCGGTCATGTTGTTTGGCGGACTGACCGCGATCGGCGTTGCCTACGGTCTGACCGCGCTGCCTGCTGGAGGCCGGATCCCGCTGGTGCTGATCATCGTTCCTATCTCGATCGCGGCCCTGCTCTCGCCGAAACCGCAGTTCGCCGGCGCCGCCTTCGGCCTTGTCGTCGTCGCGGGCCTCACCATGCGCCTGCTGAATGCCCACAGCCGTCACTTCACCGACGTCATCCTGTCACGCTCGCGAATCGCACATGAGCAGCAGAAGGTCGAACACGCGCACCAGGAAGCCATAGCTGCCGCCACCACCGACTTCCTGACCGGACTCCCCAATCGCCGCGCCTTCGTGGCGGCCCTCGAGTCAGCGGCCAACCACGATGGGGGCACGAGGTCGTTCGGAGTAGCAATTCTCGACCTCGACCGGTTCAAGGCGGTCAACGACACGTTCGGCCATGCCACCGGCGACCAGCTGCTTAAGAAGGTCTCTGAGCGGTTGATTGCAGTGATCGGTGGCCGCGGCATCGTTTCGCGTCTCGGCGGCGATGAATTCGGAATCCTGGTGAGTGACATCGGGCGAACGAAGGACGCGCAACTGCTCGGGAAGCAGATTCTCAACGGCGTGAATGGTGCGGTCCACATCGACGGACGCCAGCTGGTCATTGCGGCATGCTGCGGTCTCGCATTGTCGCCGTCGGCTGAGTGCAGGTCCCCATCGCGCATCATGGCCGATGCCGACCTTGCGCTATACCAGGCAAAGGAAAACCCGACCGAGCGACTGGCGATCTTTGAAAAGCGGATGGAAGCGCCACGGCGGCGCCGAATGGCTATCGAAGGCGCCTTACTCGCGCCCGGGGTTCACCAGAACTTCAGCGTGCTGTTCCAGCCCATCTTCGAACTCGCAAGCGGGCGCGTCATTGCCCACGAGGCCCTCGCGAGATGGACCGATCCGCTGCTAGGTTCAGTTTCGCCGTCGGAGTTTGTGCCGATCGCCGAACATTTGAACCTGATCGATGATTTGAACACTCGCCTCATGGCCCTCGCCTTCGAGAAAGCGCGCAGTTGGCCGGAGCAGATCAGGCTCTCATTCAACCTGAGCGCGATCCAGCTGTGCTCGAGGGGTTCGGCGCGCGTGGTCCTCCGCACGCTTCGCGAATGTGGCCTGTCTCCTGAACGATTGCAGGTCGAAGTTACCGAGACCGCGCTGCTTGCCGATTTTGCGCGGGCGCGCGAGAATCTGACCGAGCTGAGGAACGCCGGGGCGACAATTGTTCTCGATGATTTTGGTGCCGGCTATGCATCGATCGGCTATCTTCGTGAGCTCCGGTTCGACCAGATCAAGCTCGATGGCGGCCTGGTGACCGCGGCCCGACACAGCGTCGACGGAAAGCGTCTCTTAAGGGCAGTGGTCGGTCTGTGCGAAGTTCTCGGCGTCGCCACTGTCGCCGAACATGTAGAAAGCGACGAACTCCTCGATCTCGTTCGGGATCTCGGCTGCAACGCCGGGCAAGGATTCCGGCTCATGCGGCCGGTGCCGGCAGAGGAACTCGAGAGGCTATCGCTGACAGGCTGGAGATCGAACGGAGAGAGAACGCGGCGATACGCGGCCTGACTTCCGGACCCTGATCATGTCGAACGCGGGCCGAGCAATAAACCTTCTTGAGCCGCCGTAATCACCCCGGGAAAAATGGCACCACTCATGGCAATTTATGGGCGGTACCAGGACAGTCGGTCGCTCGACTCTCAGTGCGTGCTGCGAAGTCTACCGGGAAGCGATCCAGCGTCCCAGCTACTGCTCGTGGCTGGAGAAGCCGAATCGCGATACGCAGAATTCGCCCTGGATCATGAACGGCTTCGACGATGAAAACCCCTTTGCTGTTCGTCTCCGGGTTATCCGCGGAAGCGCGATCTTGCTCCGGGCCTTCATCTTGGCGATTTTGTCGCTGGTATAATCGAGTTCGCGAGCGCGCCGAAAAACGCTGCGCGCCGCCTAGCCACTGGTGGTGGCCATCAGCAACAGAGCGATCGCCACGCCTCCAATTCCGGCGCTCACCGCGGCACAAAACGCTGCAGCCGTCACGCGACTCGGAACAAGTCGTTGCCGGGCACGCCACCAGGCGAACATCGAGAGGAACAGCGAGAGCGATTGCGCCGCGAGGAAGAGCCGAACGATGAAGTGACTATACACACCGGAACTGATGCAGACCGGCTGAGGCGGATTCCCCCTGGAGCCGAGGAGCCCTCGTCAGCCGTCGAGGTCCAGACACTCCCAGAGACGATGACGTGCCTGCTCGAGTAGAGCGCTGATATCGAAAGGTGCTCGAGCAAGATCCAAAATATCGAGCGCGTCCTCGATATTCGAAAGTGCCGTACGCAACTTCTCGCGATCGCAGTACTCTTGCGGCGCTAACTGTTCGGACATTCACTGTTCCGCTACTGAACCACTGAGGGCGGTAGCAGAACATTGTGGCTATACTAAACAGAAAAACCTGCATGGCTGTCCGTCATCAATCCAGAATCGATACAGCGAAGCCAATGCTCGAGACCGCATGCCCCGTCGCAGGTAAGCCGAAGCAGCCTATCGTCCACCTCCGGCGCCTTGGTGACTTCCAGCATCCCGTCGCCAACAAGCTCGGCTGCCCATCGCAATGCTACCGTGGCCGGGCCGAGGCTTGTAAAAGTGCTGAGTGATCGGATCGAGACGTCCCGTCCCTGCCCGTGCCGCACATACACAAGAAGCAGGATGAGCTGGGCCGGAGAATAACAGAGTTTCCGACTGAATGCCTGCGCGATGGTGAGCTGAGAGTTGAGCAAAACGGACGCCACATGAAGTAGGCGACCGTCGGGCGTAACCGGCATTCCTTGCGCCGCGGTCGGAAGCGCAAGAAACCGCTGGATCAGGCGACGCTCCCGTTCCAGTTCATTGCGGACACCAGCACCAACCCGGCTCCGTTTCGAGCTCTGATTGACGATCGAGAACAACAGAGCAGTCATTTTCACGCCGCCTCGAGCTGCGGAGATATAAATCGCAGCACCGCCTTTTCGGCACCGAACCGATTGCGCATCATAGTCAGCGAATCCGGATGAATGACGATCTGAAGCGCCTGGAGATTCTCGCCTCCGCAGAGCGTCGGAAGGCCAAGCGGACGAACATCCCAGCCGACGGATAACAACGCCGGCACGCGGTGAGCCTCGGTCACCAGCGAATAACTCTCAATCTGGTTCAGGCTCGCAAATTCAAGCAGTGCAAGAGCGAGCATCCGGTGAACACGGAGCACCGCCGTGCCGTTCGTATCAGCCGGAGGTGCAACAAGCCGCGAAATCTCCCAGCATTCCTCGCCGACCGGCACGCCTTCGGCGCAAAGAGAAGGAAACACCGACGCAAGAACATGAGGCCGCGTCGATGGAAGCAAGCGGACCGAGCCCTGATGACGACCGGTGCCTGGCGCCCGAGCGATCAGATAGATGGCATAATCGCTGTCGAATTCGTCCACCTCGAGCCAGCTTTCGCGTGACGGAAGCTCCCAGCCGAGCCTGTCGACGAATACGCGCTTCCGATCATGGTGCATTTCGAGCAGCGCGCTAGCGAATGCGAACCGGTTCTCAGGCAGGACCACGTCAATCATGCTGGCGTAATGCGCGCAGCAGCACCGGTTTTTGAGCCCTGTAGTTACAGGGGTATGTCCATCTTGGCGGGTATGTATGCTCCGTTCCGCCCCATTTCAGACGAGCAGCACCATGACCGCGCAAGTGCTTCCCTCCATCCTCCATATGACCAAACCGCCACGCGAGCTTCCATCGTTCGCGAGCGTCAGTGCTAGTAAGCTCCGAGCCATTCCGGGACGGAAAGGCTTGCCCGTCCTCGGCATTCTCCCGCAGGCCGTTCGCGACCCATTCGCCTTCTCAAGGCGAATGTACGAAGAATTTGGACCGGTGCACCGCTTCTATGCCTGCGGCAACTGGAACGTGCAGCTGGTCGGACCGGAAGCAAACGAGTTCGTGCTGTTCGATTCGGAAAGGAACTTCTCGGCCTACGGAGGCTGGAAACCGGTTTTCGGCCGCCACTTCGACGGTGGGCTTCTCCTGCGTGATGGTACCAACCACAGCTGGCACAGAAAGCTTGTCGCGACCGCTTTCAAGCAAGATCAGCTTCAGCAATATCTGAGCACGTTTGCCGGAAACATCGAGCGGATTGGTTCAACTCTCTCCGGTACCACGGTGGATGCCTATGAGTTCGCCCAGACGCTCACCTTTGCCAATGGCTATTCAGCGTTTCTCGGACTCGATGCCGCAAAGGCGACCAGATCGGATCTCCTCGCATTTCGATACCTGATGCGTTCGGCAACAGCCGTAATTCCATTTCCGATTCCCGGAAACGCGCACTGGAGAGCCGACTGGGCTAAGCGTCACGTGCGCCGGCTTCTTGATCCGATGATCGCGAGTTATCCCGCGGAAGACCGGACTGATCTCGCCGCGGTTCTCGTGCGTATGATGAACCAAGGCCTGCTCGATCAAGAGGAAGTCATCGCCCACTTGACCTTTACGATCGCTGCGTCCTTCGACGCCCTATCCTCGGCGACGGTGTCGACGCTCTATTATCTCGCGCGACATCCGGATTGGCAGGAGCGAGTTCGAAGCGAGCTCTGCTCGACCATCGGTTCGGCGGCCAACATCCAGCTGAGTGAAGTGCAGCATTGCGAACAGAGCGAATGGGCGGTGAAGGAAGCACTTCGGCTGAATGCCGCTGCGCCCGTTCTATGGCGACGCGCGCTTCGGGACATTGAGTTCGACGGCCATCCGATACCGGCTGGCACCGTCACCGGCGTCAATCCGATGCTTACGCATCTCCTGCCGCAAATCTGGGCCGAGCCGGACCGATATGACCCCGCCCGCTTTTCTCCCGAACAGGCAAGGATGCGGAATCGTTTCGCCTTTGTCCCGTTCGGTGGCGGAGCCCACGGCTGCCTCGGCGCGAACTTTGCGTCGCTTCAGGTGCGCGCGTTACTGAGATACCTGCTCGAGGACCACGATCTTATGCTCGTCCACGATCAACCGCCTCGTTGGTATCACTGGCCCAACTGCCGGCCGCTGGGAGGTTTGCCTATCCAGCTCGCGCGGCGAACTAGTCGATCACTTCCGCAAAACAGATCTCGCTCTTGAAAAGGGCTCTCACGATAAGCTGCGTGCGCGTGGCGACAGAGTAGCGCCTCTTGGCTGCCTCAATATGCTCATTGACCGTCGTCGGCCTGATGTTGAGCAACTGTCCAATGACCGAGTCACTCTTGCCGCGGGCGGCAAATAGGACGCAGTCACGCTGGCGTTCCGTCAGCGGTGCGGGAAGGACATAATTCTCGCTTGGCTCGCTGCGGATCTCGATCAAGCGCCTCGCCGCTTCAAACGCAAAGCATCCGAGCGCCTGCGTCGCCGGCAGCGCATCCTCCGGCAAGGAGGTATGGCGGCTCACGGCAAAATGGCACGATCCGAACGTTTCGCCCGGCACGTGGTTCGGGACGGTGTATCCCTCGGCCAGGCCATACCGAACGGCACGTTTCATGTAGCTTCGCTGCCGCTCAGTGAGCGGGACAATCTCTTCAAGTCTGCTCCAGAGGAACCCCGTCGAGGTGCGCTCTGCGGCCTTGAGTACCGGTTCCTGGAAACTCTCGTCTTCGCGCAGTTTGGCAAGCCACTCGACGGGGTAATTCGAAAGCCGGATCTTGTCGCGCGACGGATGCCCAAACCGGATGTGGTGAACAATAGCAAAATAATCGAAGCCCAGCTCTTTGGAGCAATGTTCAATCAGCTGCCGCAGGTCGGCCATCGCTTCGGCCGTTCGCGATGCAGCTACGAAGTCCTTCACGACATCGAACTTGTGATGAGATGCGAGCAAACGCGGACTACTCTCCGTTAACACATCCGATCTCCAGCGATCGCGTTGCGAATTGGAGATAACGGGTCAGAGCGAGTGCGGCAATCTCGACCAAGATGCATCATTACGACACGGACTCATCGACGGCGGTCAGGTTCCGGCGGCGTTGTGAAAGCCGGTTGGCATCGCGTGGCCATTGGTCGGAATGCCCTTATCCAGGGCGATTCCGCTAGCAATATCAGACGTATTGTCCGTTATGGGTGGAAAGCGGACATCAGCGATCTGCAAGCCCATATCGCAAGTTCGAATCCCGCTCGGTTCGCCACACAGTCAACCTATTGCGATAATTGGATTTTCTGACCAAGATTTTTGGCCGAATATCCCCGCTTTTTGCGTTGATTTGAGACCCCGAGAGGCACGATCCCGGGCCGAATCTCGGTTGAATTAGCTCTTTTCTCTGCAGACCAAGTTCGAGGTACGGGGTGCCTTCGGGTCGCGGCGGAGACGACGCGAGAACGGCAATAAGTGAGGCGCGACCAGCGTTTGAGGGATGGACGCGGATCGCGCCTCTGGCTGCTGGGGAGGGAGGGGAGACAGCCAACAGCCATTACTCGGATTTCATAAAGCGTAGGGACGATTGCTCCGGCGGCGACGTTTCCGGTCCGAGCCACGGATGGCCGACCAGATGGTCGCAACGAGCAGGCTCCCGACGAAAAGTGCGATTCCAAACAACATCACGTGCACTACTCCTTTTCTAATGGCCGGCGTCGAGGCCAACCGCATGCTTGGGCTTGGGCGCGAGCCAGATGATCGCCGCGGCACCGACGAAGATTGCTGCGAAGAGCTCGAAGAGGTTGACGGTCGTGACGGCGATGGCCTGGCTGTCGACCAGTTGGCTGACGAATTGCCGCGACTGCTCGACCGTCAGGCCGTGCGACTGAAGCGACTGCATTGTGGTTCCGGTGCCGTTGAGCACGCCAGTCAGCGTGTCCCGGGTGGTCTGGGCGCCATTCTCCCACATCGTCACGCCGATGGCGGTTGCGACTGCCCCCGACATGGTGCGGAGGAAGTTCATCACGCCCGCGGCGGAAGCGACCTCATTCTCTTCGACCGCACCCAATGCGAGCGTCGTCAGTGGCACGAAGAAGAAGGGCATGCCCGCACCTTGGATGAGCTGCGGCAGGGCAAGCGTCCAGAAGTCGGCGCCTGTGGTCCACCAGACGACGCGGATCAGTGACGTGATTGCAAGCCAGAGGATGCCGCCGGAGACGAGGATCCTGGGATCGACCTTCTGCGACAGGATCGCCGCTACGGGCGCCATGAACACCGCGGCGACGCCGTTCCATGCCATCGCATACCCGGCCCAAGTCGCGGTGTAGCCGAGCTGACTCTGCAGCCACTGCGGAATGATCACCAGCGTTGCGAAGAAGACGCCGTAGGTGAAGACCAGGGCGAGGACGCTGAAGGTGAAGCCCGGGTGCCGGAATACTTTCAAATCGACGATCGGCTCGCGCTCGAACAGCTCCCAGGCAATCAGGAACGCAAAGCCGACGGCGGCGACGATCGCCAGCGTGGTGATGAACGGGCTCCCGAACCAGTCGCGCTCACGGCCGAGGTCGAGCATGATCTGGAGCGCACCGACCGCGGTCACCAGCAGGCCGAGTCCGATGACGTCGACGCGCATGCGCTCGGTCTTCGATTCAGCGCGGCGCAGCAGTGCGACGGCGGCGAACGAGCAGGCGACACCGATCGGCACGTTGATGAAGAAGATCCAATTCCAGCCCCAATTGTCGCTGATTGTCCCACCGAGGATCGGCCCGAAGATTGGCGCTGTGATCGTGGTCATCGACCAGATACCCATCGCCATCGCGTGCTTGTCCTTTGGGAAAATCCTGAGCAGCAGGGTCTGGCTGATCGGCATGATCGGCCCGCCCGAGAGGCCCTGGCCGACGCGGAATGCGACCAGCGCCCCGAAGGTCTCCGCAGTCCCGCACAGGAACGAGAAGAGAGCGAAGCCGACCATTCCGCCGACAAACACCTTCACTTCACCGAAGCGCTTGGCGAGCCAGCCGGTCAGCGGCACGCAGATCGCCTCGGCGACCGCGTAGGATGTGATCACCCAAGTGCCCTCGCTCGGCGAGATTCCGAGACCGCCGGCGATATGCGGTACCGATACGTTGGCGATCGTGATGTCGAGCACGACCATGAAGTTCGAGAGCGCGAGCACGAGTCCGGCAAGGAGCACGGTGCCCCACGGCATCACGGCCGGTGCGGGGGCGTCGGCGGCGGATGCCATCAGCGTTTATCCGACACGTCGACGGTTGCATCCATCGACAGGCCGACACGCAGCGGGTGTGCGGCGAGCTCCCGCGGATCGAGGGCGATCCTGACCGGGAGCCGCTGGACAACTTTGATCCAATTGCCGGTCGCGTTCTGCGCCGGGATCAAGGCAAAGGCCGAGCCAGTGCCGCCGGCAAAGCCCATGACGCGGCCATGGAACACTGTCTTGCTGCCATAAAGGTCGCTGGTCAGGGTCGCGGTCTGTCCGGGCCGTACCCTGGAGAGCTGACCTTCCTTGAAATTGGCGTCGACGTAGACCGAGCCAACCGGGACGATCGTCATCACCGAGTTGCCGGCTGCGATACGTTGGCCCACCTGGACCTGACGGTTGCTGACGACGCCGTCGATGGGTGCACGGATCACCGTGCGAGATAGGTCGAGACGCGCCTGGTCGAGTGCGGCTTTCGCTGCGGCAACGTCCGGATTGTTGTCGATCGAGGTGCCGGCGATCAGTGCCTGATTGGCGGCATAGCTCTGCTGCGCCGCGCCGCGCTGGGCGTTGGCTTGGGCGATCGCCGCCTGCGCCTCGCGGAGACCCGCCTGCGCAAAGACATAGGCATTACGATAGCTGGTCAGCTCTTCCTTGCTGACGAAGCCGTCGCCGGCGAGATGCTCGCGCCGATCGAGGTCGGCCTTGGACTTGTCGACCGCGGACTGGGCGGCGACGAGCTGCGCCTGCGCTTGGCCAATGTCGGCCTGCCTGGCGCCGACCTCAGCGGCCAGCGAGCCGCTGGTGGCCGAGGATTGCTCATACTGGCGACGCGCTTTCAGAAAGGCGGCTTCAGCCTTTTCGACGGCCAGCCTGAA
>Ga0068856_100004413_pt1 | contig 14024 bp, 15 predicted proteins | sample KBSCornC62_FD_66595 | JGI IMG/M metagenome (GOLD analysis project Ga0068856, IMG submission 66595) | Corn rhizosphere microbial communities from Kellogg Biological Station, Michigan, USA - KBS Corn C6-2 | ecosystem: Host-associated > Plants > Roots > Rhizosphere > Soil ...
TGGGCCGCGTTCGGCTGACCCGGGGACGAGGCGGCCGAGGCCGCCACCGCGCCGCCCGCCGCGCCGATCGCCAGAACCACGAGGGCGGCGGCGAGGGTGATGGGGGTGAGGTATCGCTTCATGACGCGAGCATGGCGCGCGCACGTCATGCCGCATCAAGCGCCGTGTTCGGGGGTTGTAAGGCCCGTGTCCGGGACCATCCTGCTCGTCGAGGACGAGCACAACATCGGCGCGCTGGTCCGTACCTATCTCCAACGCGACGGCTTCGACGTCATCTGGGTGCGCACGGGGGAGGATGCCCTCACCGAGCTGGTCCGGCACCCGATCGCGCTCATGGTGCTCGACATCGGGCTGCCGCGCATGAACGGCCTCGAGGTGTGCCGCCGGGTCGATGGGCGCGTGCCGGTGATCATGCTCACCGCCCGCGACGAGGAGGCCGACCGCGTCGCCGGCCTGGAGATCGGCGCCGACGACTACATCGCCAAGCCGTTCTCGCCTCGCGAGCTCGTCGCGCGCGTGCGCGCCGTGCTGCGCCGGGCGCGCAACGGCAAGCCGGTGGCCGACCTGCTCGAGCTCGGCCCGGTGCGGGTGTCGCTGCCGGCGCGCGAGGTGCATCTCGACGGCGCCGAGATCGAGCTCACGCCGAAGGAGTTCGACCTGCTCGCCTACCTCGTCCAGCACGCGCCCGCGGTGGTCTCGCGCGACGACCTGCTCGAGCGCGTCTGGGGCTTCATCTACCCGGGCGAGACGCGGACGGTCGAGGTGCACGTCGCCCAGCTGCGCAAGAAGCTCGGGGTGCCCGAGCTCATCCGCACCGTGCGCGGCGTCGGGTACAAGGCGGTGGCGTAACGCGTGCGCTCGCTGCGCGCGCGGCTCCTTCTCACCATCGGCACGGCGGTCCTGGTCGCCACCGTGCTGACCGTCGTGGTCGCGGGCGTCCTCGTCCGCGGGAAAGTGCAGGACCAGGCGCTCACGAACCTCGAGCGCCAGGCCGACACCGCCGCCGCGATCGCCGCCGTGCCCGCGGGGCAGACGCGGGTCGTGCGAGCCGGGCCGCGCGCGCCGCTGCGCGCGCTGCGGCAGAACGGCGTCGCCGGCGCGCGCCGCCTCGCTGCGCCCACGGGCCTGCCCTCCGGCGACGCCTCGGGCGAGCGCGACGGCCTGCTCTACGCGGCGCGCACGACCGCGTCCGGCGGGCGCATCGTGGTCGTGCGCCCGTCCGGCCTGTCGGCGGGCGACTGGCGCCCGTTCGTGGTCTCGCTCGTGCTCGCCGGCCTGGGCGGCGCGGTGGTGGCGACCCTGTTTGCGCTCGTGCTCGCGCGGCGGCTGACCCGGCCCGTGCGGCGCCTGTCGGAGGCCACGCGCGCGGTCGCCTCGGGGCGGTCCGACGTGTCGGTGCCGGTGGAGGGCGAGGACGAGCTGGCCGAGCTGTCGGCGGCGTTCAACGCCATGGCCGCCGAGCTCACCGACGCCCGCGAGGCCGAGCGCCGCTTCCTGCTCTCGGTCTCGCACGAGCTGAAGTCCCCGCTGACCGCGATCCGCGGCTACGCCGAGGGCCTGAGCGACGGCGCGGTGGCGCCGCGCGAGGCAGGCGCGGCGATTGGCGAGGAGTCCCAGCGGCTCGAGCGCCTCGTGCGCGACCTGCTCGACCTAGGGCAGCTCGAGCGGCGGCGGTTCTCGATCGCCACCGAGCCCGTCGACCTCGCCACCGTGGCCGCGCGCGCCCACGAGCGCTTCGCCGTCCGCGCGCGCGAGCTCGACGTGGCGCTGCGGGTCGAGGCCGACGGCTACGCGGTCGTGCTCGCCGACCCCGACCGGCTGCTGCAGGCGGTGTCGAACCTGGTCGAGAACGCGCTGCGGGTCACGCCCGCCGGCGGGACCGTGGTCGTGCGGGTGTTCCCGGGGCGCATCGAGGTCGCCGACAACGGCCCCGGTCTCGAGGCCTCGGACCTGCCGCATGCCTTCGACCGCTTCTACCTGCACGACCGCTACCGCTCGGATCGCCCGGTCGGCTCCGGCCTCGGGCTCGCGCTCGTGCGCGAGCTGGCCGAGGCCATGGGCGGGAAGGTCTCCGTGGTCAGCGCCCCCGGGAAGGGCACCGCCTTCGCGATCGACCTTCAGCTCTCCCAGCCCAGCGCCGCGGCCACACGGTCGCTCAGGGTCATGGGGTCGAACGGCTTGGGGATCACCCCGGCCACGCCCAGCGACGCGTAGCGCGTCAGCTCGCCCGCCTGGGCCTTGGCGGTCATGAACAGCACCGGGATCGCGCGCGTCTCGTCGCGGCCGCGCAGGACGTCCAGCGTCGCCGGGCCGTCCAGCCCCGGCATCATCACGTCGAGCAGGATCACGTCGGGCCGCTGCGCGGACGCCAGCGCGACGCCGTCGGCGCCGCTGCTTGCCGTCAACACCTCCCAGCCCGCCACCGAGCCCAACGAGAGCTCCACGACCTCGCGGATGTCGGGCTCGTCGTCGATGAGCAGGACGGTGCGGCGGCTCACGAGGCGGGCGCGGCCTCCTTGAGCAGGTCGGCCACGCGGCGCTCGAACTCCTCCGGCGCCACCCGGCCCTTGGTGAAGAACAGCGTCTTGCCCAGCGTGAGCCGCTGCCGGTCGTGCTCGGAGAGTTCGCGAACCGTGTAGACGACGACCGGGATGGGCGGGATCTCGGGGTGCTCGCGCAGGTGGTCGACCACGGCCAGGCCGTCGGCGCCGGTGAGCTCGATGTCGAGGACGAGCAGGACGGGAGCGACGTCGTCGATGAGCTGGACGGCCTCCTCGGCGCTCGGGGTCACCACGGCCTCGACGCCCTGCCGGGCCAGCATCGCGCGCAGGACCCGGGCCAGGTCGGCGTCGTCCTCCACGACGAGCGCGGCGCGGCCGTTGTCGCCGCTGCTGCCGTCGACCTCGCCCACGGCCTCGCTGGACCGCGGCAGCGTGAACCAGAACGTCGCGCCGCGGCCGGGCTCGGTGTCGACCCAGAGCGACCCGCCGTGCTGCTCGACGATCGAGCGGGCGATCGGCAGCCCGAGTCCGAAGCCGCCCTTGTCGCGCGCATCGGAGGCGTCGACCTGGCCGAAGCGCTCGAAGATCGTCTCCCGCTTGTCCGCCGGCACGCCCCGGCCGTGGTCGGCCACGCTGAACAGCACGGTGTCGGCGGTGGGGTGGGCGGTGACGCGCACCTCCTCGCCACGAGGCGAGAACTTGATCGCGTTGGAGATCAGGTTCGTGAGCGTCTGCATGATCCGGTCGTGGTCGGCCCGCAACAGCACGGGGTCGACCTGGCTCACCACGCCGACGCCCATCGTCTCGGCCTGGCCCTGCATGGCCTCGATGGCCTGGGCGACGAGGTCATCGCTGCGGCAGGTGACCTTCTGCATGGTCACGCGCCCCGACTCGATGCGCTCGATGTCGAGGATGTCGTTGATCAGCCGCACCAGCCGGTCGGTGTTGGAGACGGCGATGTCGAGCATGCGCTTGCCCTGGTCGTCGAGCTCGCCGAACACGCCGCCGGCCATCAGGCCGAGCGAGCCGCGGATCGAGGTCAGCGGCGTGCGCAGCTCGTGCCCGACCACGGAGACGAACTCGTCCTTCATGCGCTCGATCTCCCGCCGCTCGGTGATGTCGCTGAAGGTCACGACGATGCCGCTGGTCTCGCCGTTGTCGAGCTGGATCGGCGTGCTGCTGAACAGCACCGGGAACGTGGTGCCGTCCTTGCGGCGGAAGTGCTCGTCGCCGATCGCGTCCCCTTGCCCGGAGCGGAACTCGCCGTCGACGATGAGGTCGAAGAGGACGCGGCCCTCGAGCTCGGAGGGCTCATAGCCGAGCATGCGCGCCGCGCTCGGGTTCACGAACACGCCGTGGCCCTCGGGGGTGAGGGTGATGATGCCCTCGGCCGCGCTGGTCATGACCGCGCTGAGGTTGCGGGCGCGGAGGCGCACGTTCTCGACCAGCGCCTGGGTGGCGAAGCCGATGAACGCGGACAGCAGCGTGAGCAGGACCGCGAAGCGCCAGTCGCCCTCCGGGTAGCGGGTCTTGTCGACGAGGATGGGGATGACGAACGTCGACCAGACGCCGGCCAGCACCGCGATGAGCTCGGCCCGCCCGCTGTAGAGGGCGACCCAGAGCACGGGCAGCAGCACCAGCGCGGCATAGCCCGAGGCGCCGCCGCCGGTCGCGTCGCGCAGCAGGTCGACGACGCCGAAGTAGACCAGCGGCGGGAAGATTGTGAGCGTGCGCGGGACGCGGTCCCAGGGCACGAACACGATCGCCGCGATGATGGCCAGGAACAGCGCGGCGCCCACGATGACGTCGACGGAGTCGATCGCGCCCGTGGCGCTGACCGGCAGCAGCACGAAGGCCACCCCGGTGGCGGCAAGGAACGGCCAGGCGCGCCTGAGCAGGCCGCGCCTGCGGTAGGGGTTGACCCACCCCGGCCCGCGGCTCGGAGTCCCGCCCGCCGCGGCCACCGGGCACCGCCCCTAGCGGCCCGCGAATTCGGGCTGCCGCCGCTCGGCCAGCGCGCGGGCGCCCTCGGCGAAGTCCTCGGAGCGGGCGCACTGCTCCTGGGCGCTGACCTCCATCTCCAGCGTGACCGCCAGGGCCGGGCGCGCCGACGCGTCCATCACCCGCTTGGCCAGGCCGACCGCGCGCGGGGCGCAGGCCAGCAGCTCGCCCACGAGGGCGTCGGTTGCGGCCTCGAGGCCGTCGGCCGGCGCGACGCGGTTGACCAGGCCGATGCGCTCGGCCTCCTCGGCGCCGATGAGCTTGCCGGTCATCACGAGCTCCTTCGCGCGCCCCAGGCCGACCACGGCGGGCAGGCGCGAGGAGCCGCCCACGTCGGGGATGAGCCCGACGCGGGTCTCGGGCATCCCGATGACCGCGTCCGTGGCCATGACGCGCAGGTCGCAGGCCAGCGCGAGCTCCATGGCCCCGCCGATGCAGCCGCCGTGGATCGAGGCGATCGTGGGCTTGAGCATCTCCTCGGCCAGGTTCCAGGCCTCGAGGCACTCGCGGCGGAAGGCGCGCAGCAGCTCGACCTGCCCCGGGAGGTCCCCGAGGGTGTTGAAGTCCATGCCGGAGGAGAACATCGCGCCCTCCCCGCGGATGACCACGCAGAGCACGTCGGGGTCGTTGGCGGCCGCGCGCAGCGCGCGCCCGATTTCGGTCACGAGCTCGCCGTTCATCGCGTTGCGCTTCTCCGGCCGGTTGAGGACGACGTGACGGACGCTGCCACGGTCCTCGATCTGCACTATTGCCATTTCCGCAGCGTAGCCCTGTAGGGTGCCGCGCGCACGCTCCGGCCCGCGACTTGCGAGGTACAGATGACGACGCCGCAGCCTCAGGCCCAGCCCCAGCCCACCAACACGAACGCGATCATCTCGCTGGTCCTCGCGATCGTGGGTCTCTTCCTGTGCGGGGGCATCCTCTGCCCTGTCGCCTGGTACCTCGGGGCGCGCGCCGAGCAGGAGATCGACGCCTCCGCCGGCCTGCAGGGCGGACGCGGGATCGCCACGGCCGGCAAGATCATCGGCATCATCGGGACCGTGCTGTTCGTGATCTGGCTCGTGATCACGATCATCGTCCTGATCGCCGGCGGGTCGTTCCTGTTCGTGCACAACAACTGAGCGGCGCGCGGTTGGGATGGCGGTCTCGACCAGCGCTCTCCGCCGTCCGGCGCTGCACGCGCCGCAGGGGGTGGATCGCCCTGCCCTCGGGCTCAGCGTGTGCTGCGTCGGCGCGGCCGTGCTCGGCGGCCTGTCGGGCGCGGACGTCGCCCACCCCGGGGCGCCGGGCTGCCTGCTGCGCGCCGTCACCGGCATCCCGTGCCCGTTCTGCGGCCTGACGCACAGCATGATGGCGCTGGGCCAGGGCAACCTGGCCGCCGCCGTGGCGCAGAACCCGCTCGGGCTCCTGGTGCTGCCGCTGGCCCTCGTGCTGCTCGTCCTCGGCGTGCGCATCGTGCTGCGCGGCGGCCGCATCCGCTGGCCCGCGACGCCGGTGCTGTGGGTCGGCCTCGGCGTTGTGCTCGTGAGCTGGGCGGTGCAGATGGTCAGGTTCGCGCCGTGAGCGCGCGGCCGCCGGCCACCCGCCCCAACGCCCCCAACGCCGTCCTCGCGCTCGTGCTGGGCATCGTGGGCGTGGCCGTCTGCTCCGTGTGCGGGCCGTTCGCCTGGTACTTCGGCGCGCAGGCCGAGCAGGCGGTCGACGCCTCCGCGGGGACGCTGGACGGCCGGTCGTTCGCGACCGCCGGAAAGATCCTCGGGATCGTCGGGACGGTCTTCCTCGTCATCACCGTGATCGGCGTGATCGTCTACGCCGTCGTCGTTGCATCGTCGAACTAGGAGTGGAGAGACACCGTGACGCAACCGCCTGACCAGCCGACCCCTGGGGATCCGCTCGAGCCCCAGGGTGGCCCGCCGCCGCCACCGCCGCCACCCCCGCCGCCGCCGCCACCGGGGCAGGCGCCTGCGCCACCACCCAGCCCGCCCGCTCAGCAGCCCGCGCCGCCCGGGCCGCCGCCCCCGCCGGGACAGCAGCCCCCGCCACCCGGCCCGCCGCCACCCAGCCCGCCCGCCCAGCAGCCCGCGCCGGTCGGGCCGCCGCCCCCGCCCGGCGGCGCCCCGGCCTACCAGGCCGGCGGCTACGCGGCGCCCGCAGCGCTGCCCAACGCGCCGGGCTCGGTCGCCGCGCTCGTGCTCGGCATCGTCGGGCTGCCCTTCCTCTGCCCGGTCTGCGGCCCGTTCGCCTACTACTACGGCCAGAAGGCCGAGCAGACGGCCGACGCCGCCCAGGGAACCCTCGGCGGCCGCGGGATGGCCACGGCCGGGAAGATCCTGGGGATCGTCGACAGCGTCTTCCTGGTGCTGTGGATCCTCTACATCATCCTCGTCGTCGTCCTCGCGGTCGGGCAGTCCTGATGGCCGACCTGAGCAGGATCGGGGTCCTCGGCTGCGGCCTCATGGGCCACGGCATCACGCAGGTCGCGGCCCAGTCGGGCTACGACGTCGTCGTGCGCGAGGTCGACCAGGACCGCCTCGACAAGGGCATCGGCCGGATCGAGAAGCAGCTTGCCCGCGCGGTCGAGAAGGGCCGCATTGAGCAGGCCGATGCCGAGGCCGTGCGCGGGCGGATCACACCCACGCTCGAGTACGGCGACCTGGCCGACTCCGACCTCGTCATCGAGGCCATCACCGAGGACCTCCCGCGCAAGCTGGAGATGTGGGGCGAGGTCGACGGGCTGGTCAAGCCCGACGCGTTCCTGGCCACCAACACCTCGTCGCTGCCGGTCATCGACCAGGCGGCGGCGACGTCGCGGCCCGACCGCTTCCTCGGCCTGCACTTCTTCAACCCGGTGCAGGTGATGAAGCTGCTCGAGGTCATCCGCGGCGTGACGACCTCGGACGAGGCCTTCGCCGTCGGCATGGCCTTCGGGCAGAAGCTCGGCAAGCTCACGGTGCAGACGCGCGACACCGCCGGCTTCATCGTCAACCGGCTGCTGGTGCCGTACCTGCTCGACGGCATCCGCGCCTACGAGGAGGGCGTGGGCTCGATCGCGCAGATCGACGAGGCCATGAAGGCCGGCGCCGGGCACCCCATGGGGCCGCTGACGCTGTCGGATTTCGTGGGGCTGGACACCCTCGGCGCGATCGCCGACGTGATGTTCGACGAGTTCCGCGAGCGGCGGTTCGCGCAACCCCCGCTCCTACGGAAAATGCTCTCTGCGGGCTGGTACGGTCGGAAATCCGGAATGGGCTTCTACGACTACGCGGGGGAGGAGCCCCTGCCCAACCCGGGGCTTTGAGAGGAGAGTCATGACCAACCCACCCGATCAGCCGACGCCAGGCGATCCATTGGAGAAGGGCCCGCCCGCCCCTCCGCCCCCGCCGCCGGGGCAGGCGCCGCCTCCGCCTCCCCCGCCGTCGAAGGCCCCGTCGGGCGGCGAGCAGCCCCCGCCGCCGGCAGGGCCCCCATCCGGTGGCGCGCCGCCCGCGCCGCCGGCGCCGCCGCCGTCGAGCCCCCCGCCGGCGCCCGCGCCGTCGGGTGGGCCTCCGCCGCCGCCCGGGCAGCCGGCCGCGGCGCCACCCGCGCCCGTGCCGGGTGCGCCGGCCCCGCCGCCCGGCTACGCGGCACCGCCCGGGGCGGTCGCGGCCCCCTATCCGCAGCAGGGCCAGGGCCAGCCGGGGATCGCCATCGCCGCGCTGGTGCTCGGGATCATCTCGATCCTCGCGCCGATCCTCTGCGGCGTGTTCGCGCTGCCGATCGGCATCGCCGGGATCGTGTGCGGCTACATCGGGCGCAACCAGGCGCGCGAGCGCGGCCTGCCGACCTCGATGGCCACGGCCGGCCTGATCTGCGCGATCATCGGCACCGTCCTGTCGATCCTGTTCGCGATCCTGGTCGGGGCGATCATCATCTCGAGCGGCTCGTAGGCGCATGACCGCGCACGCCGTCCGCGCCCGCGGCCGCTCGCTCGAGCTGGGCGTGGGCGTGGCGGCGCTGGCGGTCGTGCCCGCCGCGGCGTCGCTGGCGCTGTGGCATCCGGTGGCCGTGGACCACGCGCCGGCGGTGTGCCCGTTCCGGGCGCTCACCGGCCTGCCGTGCCCGCTGTGCGGGGCGACCCGCGCGTTCGTCTACTTCTGCAACGGCGACGCGCGCTTCCTCGACTACAACTGGGGCTGGCTCGTGCTGTGGGCGGCGCTGCTGGCCTGGGGCGCGTTCGCGGTCGTGCGGGCGCGTCGCGGACGACCGCCGCCGCTCGGGCCGCTGCGCGGGCACCCGCGGCGGCTGTGGGCGTTCTTCCTGCTCCTCCTGCCGCTGTGGGGCGTGGCGCTGCTCAACGCCGGGTCCATCCTGGGGCGCTGACCGGCAGGCAGCGTATGGTCTCGCCCGTGAACCGGCCGGCCGAGCTGGATCGCGTCTTCGACGGGCTGCGGCCCCATCCGCACCGGGGCGACATCGTCGGAGCGGGAGCGGTGGTCCTGGCCGTCGCCATCGCGATGGTCAACGTCCGCATGGACGCGACCTGGGGGAACGGGGTCTTCCTCGTCCTCGACCTGCTCGCGTTCGCGCTGGTGTTCACCATGGGCATGCTGGCCGAGCTCGAGGAGGGCCGGCCGCGCCCGTATCAGTCGGCGCTGCTCGTGGCCGGCCTGTTCCTGCTCGCGCTCACGCTGTACCGGCTGGCGCAGGTCTTCAGCGTCGAGTCGCCGCTGTCGTCGTCGGGCACGGTGTTCTGGATCACGCTGATCCTGTCCGGAGTGGCGGCGTGGCCGGCCTGGGGGCGCAACTCGTCCATCTGCGCGCTGATCGAGGTGGTGGCGGGTGGGATCTCCCTGCTCGCGTTCGTCGACCTCGTGTTCAAGCCCCATGGGCCGACGACCACGCGCTGGATCCTGCTCTTCCTGCTGGCCGCGTACGTGCTCGCCTCGCTGTGGCGGCGCGACCGCGAACGCCGCCACGCCGTGCAGTTGGTCAACGCCGCCGGCCTCGCCGTGCTGGCGCTCGAGGCGACGTTCTTCGGCTCGGTCCTGACCATCTTCGGCCCGCTGCCGGCCGCGCCCGGCTTCGGCTGGGCGCTGGTCATCCTCGCGGGCGGCTTTGGCCTCATCGCGTATGCGGCCGTGGACCGCGAGCCCGGTCCCGGGTACCTCGGCGTGCTCGTGCTGGCCGTCGCGGTGCTGCTCATCGGGCGGCCGAACCCCAACGGCGACCTCGTGTTCTGGCCCTTGTTCCTGCTCCTGGTCGGCGTGGCCGGGGTGGGGCTGGGGCTGCGCCCGCGCCGGCGCCTGCCGCCCGAGCCGGGGTCCGAGCGCACGGCGCCGACCACGCCCATCCGGCCTCCACCCGAGCCGCCGCCGACGGAGCCCGAGGCCGAGCCCGACACGCAGCGCACGCGGTCGACGCGGCGGCTGTGGGCGGACGAGACCGACGACTAGTCCTATCCTCGCGCCCGATGAGCGACGTGCGAGAGGCCACCGATCGCGCCCACGCCGGTGGGCCGCAGCGCCACCACGAGAAGTCCGAGCAGCAGGGGAAGCTGCCCGTGCGCGAGCGCGTAGCGCGGCTGCTCGACGCCGACTCGATGGTCGAGGACGGGCTGCTCGCCAACTGGGACGGCGAGGGCCTCGGCGCCGACGGCGTGGTCACGGGCACCGGCACCGTCAACGGCCGTCCGGTTGCCTTCATGGCCAACGACCCCACGGTCAAGGCGGGGTCGTGGGGCCCGAAGACGGTCGAGAAGATCCTGCGCATCCAGGAGAAGGCCCTGGCCAGCCGTATCCCGATGGTCTACCTGGTCGACTCGGCGGGGGCGCGGATCACCGAGCAGACGCGCATGTTCCCCGGCCGCCGCCACGCGGGGCGGATCTTCTTCAACGAGGTCCGCATGTCGGGCGTCGTGCCCCAGGTCTGCGTGCTCTTCGGCCCCAGCGCGGCGGGCGGCGCCTACATCCCGGCCTTCTGCGACGTGGTGATCATGCGCGAGGGCAACGCGTCGATGTACCTGGGCTCCCCGCGGATGGCGGAGATGGTCATCGGCGAGAAGGTCACGCTCGAGGAGATGGGCGGGGCCAAGATGCACACGTCGGTCAGCGGCGTGGGCCACTTCCTCGTGCCCACCGACGAGGAGGGCATCGACACCGCCCGCCGCTACCTGGGCTACTTCCCCAGCCACTGGGAGTGGATGCCGCCGTTCGCCAAGCCCGCCGACCCGGCTTCGGACGCGTCGATCGCCGAGATCGTGCCCGCGGACGAGAACAAGCCCTTCGACATGCGCGACCTGCTCGACGCCCTGCTCGACGCCGACTCGTTCCTCGAGGTCCACAAGCGGTGGGCGCGCGAGCTCATCGTCGGCTACGGGCGGCTGAACGGGCGCGCGGTCGGCGTGGTGGCCAACCAGCCCAAGTTCAAGGGCGGCGTGCTGTTCAGCGACTCCGCCGACAAGGCCGCGCGCTTCATCTGGACCTGCAACGCGTTCAACCTGCCCCTGCTGTTCCTGGCCGACGTGCCCGGCTTCATGATCGGCACCGCGGTCGAGCGCCAGGGCATCATCCGCCACGGCGCGAAGATGATCTCGGCGGTGTCCGAGGCGACCGTGCCGAAGCTCTCGGTGATCGTGCGCAAGGCCTATGGCGCCGGTCTGTACGCGATGGCGGGCCCGGCCTTCGACCCGGACGCCTGCATCGCGCTGCCCACCGCGTCGATCGCGGTCATGGGGCCGCAGGCGGCGATCAACGCCGTCTACTACAACCAGCTCCAGGCCATCGAGGACCCCGACGAGCGCGCCAAGCGCACCGAGCAGCTGCGGGCCGAGTACGCGGCCGACGTCGACATCCTCCACCTGGCCTCCGAGATCGTCATCGACGCCGTCGTCCAGCCCGACGACCTGCGCACCGAGCTGATCCGCCGCTACGCGACTGCCGCGGCCAAGCGCCGCGACTGGCCCGAGAAGCGCAACCCCGTCACGCCGGTCTAGGAGGCATGGACCTCCGGCAGCTCGACGGCCTCGCGCTCCCGCGCGGGTTCGCCTTCGGCTTCGCCACCGCCGGGGCCCAGAACGAGGGCGGCTACAACGGCCCGGGGCAGCCGGCCAACAACTGGTGGGACTGGGAGCGCAACGGGCACGCCGAGCCCTCGGGCATCGCCACGGAGTCGTGGTCGCGCTACGCAGAGGACCTCGACGCCGTCGCCGCGCTGGGCTGCGACGCCTACAACCTGTCGGTGGAGTGGGCCCGCGTGCGGCCGGTCCCGGACGTGCTCGACCGGGCCGCCGTGGACCGCTACGCGGACATGCTCGCGGCCGCGCGCACCCGCGGCATCGAGCCCTGGGTGTGCCTGCACCACTTCACGCATCCGCGCTGGCTCGGCCTCGACTTCTGGCTGCGGCCCGACAGCCCGCGGGTGTTCGCCGACCACGTGCGCGAGCTCGTGCCCTTGCTCAACGAGCGCCTGGTCGCGCGCGGAGAGGCGCCGGTGCGGATCTGGATCACCTCGACCGAGATCAACGTGCTCGCGCTGCAGACCTACATGGCCGGCTACTTCCCCGGTGCGCCGCGGCCGCTGCACGTGCGCTTCCGCTCCGCCGCGCGTTCGCTCGACCACCTGCTGGCCGCGCACATCCTCGCCTACGACGCCATCCACGACGCGCACGAGGCGGCCGGCCTGCCCGCGCCGCGGGTGGCCGAGAACAGCTTCCTGTTCGCCATCTACGAGCTCGACCGCGGCCTGACCGACCTGCTGCTCGCGCGCGAGCGCGGCATCGCCCGCGCCGACGTCGAGGCCTACGTCCACGACCGCAAGGCGTACTGGGTGGGGGCGCTCAACGCGTCCTTCGGCCCCGAGCGCGACCCGCTCGAGCGCCTGATGGGGGAGATCGCCAAGCTCGTCGCGCCTCATCGGCTCACCGTGGCTCTGGACGCGCTCTACGCCTCACCCCGCCCGCGCAAGCTCGACGCGCTGGCGACCGACGTCTACCACGTCTGGCTCAAGCGCAGGCTGCACCTGCCGGGGGCGACGAGCGTGGGCGGACGCGACTGGAGCTTCACGCGCAAGCTGTGGGAGGACCCGCCGCTGCCCGACGCCCTGGGCGAGTTCTGCCGCCTGCTCGCCGACGGCACCGACCTGCCGGTGTGGATCATGGAGAACGGGATCTGCAACCGCGTGATCGACGGGGTCGCGCATCCGCGCCTGGACGGGTGGACCCGGTCGCGCTACCTGGCCGAGCACCTGGCCGCGCTGGCCCGGGCGGTGATGGCCGGCGTGCCCATCGAGGCCTACCTGCACTGGACGCTGTACGACAACTGGGAGTGGGGCTCCTACGAGCCGCGCTTCGGCCTGTACGCGACGGAGCGCCCGAGCGGCCGGCGCCTGGCCACGGACGCGATGGGGGACGACGCCGCGAGCGTCTACCGCGACGCCATCGCGGCGCTGCGCGGCTAGGCGGCCGGCGCCGTGGCCTCGAGCGCGAGATCAGTCAGCGGCTAGGCGGTCTTGACGCCGGCCGCGGCCTCGAGCCCGAGCTCGGCGATCGCGGTCTCGCGCATCTTGAACTTCTGCACCTTGCCGGTGACCGTCATCGGGAAGGCGTCGACGAGCTTGACGTAGCGCGGCACCTTGTGGCGGGCGATCTTCCCCTCGCAGAACGCGCGCACACCGGCCTCGTCCAGGCTCTGGCCCTCGTGGGGGATGATCCAGGCCATGAGCTCCTCGCCGTAGCGCTCGTCGGGCACGCCGATGACCTGGACATCGGCGATGGCCGGGTGCGTGTAGAGGAACTCCTCGACCTCGCGCGGGTAGAGGTTCTCGCCGCCGCGGATGATCATGTCCTTGATCCGCCCGACGATGTTCAGGTAGCCCTCGTCGTCCATCGTCGCGAGGTCGCCGGTGTGCATCCAGCGGCCGGCGTCGATGGCCTCGGCCGTGCGCTCGGGGTCGTTCCAGTAGCCGAGCATCACGCTGTAGCCGCGCGTGCACAGCTCGCCTGTCTCACCCCGCGGCAGGGCACGGCTGGATCCGGGCTCGACGACCTTGACCTCGACGTGCGGGTGCACGCGACCGACGGTGGCGACGCGGCGCTCGAGCGGGTCGTCGGCGCCGGTCTGGGTCGAGACCGGGGAGGTCTCGGTCATGCCGTACGCGATGGTCACGTCCTCCATGTGCATGCGGTCGATGACCTGCCGCATCACCTCGACCGGGCACGGTGAGCCGGCCATGATCCCGGTGCGCAAGCTGTTCAGGTCGTACGTGTCGAAGTCGCTCAGCCCGAGCTCGGCGATGAACATCGTGGGGACGCCGTAGAGGGCGGTGCAGCGCTCGTCCTGGACGGCGCGCAGGGTGGCCGCGGGCTCGAACGAGGCCTCGGGGATAACCATGCAGGCGCCGTGGCTGGTGCAGCCGAGGTTGCCCATCACCTGGCCGAAGCAGTGGTAGAAGGGGACGGGGATGCAGAGCCGGTCCTCGCCCGTGAGGCGGATGTACTCGGCCACGAAGTAGCCGTTGTTGAGGATGTTGTGGTGGGAGAGCGTCGCG
>Ga0068856_100004414_pt1 | contig 14023 bp, 12 predicted proteins | sample KBSCornC62_FD_66595 | JGI IMG/M metagenome (GOLD analysis project Ga0068856, IMG submission 66595) | Corn rhizosphere microbial communities from Kellogg Biological Station, Michigan, USA - KBS Corn C6-2 | ecosystem: Host-associated > Plants > Roots > Rhizosphere > Soil ...
TTGCATCAACGGACAAAGCCCGGCCAAACGGTTACTTAACCTGCAAGTAGTTGATAATAAAACAGGCGAAGTTGCAAGTGCATTTCAATGTTTTTTTCGCAATGTTTTTAGCGTTATATGGCCGGTCGAGGCGATTTTTATAATGATCACCCCGGAAAGAAAGTTGGGCGATAGGATAGCGGGAACCAGGCTTGTTGTAGCTGATCCGGAACGGAGGCAGCAAAAAATCGACATCGCGCAATTGGCTATTATTTTTATCCTCGCTTATCCAATTTTTCCACTAATAAGTTTTACAACAGACAAAGTATTCACAAAGGCGCCATCGGTGATAGCATCAACGCACAAACTATAGTAACAACGTATCCACCCGATGCGCATGCACAATCTCATCGCATGGCGACCAGGAGAAAATGGTGAATCGACCATCCTGGGAAGCAACTAAGGCAAATGAGTCCCTTTGATCATAAACAAATTGTGCTGCGGCAAAGTGACGTGTACCACCGTCCTGGCCTGGAGCAAGTATTTGTGGATCGCTGTTGATTATGGGCTCCGTTACCATAATCTCTTTAACGGTTTCGCTGCCGTAAGGGCGGGTAACTTTAGCACCGAAGGCCAGTAGTTGGTGCTTGTCGTTGATGATCGTGGCACCGTCCACCGCTGTTAAGCCGGCTATACAATCAATCTCGTCGGCTAACTGTTCGCGCCATAGCGGCAGGTCTTTTTTACTTACATCCATCCGCATCAGTTTGGCCAGGCCATCAAAGGATGGACTGATGGCATAGGTGATGGGGTCAATGATGGATTCACGCCATTTATCACCGTCTGAAGGCACAACAAGCAGCATCCCTCCATGCTTGTGTGCACGCATCGAAACGGCCAGTTGGACATGGAGATTAACTGCAGTATTCCATGTTTTTTGAGAGGTAAAACCCAGCAGTGAACCTATGAGAGCAGGGCAATCGGGTAGGTTGATGCTATCCGGGTCAACCACTTTTACCTCGTCGCCATTTAAAACCGCTACGTTCACATATTTGCCAAACCCGTCTACCCGTTTGTGTTTGACAACGAGAAGACCTGGTTCAACTACTTCCAATACAAAACAGAATCCGGGTACGGTATGGGTGGTGCCCCATATATATGCCTCGCCATCTTCTTCCCAAACGCCTAAGTGTATGCCAGAGCGCTCCACGGCGGGCGCAAGCCTCGTTAGCACTTCAGAATTAAGTGGCAGGCGATGTTCAAATAACAGTGGTTGTTCCGATTGTTCGGGCAGCAGAAATGCCAGGGATATTTTGGGTGAACGGCCTTCTTCCTTCCGCAGGCTCGTCCAAAACGCAGTATCGATAATCGCTTCTATGGTGCGTTTTCCGGGTTCGGGCGCAAGGTTGGGTTCACCGCGCAAAGCTGCGGCAGCCAGTTGTTCGGCGAAATGTGTTTCGATTGCTCCCGAAACTATACGCGCACCTTTGTAGGTCGCCTCATGGAGCGTTGCCCTTATCCCATTATTCATGCACCTAATTTAGCCTAAATAACAAGTGTAATAACAGCTGCAGGAAAATATTACTTTAACATGAAAGCCATATCAGGTTAACGCAACAACTTCAGTCAGCTCTTTGAGGCCCTCTTCATTAATTATCCGGATGTTTTTACCTGAAACATCAATCAGGTTATCGTCGGTAAATTCATGGATCACTTTGAACAAGGTTTCATAAGACGCCCCTGCAAATGAAGAAAGATCCTGCCGGGTTAATTCTACATTGATAAAGCCCTCATCGGTAACCCCAAACTGGTTTTTAAGCGCGATGAACGCCTGCGCAATGCGCCCCTTCACCGGCATATGCACCAGGTTCCGCACCCTTTTTTCCGATTCCTGTAATTCGTTGGCGAAGAAACGCATCAACTTATAGGTGAGCCGGTTGTTTACATTCAGCGTCGATTCAAAGAAACTCATGCTTACATAGCAAACGACTGTCGGTTCGAGCGCGGTGGCTGTAACCGGGTAAATAGCTTCATCCCCCATACCCGTGTGACCCAGGATATCGCCTTTTTGTGCGAAGCGAATAATGAGCTCCTTTTCTTTATCCCAGCGTTTGTGCACCTTCACTGCACCGGAGAAAACGAAGTAAACACCTTCAACCGGGTCGCCCTCGCTAAAAATATGCTGGCCTTTTTTAATAAGCAGGTTCGTCCTGTTAGTCTCGACCGCAGGCAGCCAATCCTTCAGGCAAAGGCGGCAAAGCATGCAAGTGTGCAGATCGCACCCGGGTTTGTTGTTCTTCATATTCGTTGGGGTGCAATATTAAATTTTAACCGTTGATAACAGCAAACTAGTCGAAATTATTCGTTAATTTTTTTGAAATAACTATCCAGCGAAAACCGTCCCGAGCCTATTACCAAAAAAACCAGCAATAGCACCAAACAAATGATCGATAGCCACAGTTCGGTATTTAAGGGTGATTCAAACATATTGACGAAGAACACCGCACCAAACACCAGCGGCAGCTGCAGTAATGCCGACAGGCGGGTGAGGATGCCGAACGTCATCATTGCGCCGCAGGTCATGTGGATAAACGCCGCATAGTATACAACGAACATAAACAGATCCGGCGATAGCGTTATGTCCGACTGGTTGGTGATCACCTCTTTGAGATAGGACGTATTCTCCATAAATATCACGCCCTTGATCAGCAGAAAAATCCCTAATGCGATGCGGACGATGTCGAGAATCCCGGGATGATGGCCGTCTCCCCATCTTTCTATTCTATGGATTACATTCATAGCCTTCAGTTTTTGAAAATATTGCCAAAACAAGAAATAAATTAACTTCAATAATAAATTTACAAAAAATAAACCAAATTGGCAATAGTTTTTAAGAATTATTTATTGATCAAAACGTGAACTCTTGCTATCTTTGCGGCAGATTTTGCAACCTATATCTCATCAAGGTCAACCGGATCCTATTCACCCGGATTTTTTAAATGGAAGAAATGAAAACTGCGAGTTACACAAACGGGATCCCGATCTCGCCTGCTTTAGATTATTTACCCGAAAAAAAGGAAGACGCCAAAAAAGGTTTTTTGCTAAAAAGACGTCTCATCAGCATTTCGTTATTATGTATCGCAGTGGCGATAGCAATTAGCTTTATCGCTAAACTTTTGGTGGGATTGATTGCCCTGGTTACTAATATTTCTTTTTACGGTACATTTTCGCTCACCAATCATGGCCCTGCAGGTAATCATCTGGGGCTTTGGGTTATACTGGTTCCAGCCATTGGCGGTATTATTGTTGGTTTCATGGCGCTATACGGATCCAAGGCGATTCGTGGACACGGTATCCCCGAGGCAATGGAGCAGATCCTGGTCAACCAAAGCAAGATAAAGCCGGTTATTACTTTCCTCAAACCAATCTCTTCGGCAATTGCCATCGGTACCGGTGGTCCGTTTGGTGCTGAGGGCCCTATCATTGCAACGGGTGGAGCATTAGGTTCTACGCTAGGGCAGATCTTCAAAATTACTTCCAACGAACGCAAGATCATCCTAGCAGCGGGCGCTACCGCCGGTATGGCGGCTATATTCGGTACACCAATTGCTGCGGTGTTTTTGGCAATCGAACTATTGTTGTTTGAATTCTCGCCAAAAGCAATCTTACCTGTTGCGTTAGCCTGCATCACGGGTGCTGCGGGACACCACTTATTGTTTGATTCGGGACCAGTATTTCCGATGCCTGATGTGGCAATACCTAGTAATACCGCACTTGCAATTTATAGCAGCATTGGCATTGTGGTCGGCTTCCTGGCCCTTGGCCTTACCAAAATTGTTTACCTGATCGAAGATTGGTTCGAATTGCTGCCTATTCACTGGATGTGGTGGCCGGCTATAGGTGGCCTGGTCGTGGGTCTAGTTGGCTATTTTGCTCCTCATACGCTGGGCGTTGGTTATGATAATATAATTAATCTGCTTTCTGGTACCTTGCCATTATATCTCATACTTAATTTGTGTTTCCTGAAGTTTATTTCCTGGGCCATTGCCTTAGGCAGTGGTACATCAGGTGGTACACTGGCTCCATTGATGACTATGGGGGGTGCAGTTGGCGCCATCATGGGCCTTTTGGTTAATATGGTATTTCCTGATGCCCATTTAAGCATACCAATGGCAGCACTCATTGGCATGTCGTCTATGTTTGCAGGTGCATCAAGGGCTTATCTGACCAGTATTACTTTTGCCTTGGAAGCTACCATGCAATCACATGCACTATTGCCATTGCTGGGAGCTTGTACAGCGTCGTACCTGATCTCGTTCTTTCTGATGGAAAACACTATCATGACCGAGAAAATTGCCCGCCGCGGTGTATTTACTCCTGATTCTTACGAGCCCGATCTGCTGCAAAAAATTTCCGTGGCGCAGGTGATGAATGAGGAAGACGTAGTGCTGAGTGCAAAAAACACCGTTCGCGAAGTGAGCGAGTGGCTTGACGAAAACCCGCACCAGGAGGATTACCTGATTACCGTAGATGACGACGGCTCCTATGCTGGCATTCTCAAGCTGGCCGATCTTTATGTAAGCTGTCCTAATGGTGGCACGCAGCTCAAGTCGATTATTACCAAACCGCGTATTTTTCTAAAAAACGAAGACACTTTGCGTATTGCCGTTGAACAAATGGCCAAACATGAGGTAGAAGCTCTGCCAGTGATTTCATCAAAAGGCAATAAAATCGTCGGAATATTAACTTACCAGGGTATTTTGAGTGCGTACAAGCACAACCTCGAAGAAAACGAGACTGCTAATACGCAAATCTCGCTCAAACGCAGGCGCATGAAAATGCTGATCAAGGGCCGCAACCTGATGCATATTAAAGACGTACCCAAATAATCTTGAAAGCCTGGACCAAATAGTCCGGGCTTTTTTATTCCGCTGTTGTCGGGTCTATAACCGCTGCCACTTCAGCTACCGAATTGGCCGGGAATCCACCTTGCTTAGCGTGTTCGCGCACCATTTCTTCATTGGGGGCAATGTACACGCAATATATTTTGTCGCCGGTTACATAGCTTTGAACCCATTGAATCTCGGGTCCCAGGTTGCGTAAAACGCCGCATGAAGTTTGTGAAATACCTTTCAATTGTTCGGCAGTCAATTTGCCTGCGCCGGGAATTTCCCGTTCGATTACATATTTGGGCATAGGTTTGATAATGAAGTTTCAGAAAATCGATAGGGGTATATAAATTTAATTATTTCTACTCCCGAATCAAGCAAGTGCCTGATAATCTTTTTTCTCCGGAAAATTTAATTGTAAATATCACATTTGCCGAAAGGTCGACAGATTCACTCCCTTGGTCGACAAAATAAACGATATTATGCCTATGCTATTGACATTGTGAGTAATATCATTTATAATTGTCAAATCAACACATAAAAACCTGTCGCAATTGGCTTAAACGATAATTTGGCCTGCGGCGAAACCAATTTTAAAACCGATATGGGCAAATTTCATGCAATTGACTACACTATTTTTGTCATTTACTTTTTAATAGTGGCAGGCTATGGGTACTGGGTGTACCACAAGAAAAGGAACAAAGATGTTACTGCCTCGCACGACTTCTTTTTAGCTGAAGGGTCGCTCACATGGTGGGCCATCGGCGCTTCACTGATCGCATCCAATATTTCTGCCGAACAGTTTATCGGCATGAGTGGTCAGGGTTACGACATTGGTGTTGCTGTAGCTGCCTATGAATGGATCGCGGCCATCGCGCTTATCATAGTTGCGGTATGGTTTATGCCAGTGTATCTTAAGAATAAAATATACACGATGCCGCAGTTTCTCACCAACCGGTACAATGAAACGGTGGCCCTGATTATGAGTATTTTCTGGTTGATGCTTTATGTAATCGTCAATCTTACATCAATCTTATTCATGGGAGAAGTCGCAATTAATGTTCTGATAGGAGGTGATGCTAATACCGGTCACATTATACTTATTGCGTTATCCGTATTTGCCATTTTTATTACACTTGGGGGCATGAAGGTGATCGGTTTTACTGATGTTATCCAGGTAAGTGTGCTGATTATCGGAGGCCTTGCGACAACTTACGTGGCGTTAACCGTGGTGAGCAAGTCCTTTGGTTTTGGCGACAGTGCATTGGAAGGTTTCAACCAACTGATCAAACATGCGCCGGACCATTTTCATATGATATTTGAAAGACCGAACTCCAAATCAACTCCACACGAAGTACATAATTATCTTACTATTCCTGGTTTACTGTCGTACGTTGCCGGTATCTGGATCGTCAACCTCAATTATTGGGGCTGTAACCAATACATCACCCAACGCGCTTTGGGTGCAAGCTTGCCAACTGCACGAAAAGGCATTTTATTTGCGGGATTTATGAAATTGATGATGCCTTTGATCGTAATGCTGCCGGGCATCGCTGCTTATGTAATGCACCAAAAAGGTATGATACAACACGAAATGCTCGTAAACAGCAAGCACGGTGAAGTGGTACCCGACAATGCTTACGCGGCAATCCTGGGATTTTTACCAAATGGCATGATCGGTCTTTCGCTTGCCGCGCTTACCGCAGCCATTGTAGCTTCGCTCGCCGGGAAAGCCAATAGTATCTCAACTATTTTTACGCTCGACCTCTATAAGAAACATTTAAATAAAGAGGCCAGTGAAAAAAATATGGTCATGATAGGGCGTATCGCCATATGGGCAGCCTTAGCTATCGCTATAATGCTGACCTGGAGCGATTCGCTTGGTATCCAAAAAGGCGGATTTACATTTATTCAAACATATACAGGCTACATCAGCCCGGGCATTCTGGCTATGTTCCTCTTAGGTATGTTCTGGAAACGCACGACTGGCGCCGCAGCAGTAACAGGAATAATAACAGGTTTCCTGATGTCGGTTTTATTTAATGTGTTCGCTCCACAATGGTTTGGACCGGAAACTTTCCTCTACTCGGCCTATAAAAATACAGAAGGTATTTATGAGATTCCATTCCATGTTTGCATGGGGCTCTCGTTCTTTTTCACGGCGGCTATAATGATCCTGGTTAGTCTGGGCGGCCCTAAGGTTAATCCAAAAGCGATTTCATTAGATCGTTCAATGTTCAAAGTACAGCCTGGCATAATCGCTATGATCGTCGTTACGCTGATGATCATTTCGATCCTGTACGTTCGTTTCTGGTAAGCATTTCAATTAATCAAATCAATATGGCGTCACGGATCACTTCGTGGCGCTTTTTTATTATCCGATTTAGCGTATGCAGGTTATTTTACACGTGTATGCTCGAAAACGTTTACGTAAAAACCGGCAACCCCAACCACCGCAAACTCTACTACCATTACAACTAAACCCCTATATTTAGCCCACTAATTTTAAAACCATCTATCTCTCATGTTCAGCAATCTTGAGGAAACATTCCGCTGGTACGGCCCGTCCGATCCGGTAACATTACAAGCTATTTCGCAAGCGGGCGCAACGGGCGTTGTTACTGCTCTGCACCATATCCCCAGCGGTGAAGTTTGGAGTACCGAAGAAATTTTAAAGCGTAAAAACATAGTTGAAGCAGCTGGCCTGAGATGGTCGGTTGTGGAGAGTGTGAATGTTCATGAGAGCATCAAAACTGCATCTCCTGATCGTGAGAAATACGCAGAGCAGTATATTGAATCGTTGAGGAACCTGGCCAAATGCGGTATCAAACTTGTGTGTTACAACTTTATGCCCGTGTTGGATTGGACACGGACGGATATCGATTTCCGGCTTGCCAACGGCGCATCAGCATTGCGTTTTCATGCACCGGCATTAGCAGCTTTTGATTTGTATCTCCTCGAAAGAGAAGGTGCTTATACCGAATTCGGCAAACAGCAGCAGGAAACCGCAAAAGAATACCTGGATAGCCTGGACGCTGATCAGAAAAAGCAACTCGTGACCAACGTTATGGCTGGTTTGCCGGGAACTAAAGACGTGCTTACGATTGATCAATTTAGAGGTCATCTCGAAAAATATAAAGGCATTGATGCCGAGCAACTAAAAAAGAACCTGGCATGGTTCCTGCAAACAGTCATACCGGAAGCAGAGCAGGCCGGGGTTAAAATGTGCATCCATCCCGACGATCCGCCATTCCCGATCATGGGGTTACCACGCGTGGTATCGAAGGAAGAGGACCTGGTTGGTTTGCTTAATGCCTGCCCATCACCGTCAAATGGGTTGACTTTCTGCACCGGTTCGCTTGGAGCTAGAGGAGATAATGATTTGCCTGCAATGATTGACCGCCTGGGAACGCATATTCATTTCCTGCATTTGCGCAATGTAAAACGCGAGCCGGATGGTAGCTTTTATGAGGATAACCATCTGGAAGGTAGTTCGGATATGTATGCCATCATGAAAAGCGTGGTGCGCGAGCAGAAACGACGCGCGGACAGTGGCCGCGATGATGTAGCCATCCCGATGCGTCCTGATCACGGACATAAACTACTCGACGACTTTAATTACGATACCTTTCCTGGCTACTCGGCTACAGGCAGGCTTAAAGGCCTGGCCGAACTGCGTGGATTGGAACTAGGCATCAAAAACACTTTATACCAATAAGATGAAGGCATTTTTGGATGATAATTTCTTGTTGACTGGCAAAACGGCACAGCGCCTCTACCATGAGTTTGCATCCGATCTGCCAATAATCGATTATCACTGCCATTTGCCACCCGACGAGATTGCCGCCGACCTCAAATTTAAAAACCTGACCCATGCCTGGCTTTACGGCGATCACTATAAGTGGCGCGCTATGCGGGCCAATGGTATCGACGAGCGATATGTAACGGGCCAGGCAAGCGACGAAGAAAAATTTCTGAAATGGGCCGAAACAGTGCCATATGCTCTGCGCAACCCACTTTATCATTGGACGCACCTGGAGCTGAGAAGGTATTTTGGTACCGATCAATTGCTATCGCCCAAAACGGCCAGGACGGTCTATGACGAATGCTCCGCCAAGCTGCAAACACCCGAATATTCGGTGAGGAGCTTGCTAACCAAAATGAAAGTCGAAGTGGTTTGTACTACAGACGACCCGCTGGATAATCTTGAGTTCCATAAAAAAATAAAAGCAGACGGCTATCCGGTGAAAGTGCTTCCCACATTCCGGCCCGACAAGGCAATGAATGCAGACGATGTTTTGGGCCTCAACGCCTATATCGATAAACTGCAGGATATATCAGGCACCATCATCTGGGAGTTTGACGCCTACCTCGAAGCGCTTAAAGCTCGTCATGATTTCTTTGGCGCCAATGGCTGCAAGCTGTCCGATCATGGCCTTGAGCAGTTGTATTCGGCCGATTTTACGGATGACGAAATTGATGTGATCTTCAGGAAGATCCGCCATAATTATACGCTGATGCCGCTGGAAATATTGAAGTTCAAGTCGGCGATGCTTTACTATTTCGCACAATGGGATCATGAAAAAGGTTGGGTACAGCAGTTTCACATCGGCGCGTTACGTAATAACAATTCCAGGGCATTGGCTAATCTTGGCCCGGATACAGGATGGGATTCCATTGGCGATTTTAGCCAGGCAAGAGTGCTATCGCGCTTCCTGAATAACCTGGATAAGGATGATCATCTGGCAAAAACTATCATTTATAATCTGAACCCTGCTGATAACGAGGTGATGGCTTCCATGATCGGCAATTTTAACGATGGCTCGGTTGCCGGTAAAGTACAATTTGGTTCGGCCTGGTGGTTTTTGGATCAGAAGGATGGGATGACAAAGCAAATGAACGCGCTGTCAAACATGGGTCTGCTGAGCCGAATGGTGGGCATGCTGACTGATTCACGCAGCTTCTTGTCGTTCCCTCGCCACGAGTATTTCAGACGTTTGCTGTGCAATCTGTTTGGTGAGGATATCGATAATGGAGAATTACCGGACGACATAGAATGGACGGGTAAGATTGTTCAGAATATTTGTTACTACAATGCCAAAAACTATTTCGAATTTTAGGCCATGGCCGATTCATTGAAAATAGCTTCAAAGGGCAAGGCGCTCACCTTCGGCGAGCTGCTGCTACGTATTTCACCGGATGATGAGGGCCAATGGCTGAAGGACAACCAGTTCCCGTTTTTCATTGCCGGCGCCGAGCTGAATGCTGCTACTGCACTTGCGCTTTGGGGAGTTCCAAGCAAATATGTTACCGCTTTACCGGATAACGGCATGGCCAGGCAGATCGTGGCTTTTGAGGAGCAGCAAGGCATTGAAATATCTGTTCGCTACCATGGCAGTCGGTTGGGCTTATACTTTCTCACTAAAGGAAAAGATCTGAAAAACGACGCCCTGATCTATGATCGCGCTTATTCAGCATTTTCTGAATTGAAACCGGGGATGATCGACTGGGATAAAGAATTCGAAGGTGTAAGCTGGTTTCATTTTAGCGCGATTTGTCCGGCTATCAGTCATAATATTGCCGATGTTTGTGAGGAAGCCCTAAGGGTTGCATCGGAGAAAAACATCATCGTTTCCATCGATCTGAATTACCGTTCCAAGCTCTGGAAATTTGGCAAGGAACCAGTGGACATCATGCCCCGCCTGGTTCAATACTGCGATGTGGTAATGGGCAATGTTTGGGCAGCCGAAGCGATGCTGGGCATACCGGTTACGCCGAATATTCATGAATCTGGCCAAAGGAGCATTTATTTGAAGGAAGCATTAAGAACTTCGGAGGAGATAGTTCGCCAATATCCCAAATGTAAAGCTGTGGCCAACACCTTTCGTTTTGATGGTAAGGCAGAAGTAGACTACTACGCGGCCTTATATACCGGAGGCGAATTTTACAGTTCGAACGAGTACAGTGCATCGCACATCATCAACAAAGTAGGCAGCGGCGATTGTTTTTTGGCGGGTTTGATCTATGGGTTTTATAATGACCTCGGTCCCGAGCAAACTTTGGAGTTCGCTACCGCCGCCGCTTTCGAAAAGTTGTTCATAGAAAGCGACGTCACCAATTTAGGAGTAAAAGAAATTTGGAACAGAGTTAAGTAGTTGATTGAGTTGGACTAAGTTGATTAGGTTGGGCTTTTTGAACTTAATCAACTCAATCCAACCTAATCAACCCAATCAACTAAAAAATGAAGGATAAACAAACCGTACTCGACGCGCTTGTAAAGCAGGGCATGCTTCCACTGTTTTTTTACGAAGATGTTGAAGTAAGTCTGCAAGTAGTACGCACCTTATACAGGGCCGGCGTGCGGGTGATGGAATATACTAACCGCGCTAAGGAGGCTTTTGAGAATTTCAAGATATTAAAAGCTGCGGTGGATAAGGAAATGCCCGATTTTTATTTCGGGGCAGGAACGATCAAAACCAAAGAGGATGCCATCCGGTATACCGAGGCAGGTGCTGACTTGATTGTTGCTCCAACTATCAATCCCGAAGTTGGTAAAGTAGTGAACGATCTGGGCGGTTTGTGGATCCCTGGTTGCATGACCCCTACTGAGATACATCTGGCACAAGAAAATGGCGCTGCGCTCATCAAAATATTCCCGGCAAACGTGCTGGGACCTGGCTTTGTATCTGCAGTTTCAGATGTGTTTAGAGGACAGCTATTTATGCCAACCGGCGGCGTCGACCTTAATCAGGAAAATATGAGTGGCTGGTTCAAAGCAGGCGTTTGTGCTTTGGGGATGGGTAGCAAACTCATCAGCAAGCAGGTGCTGCAAAATAAGCTCTACGACCAGCTTTATGCCGACACAGTAAAGGCATTAGAACTGGTTAAAATCTCCAGATAAGCATGAACCAAAAGCCAGGGAATTATCGATGGGTTATCTGTGCGTTGATATTTTTTGCGACGACAGTGAATTATATCGATCGGCAGGTGATCAGTTTACTAAAGTCGACCCTGACGAAGGATTTCCGCTGGAATGATGCCGATTATGCCAACATCGAGATCGCCTTTAAGATAGCCTATTCAATTGGATTACTTTATTCCGGCCGACTTATCGACCGTCTGGGTACCAAAATGGGCTATTTCTTCGCTACATTTTTATGGAGTGCCTCAGCCATTCTTCACGCTGCCGTTAATAGTACTTTTGGTTTTATAGCTGTACGGTCTGCATTAGGCATAAGCGAAGCCGGCAACTTCCCCGCCGCTATCAAAACCGTAGCCGAGTGGTTTCCAAAAAAAGAACGTGCTCTTGCAACAGGAATTTTTAATAGTGGTACTTGCATCGGTGCCATTATTGCCCCGCTTACTGTCCCTTTTATCGTAGCAACGTGGGGGTGGCGGTGGGCATTTGTCATCACCGGTTCTATAGGATTTATCTGGCTTGCCTTATGGTTGATGTTCTATGAGATTCCAGCACGACAAAAACGGCTTTCCAAAGAAGAACTCGACTACATTAATAGCGATAAAGACGAGCTGGTTGAGGCCACCGATGTCAACCCCACAATACCATGGGCCAAACTGCTTCGCTACAGGCAAACCTGGGCTTTCTCGATAGGTAAATTCCTGACAGATCCCATCTGGTGGTTCTATTTGTTTTGGCTGCCAGATTTTTTGGAAAGCGAGTACGGATTAAAAGGTGAAGCAATCGCCATACCTGTTGCGTTGGTTTATACCATCGCCGGCATAGGCAGCATTTATGGAGGGTATCTGCCTAAAAGTTTGATTGAGCGAGGCTGGGCTGTGTTTAAGGCCCGAAAAACATCGATGCTTATTTATGCTTTTGCCGTAGTACCGATCATTTTCGCGCAGGTATTGGGTCAGCTGAACATGTGGCTGGCTGTCATGATTATCGGTCTTGCAGCTGCGGCTCATCAGGCGTGGAGCGCCAATATTTTCACAACCGTATCCGATATGTTCCCAAAAAAGGCTGTTGGCTCTGTAACGGGTCTTGGAGGTATGTTTGGTTCAGTGGGCAGCGTGTTCCTGTCGCTGTTTGTGCAGAAGAATATGTTCGTGCACTACAGAGCCATTCACCACATCGAGATAGCTTACTATATCATGTTCGCGGTGTGCGGAGGGGCATACTTGCTGGCATGGATCATCATGCACATCCTCGTGCCTAGGATGAAACCAGTGGACCTTTGATCATTCAGCCACGCAGGTTGGAGAATGTTTCACCGGGAAGTTAATCGAGCTTGCAATAAAGCATAGTTCGCTTGCCTTGTGATGTAACTCATTCGCTTTGTCGATCATAGAAGCATCTTTTACCGTTACCACCGGATTTAACATTACTTCCGTAAAATGACCGCCGCCGTCAGGGGTTTCGGCCATGGTTCCGGTTGCATTATCTTTGTAATCCGTAACCACCACGCCATTAACGACGCATACATGCAGGTATGAAAGCATATGGCAGGTAGAAAGAGCCGCCACCATGAATTCTTCGGGATTGTACCGTGTTTTGTCGCCGCGAAAAGCCGGATCAGACGAACCGGCTATTTCGGCCTTATCGACTGCCTGTATGGTATGGTTTCTATCGTACGCACGGTAGTCGCTGGTGCCGGTACCGCGGTTGCCGGTCCAGGTAATAGATATATTATAGTTATGTTCTCGTCCCATAAGCAATATTAGCCATAATTTTGTATCAATAAGGTCATTGCCGGGTAATGAATCACCCCAATAGGGTGAGTTATTTATTTTTTAAATAAACGTAATTTGATAGTACATTTAGGTTTGCGGGTATTTGAGTAAAAGGTTAAACATAAGGAACAAACATTTTTCCGCCAGCTTTGGACGGACGGCATGTTTTTGTGCTTTTATGTTAATGAGCATCTTCTGCAGTGCTCAAAAATATGCCTTTACGCATTATGATATTGAGGACGGCCTGCTGGAATCGCAGGTAAATAGTCTGACCCTCGATCATGAGCATCGTTTATGGATAGCCACCTATGGCGGAGCTTGTCGTTTCGATGGTAAAGAATTCATCGCCTATACCCGGCAAAACGGTCTTCCCACCAACTTTGTCGATTGCGTTTTCACGGGCAAGGACGATAACCAGTGGTTCGGCACACAAAACGGCCTGGTAAAGCTGGTTAATAAAA
>Ga0068856_100004421_pt1 | contig 14006 bp, 12 predicted proteins | sample KBSCornC62_FD_66595 | JGI IMG/M metagenome (GOLD analysis project Ga0068856, IMG submission 66595) | Corn rhizosphere microbial communities from Kellogg Biological Station, Michigan, USA - KBS Corn C6-2 | ecosystem: Host-associated > Plants > Roots > Rhizosphere > Soil ...
AAAGTAGGTGCCGACGGCGGCCCAATCGTTGCAGCGGGTCACCCGCTCCGGCAGCTTGTCTGCTTGGTTCCAGCGGTAATTGCCAAAGAGCACCGCCCGCATACCTGACCCGGCGACGGCTTCGCAGTGCTTGAGCTGGTCGTCTATAAGGTAGCTGGCGCCAATCTCCCGACAGATGTCTAGCTTGGTTAGATGCACCGACTGGTCGTGAATTTTGTCCCAAAAGCCGCCGAAATGGACATCCTCGAATATGCCGTCAAAGAATTCACCTAGCCAGTCCAAGGTGTCCTGCAGCGCTTCGCGGCGGCGGGATGTGACAACAATCAAACGGTAATCTTTTTTTAACTTTTGCAGAACTGGGAGTGCCTCATGACGGTGTTTGTAAGCGCGGTATTCATGCGTGAGATGGTACTCGGCCGAGCGGCGCTCCACTTCCTCTAGGTCCACTCCCCAGATGTCTTCCCAGTGTTCGTGGTAGTCCTCTACCTTTAGGTTAGTGCCCCATTTGCGGTTCGTGTAGGCGATGAAGGCCTCGGCGTGCGCCGCCAGAACGTCATCAATATCAACGGCAATAACGGGCTTACTCATCCGTCTATTCTAGCACTTAGAGCGAGGACTTGGTGGTACGCTGCCTGGCTTCGTTGGCGATTGTCTTTAGGAATTCGTCAAAGTTAAGGTCCGGGTGTGCAGCCAATACTTCCATATCCTTACGGATACGCGGTGTCACGCGGTCGGAGCTTATTTCTTTTTCGCCGATAACTACGGTGTATGGCACGCGCCATACTTCGGCATCGCGGATTTTCTTACCAACCGATTCGTTAGAGTTATCGACGGTAATGCGCAGCCCTAGGTCTTTGCCTTGCCGAAGAATCTTATTAGCAAATGCAACCGTTGCGTCCTCTTGGTTGACGGTGATAAGCCGCACTTGTTCCGGCGCAGTCCATACCGGGAAACGGCCCGCAGTATGCTCAATATATACCGACAGGAAGCGTTCGATGGAGCCGAGCAGCGCGCAGTGGATCATGACCGGCCGTGCTGGCAAGCCCTCTTCGTTGGTGTATTCCAGCCCAAAGCGCTCCGGCTGCACAAAGTCCAGTTGCACAGTCGCCACCTGGTGTTCGCGGCCAATGGCGTCGGTGGCCATAAAGTCGATCTTGGGTCCGTAAAAGGCCGCTTCACCCTCTTGTTCGAAGTAATCCAGGCCATTGGCAATGACAGCATTCTTAAGCTGCGCCTGCGCACTGGCCCACAGTTCCGCCTCCCCCAGGTAGGCATCGGTGTCATCGCGATAAGACAGCCGTACGCGGAGGTTCATGCCGACGGTGGTGTAGAGCTCATTAGCACAGTCCAGCAGATTGTTAATTTCCTGTTCTATCTGATCCTGGCGGCAAAAGACATGGCTATCATCCTGCGTCAGCGCGCGTACACGGTTGAGTCCGCCCAGTTCGCCGGTCTTTTCGTCTCGGTAGTCGGTAGTTGTTTCCAGGTAGCGCTGCGGCATATCGCGGTAGCTGCGCTGCTGCGAGGCAAAAATACGGGTGTGGTGCGGACAGTTCATGGGCTTAAGTACCAGCTCGTCACTGGTTTCCTGGCTTTTAACGAGGAATAGCTCATCGCCGAACTTGGCCCAGTGGCCGGATGCCTCATACAAGTCTTTCTTGGTCATGTGCGGCGTCCACACCTTCTGGAAATCGTAGCGCTGGCGCAATTGGTTCGAAAACGCCGCCAACTCATCCCGCAGCACAGTACCGCGCGGGGTAAAGATCGGCAGCCCGGAGCCCACCATGTCCGAGAACAAGAACAGATCTAATTCCTGCCCCAAACGGCGGTGGTCACGCTTCTTGGCTTCCTCGAGCATGTTGAGGTAACTGCGCAGTTCTTTGTCGGTCGCAAAAGCCACGCCATAAATGCGCTGCATTTGGGCGTTCTTTTCGTTGCCGCGCCAGTAGGCGCCGGCGACACGCATCAGCTTAAAGGCCCCGACCTGTCCGGTAGATTCCACATGCGGGCCGCGGCAGAGGTCAGTAAAGTTGCCGTCCTTATAAAAGGACACATTGGTAACGGCAGCGTCGCCTTCGGCAATGGTGCCCAGTTCGGCTGCATTTAAATCCTTAGCAACAGTGGTCCCGGCGCGCTTTAGGTCATTCAGCAGCTCTTCTTTATACGGCTGCCCCGCTTGCTTCGCCCACTCAATCGCTTCATCCACCGGCTTCTCGAACCGCTCAAAGGGCGCATTCCCCTTAATAATCTCGGCCATTTTGGCCTCAATCTTGGCAAAATCATCCTCGGAGATCTTGGCATCGGGCCCAAGGTCTACATCGTAATAAAACCCGTTCTCGACCACCGGACCCACACCGAACTTTACGCCCGGCCACAGCTCCTGGATAGCGGTTGCCATGATGTGTGCCAAAGAGTGGCGCATGGCATATAAGTTGTCTTGTTCGGCCATATCTTTCCCCTTATTTATCAATCGCCCTCCGGAAAAGAGGAGCCCGTGCTGTGAATTTATTTCGCAGCCCGGCGCGGTGAGAAAAACCCTCGGGTTTGTCTCATCAGAAAATAAAAAAGACGCCTCGTTCAATGATCTCGCATGTCATTCAACTGGCGTCTCGGTCCTACTATTTAGGAGGTTCCACCTCGACTTTTACTCTTGCAACATCTGTTATCGTACATCGTTGCCACTCGGACGAAGCTCCGCGGGTGGTGAATCCGCCTCAGCGCTTACTTCCAATATAGCATAGTGATGCAGAATTATCTACGAGCACGGGCAAGCTCTTGCGTCAGGCCGATCAAATTGGCGACAAGTGCGGGCTCATACTTGCGGAGACCCGCTCGCTTGAGATTAGCAGCGGTGGCTTGAGCATAGATTTGGAGCGAGGCCAGCCGTTCTGCAATCATTGCATCGCTGACTGTATCCTGTAATGCCAGGCGAAGCGTCGCCCGCAGTGGATCCCCCTCCGGCAAATCTATAAGCTTCTTGTACAGTGCATCTCTTCCCCGAACATCCAGAGCAATTTGGGCGCTATCTTCCAGGCGCCTACGAATAAAGGACACTTCAGGCAACCGCTGCTCGGTCAGCTCCTGACGAAACGCCTCAATAGCTGCGGCACTTGGGGCTTGGGCGGCAGCTGGTTGCCGCTCAGAGTGAGCAATTTCGGCTTTATCCGTGACCCTTCCTGAGCCCCTCAAGGCCTTGGCTGCGAGCTTCCTGCCCCGCCGAGCAGCTCGCCTCGAAGTACTCGCCTTCACTCTGGTATCACCCGCTCTCGAGACCGCTGCATCACTCGGCATGTCACGCAAAGCCGGGGTTGCGTCAAGCACAACTCGCTTACCATCTAGAAAGACCCGTACTTTGGCATGACCCTGGGCACTCACTCGAGTTTCATTTCCTCGCGGCAATACATATCCCGATACCATAGTTGCCGCCTCCGAACCCGTGAGGACCTTCAGTGACTCAATGAGAAATTGGGCTGCACCTGTGCATTGTACTTGCAAACGGCCATCTTTTACTTGGCCAGCAAAGTCACTCAAGTCAGTGGGCTCCCATGTAATGGGCACGCTAGTATCAAAGGTATAGGCACTCATCCCTGCGATGAGACTCTCCAGCTGATAGGCGTCAAGGATGCCTTCGCGCGCTTCAACAGCATCGGCTAACTCATGGAGGCCCAGCTGCCTATATCCTTGCGTGAGGGCGCGGGTCGTATGGCGGACAAACGGCAGCAACGGCGGTCGTACGTATTCGTCGTCCTCTGGATTACGCACAAAATGGTACGCTCCATTATCCTTATCAAATGCTACCAGGTCATACCCGCTAATATAGGGTGACGTAAGTGTAGAGTTCTGGAAATGCGGCGATACTATAACCAAATCGCCCTTTGACGCCCGCGCACTCAGTTGCGTTGGACGGGCTTCAAAGGTAATAATCCGCTCCGCGGAGTCTGTTTGGGCCGCACCGGTGCGAGCTATCCAGGCGACCGTGCGGGCTCCCTCTGCCAAGTATTCTTCCTGCGAAGCAATGTCTGCCTGCTCACCACGTTGCTTAAAGTGAAGAGGGTAATAAAACTGATAGGCCGAGCGATCGGGACGAGGCCGTACGGATTCGATACCCATACCGCGCAACCAAGCCGTAATATCACCGCCATCACCCAGTGCATGAGTATCCTCCGTAAATCCAAAACTTCCGCTAACAACATTCTTAAGGTTCGTAATCCCATAGTTCAGCGCCCGCCCAACCATAAGGGCATGCGTAGCTGGCTCAATACGCCAGTTCCCTTCTTCGTCCTGATATCGCGCCTGTCCACCGAATGCAGTCTCCAGGGCATCGGCTAACATGCGCTCTTGAATAAAGTAGGATAGGTCATTGTTATACGTCCGCGCTACCCCAACTGCTTCAAGAAGTGCCGTTACCATCTCGTGTTTTGCATGGTGACGTGCCCGATGATCCTGAACTGGCCCTCTGCTTTCGTCAAGCACTAGATGGAAACTATCGGTAAATATTTGTCCATCATATTGCACATCGAGTAGCTCTTCGCCGGTCGTAGCCCGAAGATACTCGCGGTACGTATCGACCGCATAGCGGCGGAAGCCTTCCAGTTCATCCCGCTGTGACTCGGCTGAGCGCGGCATCGTTTGATCGTCAAGCCAACGTACTTTTCTGCCCAGTTCTTTGCCCGCTTGACTGTGTTTGAGCATTACCGCATGCGGGTCTAGCCCATGTCGCCTGCGCACCTCATACTCTACTGCCGTCTTGCGCACCAAGCGCTCATGGTCAGTCAATGGCTGCTCTTGCCGATGTTCTGCACTCTGGCCAAAAGACACCAACAACCTGTATGAGGGCATTGCCTCTACGTATGCACGAACAGCCGTATGCACCTGCCCGTTCCTCCCTACCATCGACTCTCGTTCATCGCTTATTGCGCGGCCCTCGGGCATCTTAACGAGCAATTCAGCTAATGCTAACGCATCAAGCACGCTGACCCCTGTAATCGGGTCAATCTCCACCATCAACACATCCCTGCTATCGTGTTTGGTAGGATACAGGTGGATTATGTCGGATTGCGCTCCATCGTTATCAGGAAATGACTTCCACAACAAATACTCGCCAGCGGCTTTTACTTTCTGCCGTTCAACAGAGGTTGTCTGTAAGGATGCTATGGTGTCTATAGAGCGTCGGGTCCAGTAAAGGTGATCGGCTTCAACCTCGGGCGGTATTGCTTCGGCTGCAGCCGCGTAAATATCGGCAACCAATGCTTGTTCGGGACGAGGTAATGAAGCCTCTAAAGAGGTACTGGCCGAAGGAAACATGGCCTCAGGGGAAGAAGCGGTCATAATCTGTATACTATAGCATATTTACTTCTTATAAGCAATAGCTTTATCTCTGTTATTGGGGTAACAAAAAAGGATTGAATGATCTCGCAAATGTCATTCAATCCTTAGTCGCTTTCGCGGTGCCTAAAGCACCCGCAAAACCACACCTGTAAGTACTATCTTAGCATACTAGCAGCATAAGGCTAGTACTTTAGTATTGTCATGATTACTACGGGCCTGTGGATAGAATTTCCCCTTTTTATATCGTCCGTGATATAGGACAAATCTATACCCTTACCATATGTGATATATAAAATTAAGGTGCAGAGCTAAAGAAAAACGACCCGTATGAGGGTCGCTTTATTTGGTGGGCGATATCTCTGCTTTGCAGCAGTATCGGCCTGTTTCACCATTGAAAAACCCCTGACGAACAGGGGTCATTCAATGGTGGGCGATATAGGATTCGAACCTATCACCTCCACAACGTCAATGTGGCGCTCTAGCCAAATGAGCTAATCGCCCTAGGGCTGATACTTTTTAGGTATTTCCTAGCTCCAGCTACTATAGCGTAACGGGGGTAGTAATGCAAGCTGAAAGTTCGGTTCTCACCCCTGTTATTGCAGGCTTGCCTGTGGGCTATACCATTGACAATGTTTGCTAGCGCTGGTAGACTATTCTACTGTTAAACGAGAGTAACTCGAGTTTTGAGTAGCAAGAAGAATAGCCCGCTTGACGGGTTCCAGTTGTTTTATGAGGAATTAGCCTTTGCCAAACCGGCAATCCGTATCCGCCGCTCGCGGCCGATCGCCCAGGCTTAAGCCAAGTAAACAATGTCGCAAAATCACCCCCTCGGCTTCGGCCACCAGGGGTGATTTTGCGTTTTTGGGCTCTTGCCCTTGCTCGCCGAAAGGCACACCACTGTAACCAAGAAGCCACCACTGTCAGAGTGGGGGTGGAAATAAATATGGAATCGAGGGTGTTACGGTCGGCAGGAACGCCAGTGAACTGCCGGACAGCGATACGTAATCTGGGTTAATCGCGCCAGCTGCCCCAGTTGTACGTGTTTTCCCCACTAATCCCAACCTTTTCCACTAGCATTTTAAATAGCGTTATGACAATATGTTGTCATGGTTTGTATATATTGCGGCGGTGACACGCAGGTTATTAACTCCCGGCATCAGAAGCGCTTGAACCAAGTCTGGCGGCGACGAAAGTGTCTGGAATGCCTGGCTGTGTATAGCACGCATGAGGTGGCCTCGTATGGGGACGCCTGGCGCGTTAAAACCGAGAATGGGTCCCTTGTGCCATTTCTCCCTAATAAGCTGCTCCTGAGCCTTCATAAGAGCTTAGAGCACCGCAAACACAGCATCGAGGACGCCACAGCCCTCGTGGCCACTGTTATTGGCCTATTGCACCGCCAAACGCCCCAGGGGCTGCTTGAGCCCGAGAATATTGCCCTCACAGCGCACGAGGTGCTTAAGAACTTCGATAAAGCCGCAGCCGTCCACTACGCCGCCTTCCACCCGAGTGCTGGCTAAAGCTCGAGAATCATGAGCTGTTCGGGGCCGTACTCGCCTGGTGTGACTGGACCTTTGCTGAAGCCCGCTTTCCGAAAGGCCCCCAGAGAAGCCGGGTTAGTGAGTTCGGGGTCTGCAACCACATATTGAGCATCAGGATATCGAGCACGAATCACCTTAGATACAAATTGCGTGAGCATGGCCGTGCCATAGCCCCTGTCTATATAGTCTTCCTCGCCAATGAACAGATCAACTCCTACGGCTTTAGGATACGGAATCGTCGCGGCGTGTTCGGGGTAATCATCTGTCCAGTACGATTGTATAAGCCCGATGGGCTTACCTTCTACCTCGGCAAAGTACACATCGGTAGGCTCATCACCCTCGACACGTCCGCCGTATTTAGCTTCTACCTCGACCAGGGTTTCCTGCGGGTCGCGCCACCACCTAAGAACGTGCGGTTTATGAAGCCAGGCGGTCAATAGCGGGAAGTCATCCTTGGTGATAAGCCGGAAGATAAACTCCATGCTTTAGTCCTTGCCGGAGGTGACCCGCTCGCCTGACTCTTTGACGACGGCCTTTTCGGTGACATCGAATTTGGAGATATACCAGCGGACCATAAGGCGGCTTTGCGAATAAAAGGCGGCGAGCGAGTTGTAGCAGAGTGTGGTAACCGGCAGATACGCCCATTGGAGGATCATCCAGATCGTGCGGTGTTTTTTGTAGCGGGCCGGTTTGGGCGGCAGCGTCTTGAGCGACAGGAAGACAGTGATGATAGCTACCACCAGCGCGACTGTCTGGATCTTACTCACCAGCAGCGGCAAGAGGTTGGCACCGATGTTATTGTGGTTGAAGAATACGGGGATGAAGCCGCCGATAGCCACCAGAATGGGCCCGACCGCCCAGGTAACATGGCCTTCCAGGAGCCGCCAGAGCTTGGCAAAGAGGTCGAGTTTAGGAACTTTATTCTTCTTGAAGAAGCCTTGGTTGACGACATAGGCGACATCGGAAGCGCCGTAGGTCCAGCGGCGCAGCTGAATAAACTGGGCCTTGAGGGTCTTAACATAGCCGTCGGCCAGCACTGCATCCTGGTAGATGGGCAGGTGCAGCGGGTAGACACGGTAATTGCCGTCGAACGCGAAATATGAGCGCCAGAACTGGTGACCGTCCTCGACAATGGTACGGACGCTCCAGAAATCGGTCTGGATGAGTGCGGCCATGGGCTGAGCATGAGAGCTGAAATTGCGCAGGGCGTGCTGCCGCAGCGAGACAACGATGTTGAAGAAGCTGTTACCCGTAGCTAGGACACGCATTGGTGCTGGGGCGTCCCAGATGTTATTGGTGTAGAGCGACACGGGCTGATACGAGGCGTGGATGGGGTCTGGCGCAACGGTGTAGGCATAAGTCAGCGCATTGAGGTAGTTCTTGTCCGGACGGTTATCGGCATCGAGCGTGGTGACCATCACCCGAACCGGATCAATCTTATGTTTCTCTAGGTATTTCTGAAGCTCGCGCCCGGCGTAGGTGACGTTGCCGCCCTTGCCTATCGTTTCATTAGGCATGCCGGCGGGGTGCTGCACAGCAAAGGCGTCCATAAACTTGGCACCGTACTCCTTCATAAGAGACTCCGACTGCTTGGCGATCTCTTCCCCGCCGCGCTCTTCGTACGCCAAGATAAGGATAACTTGCTTCATGTTGAAGTCTGATGCCAGGACGGATTCGATGGTGGGCACCAGGGTCTCGCGCGTCTCTTTGTAGGTGGCAATGATAATGGCATGCACGACTTCGCTGGGCGCCAAGAATCGGGCGGTGCGCATACGCTCCAGGGCGATTTCGTGCCAATGCGGTCGCCTTGCATGCGGACTCACCTCGCCTGTTTCCAGCTCGGCAAGCATCTGGGCCCACGGGAGTTTCTGGTGGGTGCGCATCGCCTGGTAGCCTTCTACGGCACGAAGCGCGCCTGCTACGCCGCGGATAAAGTTAATCAGGAGATAAAAGAATACAAATACCGTCGCCAGCGACAGGATAACCAGGCCGTGGAACAGGCTGATAGTAATAAAGCTCAATACTACCGGCAGTGCCAGCATAGACCAGCTAAGAGCACCGGGAAGAATCTCGAAGAATCGGTACCAGCCGTGGCGGTTCCGTTCTAGCGGGATCTCGAGGTCGGTCATTCGGCCAGCCCCATACCTCTAACCGCCGCGCAGCACGAGCAGTGCATTACTGACGATAATAGTCGTTACCAACAAAAACACGCCCAGACCCAGGACGACGACCGAAAGCTGACGGTTGATGCGATAGGTGCGGACACTCAGAGCGATATGGACTGCCAGCACTAGAAAGGCAAAGATAATAAAGCTCAGCAGTTCACCGATGCCCCCGTGCGTAAAGCGGCCGACATAGGCGATGTTTGAACAGTCGCGGCACTGGACGATGTAGTCTGCCGGGTGGCGCGCACTGAGCTGCAGAATCATAAAGATACTGGAGGCCAGCGCCAGGAAGACATTGATGCTCAAGAGCAACAGCACCGCTCGGTCATGGATGTATTTAGTCGTTGTGTTCATCGATTTGTTCAGTTGCTATTGTAGCATTTTGCGGAAGGCTTGAATGAAATAATTTTTGCCCCTCCACTTTTAAAAAATGATCTTCCTGGGTCGGGTACAGGGAGTATAGCTTCGCGCCGGGCTGGCTATTTACTTCAAAGGAAAGCCAGCTCGGGCTCGGCATAGGTTTTGCCTGAACCGGCAAAACATCGAACCCGTGGGCGCCTCCTGAACGTCATACCACTTAAAAAGTCCCAAACTGGGACATTTTAAGTGGTGCGGGTACAGGGAGTCGAACCCTGGTCTCAACCTTGGGAAGGTTACATAATAGCCGTTATACGACACCCGCGGATTTGCAATACTGGAGCCGATGCGGGGATTCGAACCCCGGACCCCCGCTTTACGAAAGCGGTGCTCTAGCCAACTGAGCTACATCGGCACTCCGACAGTAGTGGCAAATCAGCAGTTATTATAGCAAATCATTCCGCGGGCGGTGGGAGAATCTGGGCAGCACGTTTGCGTGACTCAATAGCTTCTTCCTGCCACTCCCAGCGTAAGGTATTCAGACTGCTTTGCGGAGGGTCCACAATCTGTTCCGCGGCCGGACCCAGAGGTAGTATTTGTTGCGGCCGCCTTGCAGTATTGAAGAGACGCCGACCGGGCAGCTTCCCGGCAACGCGCTGCTCAGCCCAGGGGTCATGCACAGTGCCATGCCCCAGGTAGCGCCGCCAGGCAGGTAGTGGTGGCCGGTTGCGAAGCTCGGGTGTTACCGGCGGCGTCACCTCGTATGCAGCACGTCTTTTGTTGTAGGCGGCTACCTCTCGCTTGACGTCTCGTTCAACCTTGTGAACAATCTGATTTGCTTCGTTAATGACAGCCTGTTCGTTCTCGGGGGAAATGAAAGGATTAGGGTCTTCAATCTGCTGGTTGGATTTAGACCCCGTCATAGCGCTAAAGATTCCGGGGGCAAAAATGGGCGCACCTAGCGCAATGCCAGCCATCGCCAACCCAGGACCATATTTTTCCACCCAGACTGCGCGGCGTTCGCGGCTGACTATGCCCTCGGCTTCCGCAATCGCTTGCTGCTGGTACTGCCCGCGGGCGTGCCGCGGCAAGAAATTACTCTCGGCTGTTCCGTGCTCTTTGTTCACATCGGCCACCGAAATTGCGTTCGCACCGAGCACTTGGTAGCTATGCCTTGCAATGCCTAGGCTTGCATTAGCAGCAGCCGCGGGTTCGGCAACAGGTTCAAAGAGCTGCACAAACTCATGCCAGCCTTCGCCTTCTAAATACTCAGAGCTCATATTTCTATATTATAACATCTAATCGCTATTAGTCTACTGTTTGCGTACTTTTGTTGTTTTGGATGCCGATGGCAGAGATTGCGCTGCCGATAAGCATGAGGATTGCAATTGTCACCAGGGTGCGGTGGAAACCATCTGTGGCGAGCTTCGGCCCAGTGATGATACCAATCGTCGCAATAGTAATGAGGCCGGCAACTCGAGAGATTGCATTGTTCACCGCCGAGCCGACGCCGGCATAACGCGGGTCGACGTCCCCTAAGATTGCCGCCGTCAGCGGCGAGACCGTGCACGCCAAACCAAGGGCAAAGAGCAGCACGCCGGGCAGCAGGTGCGTCCAGTAGTTAGCACCGCTGTGCATCATGAGCATTAGCAAGAAGCCGCCAGCCGCCAGCAGCGGCCCAAGCGCCATAAACAGCCGCGGCCCAAACTTCCCTGCCAAAGCCCCAAAACGCGGCGAGAGGAAGAACATGACGATGGTGACCGGCAAAAGTGCCAGGCCGGCACGCAGCGCCGAGTAGCCATCCACCTGCTGCAAGTAAATACTAATAATGAACGTACCTATAGCAAGGCCGCCGTAGATGGCTGCGGTCGCGACATTGCCAACGCTAAAGTTATGCCGCTTAAAGATACTGAGCGGCAACATGGGTTGCGTGTTGCGGGCCTCCCACCATAAGAACAGTGTAAATAGCAGCACACCACCGGCGAGGAATGGCCAGACCATTAGGTCGCCCCAGCCATAATTTGGCTGCTGGATGAACGCATACACGGGCGCTCCAAGGCCGAGCGTGCACAAAAGTGCACCGGGTGTATCAATTTTTATCTTCTCATTCGTCTGCTCGGGCTTGGCAACCTTGCGCAGCAAGAAGAGGGTGATGACGATGGGCACGATATTGATGCCAAAAATCCAGCGCCACGAGAGTGCATCTACCATAAACCCGCCCAGCAGCGGCCCGATGATGAACGAAATACCCGTCCAGGCCGTCCAGGTACCTATAGCTTTACCCTGCGCGCTGCCGGAGAAGGTCGAGATGATAAGCGCCAGCGAACTAGGCACTAGGAGTGCCCCGGCCACACCCTGCAGCATACGCGCGATCACCAAAAAGGTGCTGTCCGGCGCCACTGCACACAAAAGTGAGGTTACGCCAAAGCCGATGAGTCCGGAAAGTAATATGCGCTTGCGGCCAAAAAGGTCCGAGAGTGAGCCTGCGAGTAAAATAAGTGCGCCCAGGGTGAGCATGTAGCCATCCACAATCCACTGCTGCGCTGCTAACCCACCCCCAAGCTCGCGGCTTATTGCTGGCAACGCCACATTCACAACCGAACCGTCCAGAAACGCCACAAATGACGCCAGAATACTCACTACCAGCACTAGTTTTTGCTCTTTACTCATTCGTCATCCCCTCTTCTACCGCTCGTTTTAATGCCTTAAGGTCCGATTGTAACTCGTGCCGCGCCATCTTCTGCAGCACTGGCTTCGCAAACGCGAACGCCTTGCCGTCTGCCGACACAACAGTAGTACAGACAACTATTGTGGATATGTTTTTTGGCACCAGAGTGTAGTTAACACAGTAATGGAGCAGCCCGGTGTCGTTCTTTACTTCGAACTCCTTACCCCTCACCAGTTTAACGACCTGATTTTTGGCCACCGTCCGGATGCCTAGCACCACACTCTCTGCAGAGTAGAAATCGCCTACTTTTAGCCTGCCCTCCGGGATTACCCGCTGGAGGTGCGGGTTCCAAACATAATGTTTGCGCGTATCTTCGAAATACGTATACACCGCCTTTGGCGTGGCTTTGATGGTGACCCGGGTGACAACACGTGTTTCCATTTTGCGGCGCTTCCTACCCCAAGTATACGCCCCTGTGGCCGTTCTGCCGCAAAAGATATCTGACCATTGCTTTTTTGCCCCCACCTTGCTAAACTTACCCCTGTTGCATTCCATTTTGCCCGAAAGCTGGGTTCGGAAAGAGCAGCCGGACAAAATGTATTCCATTTTGCCCGCGCGATGAGAAAACCTGGCCGGAGGGCACCCAAACTAGTTTGGGGCCGCGCATGGTTGTCTCATATAGGGGCTCGTAGTGAAGAGGCCTATCACGCCTCCCTGTCACGGAGGAGATCGCCGGTTCGAATCCGGTCGGGCCCGCCATACAAAATGCCTCATCGAAAGATGGGGCTTTTTGTATGGATGAGCGCCAGCTCATGATGCGAACCTGGAAAAGCCGGTTCGGTCGTTAGTCTGTTGCCCGAGCGCAGCCCGGCGCACAGATTAACGTGCGCTATCCGGTCGGACCCTCCCTCAATTTGCTATAGTTAAGCCATGGCAGACTTCCAACGCGTCATTGTTGTAGCCGGTTGTGTACTGCGCCAAGACGGCAAGTACCTGCTGCTGCAAGAGAAGAAGCCAAGCGCGTATGGTCTGTGGAATTTACCTGCCGGGCGTGTAGACGAAGGGGAAACACTTGAAGCAGCTGCGGCCCGCGAGACACTAGAAGAATCTGGCTTCGCGGTAAAAGTCGGCAAACGAGTCTGTTTGCATCACGAGGCAGCTGATGAACCCGTAAAGCACGCATATGATGCGGCCATTGTAGGTGGCGAACTCCATATACCAGAAGATGAAATTCTGGCTGCCAAGTGGTTGAGTTACGTTGAGGTACAAGAGCTGGCCGCGCAAGGTAAATTACGCTCGCCGTGGGTCATGGAATCTATTACGGCCGTTGAAGCCACTTCTACCGAGTAAACCGAAAAGCGACTTTCCTTCCCTAATCTGTTATACTGGTAACCAGCAAGTTCAATCTGACTTTTACCTCGCGTAGTTTAGCCCTCACAGCTCCTATCCCTGGCCGAAGAGAAGACCCTGTCTCGCCAATATAAGAGCTAATAGAAAGGCTACAAACTATGTCAACTAAACTATTCATCGGTGGTTTGTCGTTCAACACGACTGACGACAGCCTGCGCGCAGCATTCGAAGCTTTTGGTGCTGTATCCAGCGCCAGCGTCATTACTGACCGCGACACCAACCGTTCCAAGGGCTTCGGCTTTGTGGAAATGGACAACGACGAAGAAGCCCAGGCAGCCATCAAAGAGCTAGACGGCAAAGAACTTGACGGCCGTGCCGTTGCAGTGAGCGTTGCCAAGCCTCGCGAAGAGCGACCACAGGGTGGCGGCGGCTTCCGTCGTGACTCTGGCCCACGCCGCAGCTGGTAATAACAGCGATGATTCACCCCATCGGCACCACTAAAAACGGGTCGGCAGTTTCTGTCGACCTGGTATCTTCTAATGCCGGTCCGCAGATTGCCCAGCAGCCCCATTTGGCGCAGCTGGCGCAAAACCTGCTGTC
>Ga0068856_100004423_pt1 | contig 14002 bp, 10 predicted proteins | sample KBSCornC62_FD_66595 | JGI IMG/M metagenome (GOLD analysis project Ga0068856, IMG submission 66595) | Corn rhizosphere microbial communities from Kellogg Biological Station, Michigan, USA - KBS Corn C6-2 | ecosystem: Host-associated > Plants > Roots > Rhizosphere > Soil ...
ATGCGCACCACGCGCTCGACGGCAAGTTTCATTTCGACATGCCGCAGCGCATTCCGGCGTATCTGCTCGCACTCGCTGTGGGCGATCTCGCCGTGCGCGAAATCGGCCCGCGCAGCGCCGTCTACGCCGAGCCCGGTACGATCGACGCCGCGGCCAAGGAATTTTCCGACACCGAGCGCATGATCGACACCGCTGAGAAGCTCTACGGCCCGTACCGCTGGGGCCGTTACGACATTCTCGTGCTGCCGCCGTCGTTTCCGTTCGGCGGCATGGAAAATCCGCGGCTGACGTTCGCCACGCCGACCGTGATCGTCGGCGACAAGAGCCTGATCAGCCTGGTCGCGCACGAACTCGCGCATTCCTGGTCCGGCAACTTGGTCACGAACGCGGGCTGGCGCCACATCTGGCTCAATGAAGGCTTCACCACCTACGTGCAGGGCCGCATCGTCGAAGCGCTGTATGGCAAGGCGCAGGCGGACGAGGAATTCCTGATCGCCGCACATGAGCTCAAGCGCGAGTTCGAGCACGAAATCTCACGCGACGACCAGCGCCTGGTGCCGGACCTCACCGGCCGCGACGCGGACGACGGCTTGTCCGACGTGCCGTACACGAAAGGCTCGTGGCTGCTGCAGACATTGGAAGCGAAGTTCGGCCGCGCCACGTTCGACACCTGGCTGCGCGGCTATTTCGATCATTTCGCGTTCCAGAGCATCACCACCGAGCAGTTTCTCGCGTACCTCAAGGACACGCTGCTCGACAAGCACCCGGGCAAGATGTCGCTCGACGAGGTGAAGATCTGGCTGTACCAGCCCGGCATCCCGAAAAACGCCCCGCTGCCGGCGTCGGCGCGTTTCGCGGCGCTGGATGCGGCGCGCCCGAAGTTCGTCGCCGGCACGCTTGCCGCGCGCGACTTGCACGCGGAAAAGTGGACGACGCAGGAATGGCAGTATTTTCTCGACGCCCTTCCACCGAAGCTGCCGCCGGCGACGCTCGAAGCGATGGACGCCACCTACCGCCTGACCGGTTCGCACAACGCCGAAATCGCGTTCCGCTGGTATCGCCTGGCGATCGGCAGCGACTATCGCGCCGCCTATCCGGCGATGCGCGAGCATATGCTGCGCATCGGCCGCCGCATCCTGGTGGTGCCGTTGTACGAAGCGCTGGCGAAGACGCCCGAGGGCAAGGCGTTCGTAGAAAAAGTATACGCCGAGGCGAAGGCGGGGTATCACCCGATGACGCGGTCGGCGGTGGAGAAGGTGCTGGCGCGCTGATTGCTCGTCATCCCGGCGAAAGCCGGGATCCAGGGACTCTGATGGTCGACAGAAGCAAGGCGCTGGATCCCGGCTTTCGCCGGGATGACGAAGCTGCGCCTCAGCCCGGTCCCAGGCTCGCCAGCTCCCGCTTCGCCGCGTCGAGCCAGGACGCTTCTTTCTTGCGGTAGTAACGCGGCGCGTTGCGTGCGCGCTTTTCCATGTCGCGGAACACGCTGCGCGCTTCGCCGAAACGCTCCCGCCGCTTGAGCAGCAGACCGTAGCGGTAGCGCGCTTCCTCGCCTGGGTAGCTGCTGGCCAATTCGCGGTAGTGGTCGAGCGCCGCGTCGATCTGGCCGTCCGCTTCGAGCACGCGCGCGCGCAGCAGTTCCGCGTCGTTGTGGCGGAAATTCGGGTGTGCGCCGAACAGCGTGTCGAGCGTGGCGCGCGCCGCCGGGAAATCCTCCATGCCGGCCTGCGCACGCGCGAGGCCGAGCAGGAATGCGGCGTCGTCCTTGTACACGCCGGTGAGCACCGAACGGTACAGCTCCGCCGCGTTGGCGTAGTCGCCGAGGCGCAGCGATTCCTCGGCCAGCGCGCGCCGGTTCTCGATCGTGTCGGCGATTTCGAGCTGTTGCTGGATCTCGCGCTTGCGCCGCTGCGGATCGAACGTGTGAAGCACGTTGCGCGCGGCGCGGCGGCTGCGCGGATCGTTGCGCAGGTCCGGGATCACCGCCACGAGCACGTACACCGCGACCGCGAGGTACGAGCCGATGAACAGGATCCAGAGCCAGTACAGCTGCCGCCCCGAGCGCACCACGTGCACACCGCAGGCGATTTGCAGCGCGACCGAGACGATCAGCAGGATCGGCATGCGCGTGCTCCCCGATCAGTGCTTGGACGGCACCGGCGGCGCCGCTTCGCGCGCGGCGCGGAATTCGCTATCCGCGTTCCACTGCGGCCACGTGGTTTCGTTCGCCAGGCGGTTGCCGACCGCGTGCAGGGCTTCGATGTCCTGCATCGTGCCGGACAAGTCCCAGTGCGGGTCGTACTCGTCGCTCGGCTTGTGGTAGCGGTTGCGCGTGTAGTCGTCGGCCGCGGCGCGTCCGGCGGCGACGCCGCCCTCGAGCTTGTCGTAGCCGCCGTTCGTATACAGCACCGGCACACCCTTGCGCGCGAAATTGAGCTGGTCGGAGCGGAAGAAAAAACCCTTCTCCGTTTCCGAATCCGGCGTGATCCTGCGGCCGTCCACGGCGATCGCGTCTTTCAGGTAATCGTCCATCTGCGAGTGGCCGTAGCCGATCACGACCATGTCGTGCGTCTTGCCCACGATGCGCAGCGCGTCAATGTTGATGTTGGCCACGGTCTTGTTCAGCGGCATGCTCGGATGCAGCGTGTAGTAGCGCGAGCCGAGCAGCCCGGCTTCTTCCAGCGTCACGGCCACGAACAGGATGGAGCGCTCCGGCGCCGGTTGCTGGTGCGCGAACGCGTCGGCGATCTCGAGCAGGGCGGCCACGCCGGTGGCGTTGTCGATCGCGCCGTTGAAGATCTTGTCCTCGCCGGCGAAGCTCTTGCCCAGGTGATCCCAGTGCGCGGTATACACGACGACTTCATCCGGACGCTTGCTGCCCGGCAGCAGCGCGAGCACGTTGTCCGATGCCGTGTTGCGGATCAGGTTGCGGAAGTGCGTCGACAGTTTCGCCGGCAGCGCCGTGGCCTTGAAGCCGCGCAGGTCGGCGGATTTCTTCAATGCGTCGAAGTCGGCGCCGGCCTTGGCGAACAGGCGGCGCGCGGCATCCGTCGTGAGCCATCCGGCTACTCGCATGCGCGGATCGGGATCTTCGCTCGCCGGCAGGTTGAACTGTGGTCCGCTCCAGCTGTTGACGACGACTTCCCACGGATACGCCGCTGCCGCCGTGTCGTGCACGATCAGGCACGCTGCGGCACCCTGGCGCGCACATTCCTCGTATTTGTACGTCCAGCGGCCGTAGTACGTCATGGCCTTGCCCTTGAACAAGGTCTCGTCGTTGTTGCCGAAGCCGGGATCGTTGACCAGCACGACCACCGTCTTGCCCTTCGCGTCGAGGCCGGCGTAATCGTTCCACTGGTATTCCGGCGCGACCACGCCGTAGCCTGCGAACACGACGTCGCTGTCTTTCACTTCCACTTCCGGAGTGCCCTGCAGCGTGCCGAGGATCGTGTCGGTGCGGTAAGCGAATTTCTCCGTGCCGCCGCCTTCGGCCACGTCGAGCGTGATCTTGTCGCCGTCGAGCAGCGTGGTCTCGACCATCGGCACCGATTGCAGGTAGCTGTTGCCGTTGCCCGGCTTCAGGCCCATGCGCTGGAACTGGTCGATCAAGTACGTCGTCGTCAGGCGCTCGCCGACCGAGCCCGGCTTGCGGCCTTCGAATTCATCGGACGCGAGGTGCTGCACGTGCGCCGCGAAATCTTCCGGCGTGATCTCGGGCGAGAAGTGCCCGTCGCGCGTGGTCTTGTTCGCCGGCGCCGCGACGGTGGCCTGGGTTGCGGGCGCCTTGCCCGGTTCGGGCGGGGAAGACTGGCCGCACCCGGCCAGTACGATGGCAAGACCCACACCGGCTACAACTCGACGCATCGCACACACTCCGCGGGCAAACGGCACGAAGCGTCGATTGTAGGTAGGGGCGCAGGGGAGTACTAGTGGCCGGGCGTCGGGTGAAAAATTACCCTGGTCTCGTGCCGGGCAAATCCCCTACAACCGTGTGATGCAGACCAACGCCTGGCGCCGCGCCGGGCGAATGTGTCCGTCAGCAATGACCAATCCGTAGCGCGGTCAACGGAGTGGCCCCACCCGACAAAGCGCCGTTCGGACGGACGGCGCGACATCCACCGCAACCCTTGCCTTACTTCGGCGGCTGATCGCCGCTGAACTTCACCGGCGTCGCGCCTTCGACCTGTCCGATCGTCGCGCTGTCGCTGACGAAAAGGTCGACGTCGCGCTTGAACGTGAGTTTGCCCTGCACGACGGCATGCGGGCCGATGACGATGCGCGGGTGGTGCGAGCTGCCGCTGTGGAACCAGCTGTTGTCTTCGTTGACCAGCACGCCGCCTTCGACTCTCGAGTCGGCGCCGATGGAGATGTCGCCGGAGACGGTCTCGATGCCGCCGCCGACATGCGCAGCGTCGAGGCGGATGCCGCCGTTGACGTTGCTTGCGCGGCCGGCGACGTCGCTGCCTTTGCCGAGCGAGATGCCGCCGTTGACGGCTTCCACGGTCTTGGCGATTTTCACGTTGTCGCCCACGTGCAGGCCGCCGTTGACGGTGGAGAGCGAGTCGATCGTGACGCCGGATTCGACGTCGATGCCGCCATTGACGGTGCCGGCGCTGTGCGCGTGGGCATTCGCGCCGACGTGGATGCCGCCGTTGACCGTGCTGAGCTTGCCGGCGGTGGCGCCGTCGGGGACGCGGATGCTGCCGTTGACCTTGTCGATGTCGAGGTCGTCGTTGCCGCTCGGGCGCGCGTGGGCGGTGCCGGCCAGGGCGAGGGTGAGCAGCAGGGCAACGGTCAGGCGTTTCATGTAGGTTCTCCGTGGTCGATTTACGGGCTTGGATGCGGCACGCCCGCGTGCGGTTTAAAGCTCGCGCCCGATTTTCGCTAAAATTCGGCCTTCTTTGCTGGAGAGCGCCCGTGGCCCGTCCCAAACCCGTCCTGCTGCTGATTCTCGATGGCTGGGGCCATCGCACGGAGCGCGCCGACAACGCGATTGCGCTGGCCGATCCGCCGAACTGGAACCGGCTGCTGCGGGAATGCCCGCACACCCTGGTCGAGACGCACGGCGAATACGTCGGCCTGCCGCACGGGCAGATGGGCAATTCCGAGGTCGGGCACATGAACATCGGCGCCGGCCGCATCGTCTACCAGGACCTGACCCGCATCGATGCCGCGATCGCCGACGGCAGTTTTCGCACCAATCCTGCGCTGCTGCAGGGTTGCCGCGCGGCGCGCAACGCGACGCTGCACGTGTTCGGATTGCTCAGTCCGGGCGGCGTGCATTCGCAGGAAGATCATATCTTCGCGCTGCTCGACCTGGCCGCGGCGGAAGGCGCGCAGCGCATCGCGGTGCATGCGTTCCTCGACGGCCGCGACACGCCGCCGAAAAGCGCACGCGCCTCGCTGGAAAAACTAAAGGCACGCTGCGCCGCGTTGCCGAACGCGCACGTCGCGACCGTCAGTGGCCGCTATTTCGCGATGGACCGCGACAAGCGCTGGGACCGCGTCCAGCTTGCCTGGAACGCGATCGTCGACGCGCAGTCCGAATTCCACGCGCCGGACGCGCTCGCGGCGCTCGACGCCGCGTACGCGCGCGGCGAGACCGACGAGTTCGTCAAGCCGACGGTAATAGGCAGCGGCCTCCCCGTGGCCGAGGGCGATGCGGTGATTTACATGAATTTTCGCTCCGATCGCGCGCGCCAGCTGACGCAGGCGTTCGTCGATCCGGCGTTCGCCGGTTTTGCACCGGCGCGGCGGCCGAAACTGGCCGCGTTCATCACGCTGACGCAGTACAGCGAGGACCTCGCCGTCAGCGCTGTCGCCTACCCGCCGCAGTCGCTGGCACATTCGCTCGGCGAATACCTCGCCGAACGCGGCATGACCCAGCTGCGCATTGCGGAAACGGAGAAGTACGCCCACGTCACGTTCTTTTTCTCCGGCGGCCGCGAAGAACCGTATCCCGGGGAACAGCGCATCCTGGTGCCGAGCCCCAAGGTGGCCACGTACGACCTGAAGCCCGAGATGAGCTGCCCGGAAGTGACTGACAAGCTGGTCGAAGCGATTCGCGGCCAGCAGTACGATTTCATCGTCTGCAATCTGGCCAACGCGGACATGGTCGGCCACAGCGGCAAGCTCGACGCGGCAATCCTGGCGGTACGCGCGCTCGACGTCGCGCTCGGTCGGCTGACCGAGGCGATCCGCAGCAGCGGCGGCGAAATGCTGATCACCGCCGACCACGGAAATCTGGAACAAATGACGGCCGAGGACGGCCAGCCGCATACGCAGCACACGGTCGGGCCGGTGCCGCTGGTGTACGTCGGCCGGCGCGCGATACTGGCGCATGGCGCCTTGCGCGACTTGGCGCCGACGGTGCTCGCCCTGATGGGTTTGCCGCAGCCGGCCGAGATGACCGGGCATTCGCTGGTCACGTTTGAATAAGGCGCCCGCCGCCGTTGCACGCCGCCTGCTCGGGGCCGTGCTCGTCCTTTTGCTGGCGGCGGCTGTGCCCGTTGCGGCGGCGGGCGCGACCGAAACGCCGGCCGCGGACGCCGTGCGTGAAGCCGAGGCGAAGCACCGGCTGGACGCCCTGCGTGACCAAATTCGTCAGATTTCCGACGCGCAGCGCGCAACCGACGCCAAGAAAACCACGGCGGCCACAGCGTTGCGCGAGCAGGAAATCAAGGTCGCGTCCGCCGTGAAAGCCTTGCGCGCCACCGACCAGGAGCTGGAAAAACAGCAGCGGCGCTTCGGCGATCTGAACGCACAACGCGACGGGCTCGATGCCAAATTGCACGACCAGCGCGCCGCGCTCGCGGCGCTGCTGCGCTCGGCGTATGCGATGGGCAACGCCGAGGAACTGAAACTGCTGCTGGCGCAGGAGCGCGTCGACGAGATCGGCCGCATGCTTGCGTACTACCGCTATTTCGAGCGCTCCCGCGTCGCCCAGATCGAATCGCTGCTGCACGACCTCGCAGCGCTCGCCCGCGTGCAGAAGGCGCTGGACGAAGCCACGGCGGAGCTGCGCCAGACGCGCGCGCAACAAGCGGAAGAGAGCGCACGCGTGGAAAGCGAGCGCGCCGAGCGCGTGCGCATCCTGGGCGAACTCGACGCCACGTTGAAAGACCAGCAGCAACGCTTGGCCGCGCTCGGCAAGGACGAAAAAGCGCTCGTGGACCTGATCGCGCGCCTGCGCGACGTGTTCGCCGACATCCCGAAACAGATCGCCGGCGAGGAACCTTTCGCGCAACTGCGCGGTCGACTTAATTGGCCGGTGCGCGGCAAAACCGTCGCGCCCGCAACGGCCGACGAGGGCGAGCACGAAAGTCGTGGCCTGTTGATTGCAACACCCAGCGGCAGCGAAGTGCGAGCCGTTTCGCATGGTCGCGTGGTGTTTGCGGATTGGTTGCGCGGCTTCGGCCTGCTCCTGATCATGGATCACGGCGACGGCTATCTGAGCTTGTACGGTTACAACGAAGCGCTGCTGAAGGAGGTGGGCGACTGGGTCGATGCCAACGACGTGATTGCGACGAGCGGCGCTTCCGGCGGCCGCAAGACGCCAGGAGTGTATTTCGAGCTGCGGTACCAGGGGAAAGCGCTCGATCCCAAGGGATGGCTAAAGGCCTCTTCACATTGAAACCATCCGAGCTTGTCTATACTGAGCCTACTTGTCCGTGGGTCTGTTTTTAGTAGGTCCGAATACCCGCTCCCGAAAGGGGCGTAGCCGAGTGTCACTTACCATGCGCCGATTCCTTGCCGTTCCGTTGTTCGCCCTTTTCCTCTCGCCGGCTTTCGCCACGGACGAGGTCAAGCCCGCCGTTGCGCCGCCGCCGAAGCCGGCCGTCAGTCTGGACGACATCCGCATGTTCACCTCGGTCTTCAATCTGGTGAAACAGGCCTACGTCGAACCGGTCGACGACAAAGTGCTGATGCAGCAGGCGATCCACGGCCTGCTTTCCGGCCTCGACCCGCACAGCGAATACCTCGATCAGCGCGCGATGGACCAGCTGACCGAAGACACCAGCGGCGCCTACGACGGCCTCGGCCTGGAAGTTCTCGCGACCGACGGCAGCCTGCGCGTCGTGGCGCCGATCGACGACACGCCCGCCGACCGCGCCGGCGTCAAATCCGGCGACGTGATCACGCGCATCAACGACACCGCGATCACGTCCGACAACGTCAACGAATCCGTCAACCTGCTGCGCGGCAAGCCGGGCAGTGCGGTCTCGCTCAGCCTGTTGCACGAAGGCGCGAGCGTGCCGGTCGACGTCACGCTCAAGCGCGAGACGATTCGCGTCGCGAGCGTGCGCGTGAAAGCGCTCGATCCGGGCTACGTCTACATCCGCATCGCGCAGTTCCAGGAAGAAACCGGCGCCGAATTGCGCAGCAAGCTGGAAAAGGTCAAATCGAAGATGGGTGGGACGATTCGCGGCGCGGTGCTCGACCTGCGCAGCAATCCCGGCGGCCTGCTGACCGCCGCCGTCGAGATCAGCGACGATTTCCTCGATTCCGGCACGATCGTCACGACTAAGGGCCGCCTGAAACAGGCCGACCTCAGCTTCAGCGCCACGCCGGGCGACCTGCTCGACGGCGCGCCGATGGTCACCCTGGTGGACAACGGCACCGCGTCCGCGGCGGAGATCGTCGCCGGCGCGCTGAAAGACAACCATCGCACGCTGATCATGGGCCGCCGCAGTTTCGGCAAGGGCTCGGTGCAGACCGTGATGCCGCTTGACGACACGCATGCCGTCAAGCTCACGACTGCGCGCTATTACACGCCGAACGGCACCTCGATCCAGGCCGCCGGCATCCAGCCCGACATCGAGCTGGCCGACTACAAGCTCACGCTGCGCGACCAGCCGCCGTCGCTGATCACGGGCGAACGCGACCTGCCGGGCCATCTGAAAGGCGAGCACGAAAAAGACGTGCGCAAGGACAAGGCGCCGGCACACGACACGATCGACGATTACGCGCTGAGCGAAGCCGTGAACCTGCTCAAAGGCATGGCGCTGCAGGGCCGCCCGGCGACGGGACCGCAGAAACAGGTCGCGGAAAAAGCGGGACACGAGAAAGGCTGAGTCCGGCCCGCTTGCGCCGAAGCAAAACGCAAACGGCCGGCAGAAATGCCGGCCGTTTTGTTTTTGCCATTTCCAACGCTCGTCACTCCCGCGCAAGCGGGAGTGCTCTTCAGCCGCGGAGCCGGTTGCATTTCGTCCCGAGGCAACGACTCACGCCATGGAATGCAACCCGATCAGATTCCCTTCCGTGTCGTACACCAGCGCGATGAACCCGTGCGGCCCGATCGGCATCTTGCCGTCCTTGATGCGCCCGCCGAATTCCTCCGCGCGCTTCGCTTCCACCGCGCAGTCGTTGCAGGCGAAATAGATCAGTGAGCCCATGCCACCGGACGGCACGCCGTCCATTTTGACCAGTGCGCCAGAGCAGCCCGGCGTGTCCGCCGACATCGACGGGAACGTCCAATAATCCAGGCCGTCTTTCGCCGTCGCCTCCGACCGCGTCAGCTGCAGCAGAAAGACGTTCTCGTAGAAACGCCGCGCGCGCGGCATGTCCTGCACGTAGATTTCGAACCACCGAACGGGATTGGACATGGTCCCACTCCTTGATGAGGCACGCTCCTGCGTGGTGCAGGAGCGTGTTGCGACAGCAGCCGCGCGACGTCAGAACGTGTACTGCCCCGACACGCCGAGCAGGTTGCCTTTGTTGCTGAATTGGCCGACCAGCACGTCGCCGGTGGCGCTGACGTCCCGCACGTGTGCGTCGTTGACGAACAGGTGCGCGTAGCCGAGATCGAAATTCCAGTTCGGCGTGGGACGATAGCCCAGGCCGAGCGTGACCCAATGCCGTGCCGCATCCGGCACGCGCGGATCGCGCGTCGCCGCCTTGGTCGGCGAGCCGTCGACCGCGAGGCCGCCGCGCAGCGTCCATTCCGGGTTGAAGCGGTATTCGGCGCCGATCGAGCCGAACCACGAGTTTTCCCAGTCGAACACTTCGGTCGACCGCGGCTGCGCGGCGTTCGCGTACACCACGGTCAGGCCCTTGAGCGTCGACCAGTGCGTGTAACCGACGTCGGCGCCGAAACTCCACTGGTCGTTCAGCGTGTGCCACCAGCTCGCCTCCGCCGATGCGGGCGTGCTGAAATCGGCGCTGGCGCTGCCGTTCTGGAACAGCGGCACCGGCGACAGCGAGAACACGCCGGCAACCGGCGCCGGCACGCCGAACGTCGCTGTGCCCGTCAATGTGTGATCGATCTTGGAGCGGTAGTCGATGCCGATGCGGTCGGCGTCGGTCGGTTTCCACAGCACGCCGACCTGCCAGCCGTAAGCCCAGTCGTGGCCCTTGACGCTGGCGTAGCCGTCGGCGCCCTGCGGCAGGAACGTGCCCGACGGCAGCTGCGGATTGGCAGCGAGGATCGCGCCGAAATCGACCGCCTGCGACAGCGTGGCGGACGTGCGCTGCGCGATCGCGCTGGCGCCGATCGCGAACTGATCGTTGACCTTGTACGCCGCGGACAGCGTTACCGCGGGCGACTGCAATTTGGATTCGAGCGCCTGGTAGCGTCCGACCCAGCTCGGGTCGTACTGCGTCTGGAAACCGTACGGCACGCTGAAGCCCACGCCGAACGCCCAGCGGTCGTTCAGGGGCAGGGCGAAGAACAGGGCCGGAATCGCTTTCGTCGTGCCGCCGTCGCCGCCATTGCCGCCGCTCAGCGGCCGGCCGAGTGCGTCGAATCCGCCGCCGGAAAAATTCGTACTGAAATTCACGCCGGTCACGTCGGCCTGCAGCGTCGGCGCGCGCAGGTCGATCATTGCTGCCGGGTTGTTGACTACGACGGCCGCGTCGCCGGGAGCGACGGTCGAGCCGGCGTAGGCGCGGCCAAGGCCGGCGGCGTCGTCTTCGCGCAACTGGAAGCCGGACGCGTGCGCGACCTGCGCGCCGAGAGTGGCGGCGATCGCGAGGGGCAAGGCGAGGGAAACGAAAGAAACGGACACGGATGGGCGACGTTGCATACAACTTTCTCCTTGTTGGTGGTTCTCCCCCTGACGGTCCGCGTCGCGCGACCGACAGCGAGCGCAGTGTGCCCAGAAGCGCATTAACGGAGTGCTAACGATTCAGCTGCGCTCGGCGCGGCGCGCGTGCGGTAAAGTAGCGCCATGTATCTGGAGTTCTACGGCCTCAAAGAGGCGCCTTTCTCGATCACGCCCGATCCGCGCTACGTGTTCCTGTCCGAGCGCCACCGGGACGCGCTCGCGCACCTGTTGTACGGCATCGGCAAGGGCGGCAGCGGCGGCTTCGTGCAGCTCACCGGCGAGGTCGGGACGGGCAAGACCACCTTGTGCCGCCTGTTGCTGGAGCAGTTGCCGGAGAACACGCGTGTCGCGCTGGTGCTGAATCCGAAACTCTCGCCGGTCGAACTGCTCGAGACGATCTGCGAGGAATTGAAGCTCGACATCGCCGAGCGCCGCGGCAGCCTCAAGGGCCTGGTCGACACGCTCAACGCCTACCTGCTCGATGCCTATGCGCAGGGTTTGCGCGTGGTACTGATCATCGACGAGGCGCAGGAGCTCTCGGTCGACTCGCTCGAACAGGTGCGTTTGCTGACGAACCTCGAAACACCGACGCAGAAGCTGCTGCAGATCATCCTGCTCGGCCAGCCCGAGTTGCGCACCAAGCTGAATCTGCCGGAATTGCGCCAGCTGGCGCAGCGCATCACCGCGCGGTATCACCTGACGCCGCTCGACCGCGACGAAACCGAAGCCTACGTGCGCCACCGCGTTGCTGTCGCAGGGGGCGCGCGCCTGCCGTTCTCCCGCCTGGGCCTGCGCGCGCTGTACCAGCGATCCGCCGGGATTCCGCGCGTGATCAACGTGATCGCCGACCGCGGCCTGATGGCCGGCTTCGCGCGCGAACAGGATTCGATCGGCGAGCGCCTGATCGACCGCGCCGCGGACGAGGCGCTGCCCGGCCACGCACGCTACTGGATGCGTCGCTACGGCCGCTGGGCGGCGGCGGCACTGGTCCTGATCGCGCTCGCCAGCGCGCTGCCGTACTGGCTCAGCCGCCCGTCGCAGCCGGCGCTGCCGGCCGCCGTCGCGACCCCGGCACCGATCGTGCCGAAGGATCCGCTGCAGCCGCTGCGCGAAGCGCTCGCGCACGATGCGGATTCGGAACTCACGGCCTGGACGCAACTTCTGTCGCGCTGGCAGGTCAATTCGAGCGAGATTTCGGTGCGCGATGCCGCGCGCTGCACGAACGTGCTCGCGAGCGGCCTGGATTGCCTGCGCGGTACCGGCACGCTCGATCAGCTGGCGCGTTTCGACCGGCCGCTGGTGCTGATCCTGCACAGCGGCGACGCGCGCGGCGCGGCGCTGCTGAGCGGCGTCGACGCGCAGCGCGTCCGGCTCGATCTCGGCGGCCAGACACACGTGCTGGACAAGGCGGCGCTGCGCGAATTCTGGAACGGCGAATTCGCCGCGGTCTGGCGCCTGCCGCCGGCGGTGCCGACGGCGCTGCATCCGGGCGATGCCGGCGCCGGCGTGGCCTGGATCAAGACGCAGCTCGCGCACATGGACGGCGGCAAGCCGGCCGACGCGGGCCCGGCCTATTTCGATGCGACGCTGGAGGAACGCGTGCGCAAGCTGCAGACCGCGTTCGGCATCAAGCCGGACGGCATCGTCGGGCCGGAAACGCTGTTCGCGTTGTCCGCGCTGGACGAGACCGGCCCGCATTTGTATAGAACTATACAATAATACTTCTGCTCACTGCCCGATTGCATGTCCCGGAACCTATGTCGCTGATCCTCGAAGCGTTGAAAAAATCCGAAGCGAACCGCCGCCTGGGCGAGGCGCCCGGCTTGGCCACGCCGTTCGCCACGCCTCGCCGCCGTCGCAGCGCGCTGCCGATCCTGAGCGTGCTGGTCGTCGCCGCCGCCGCGGGCGGCTGGTGGCTGCTGCGCACGTCTGCGCCGAGCGGCACCGCGCATGCGCCGGGGAGCAGCGCCGCGCCGGCCAACCTGACCAGCAGCGCGCGCGGCAACGCGCCGGCGCCGGCGCCGCCGGCCAACACGGTCGTCGCTACGCCCGCACCGCCGCGTGCCGCACCGGCGCCGGCACCGGCACCGAACGTCGCCGCCAACGCCGCGGCCGAAAGCGCCGCTGCGCACCCGGGCGTGCCGCAGATCGCGCCCGGTGCGAACACGCGCGGCCCGAGCGGCGCGGACAGCGGCTTCATCGCGCTGCCGCCACGCACGCACGCCGCGGCGATGGCAGGCGCGCAGAACGCGGCGAACCACGCGCCGCCGCCGAGACCCGCGCCTGCACCCAGCGTCGCCGCGCCGCCGCCGGTTGCAGTCACGCACGTACCGACGACCGCCGCCGCGACGACCGCCGCCCCGGCACCGCCGCCGGCCGTGGCCACGAGCGCACCGCCGCCGACGGCCGCAGCGGCCCCGCCGCCGCCGGTCGCCAAGACCGCACCGGCCCCGGTAACCAACGTCGCCAGCACCGCGCCGGCACCGCGCGACCCCGCTGCGGCGGTGCCGGCCGGCAAGGCCGCGCCGCCGGCCAGCGACCCCGCAGGCGCCGCCAACGCCACGCCGGCGTTCGTCGCGACTTCGCGCCGTGGCGCGCCGCCGCCGGCCGACGACGGCAAGCCGCACCTCGCGCCGCCGAGCGATCCCGCGTTCGACGCGCTGCCGTTCGCGACGCGCAAGGAAATCCCGCCGCTGAAACTCGCGATGCACGTGTACGCCGCGAATCCGGCCGAGCGTTTCATCCTGATCAATGGCGCGCGCCTGGTCGAAGGCGACAAGCAGGACGACCTCGGCGTGCAGGAAATCCGCCCGGACGGCGTCGTGCTCGAATACAAGGGAACGCGATTCTTCTACCCGCGCGACGGCTACTGAGCGCCGCGCCGTGTTCGTCCATGTCGACCAGCGGCCGCGCCGCCTGACGCCATGGGCGACGATCGCGATCATCGCGATCTGCGT
>Ga0068856_100004425_pt1 | contig 13989 bp, 9 predicted proteins | sample KBSCornC62_FD_66595 | JGI IMG/M metagenome (GOLD analysis project Ga0068856, IMG submission 66595) | Corn rhizosphere microbial communities from Kellogg Biological Station, Michigan, USA - KBS Corn C6-2 | ecosystem: Host-associated > Plants > Roots > Rhizosphere > Soil ...
ACGGACAGCGCCACGCGCGGTCCGCTCGCGACCGGAACGGCCACGCCCATCGCGTACACGTTCTGGTGCGCGTCGCGGCTGAGCGCGAAGCCCTGCGCGCGCACCTCCTCGAGCCGGGCGTGGAGTTGGGACACGGCCTGCGCGGGGCTGCTCCTCGTGGCCGGCACGCCGTCGGGGTAGAGCGCATCCACCTCGCCCGGATCGAGGCAGGCGAGCAGCGCCTTGCCTCCGGCCAGGGTGTGTGCCGGCAGCAGCCAGCCGGTGCGCAGGCTGGCGACGCCGGCCTCGCCGCGGCACTGGACACCGGCCAGGAAGCGCCCGCCGTTGCCCTCGAGTGCGATCAGGTGCGGGGTGCCGCCGGTCAGCGCGTCGCGCAACGCGATCAGCCGCGGCAGTGCGATCCGCACCAGCTCGGCGGTCTGTGACTCGTCCGAGCGGAACGCCTCCATCGCGGGGCCGCGCCGGTAGGCGCGATCCGGTCCCTGCGTGACAAAGCCGTGGAACACGAGCATCTGCAACATCCGGTGCGCGGTCGACGGCGCCACGTCCAGGACCTCCGCCGCCTCCGAGACCGTGATCACCCGCCGCGTGGCAAACACCGACAGCAGGTTGAGCGCCCGCCCGACTGATGCGATGTGGTACGCCGGGGGCTGCGGCATACACAGCGATTCTAGGTCAGCCATCCAGCACACCCAGCGTCAGGCGGGCCCCCTCCTGCAGCGTCTGTAGGTTCGGACGGGTCTGCACCGCGGCCCACGGATTCTCACCCGTGCCCGGTTGGGGCAGGAACTCGGGGAATTCGCTGGAGGCGACGTGCAGCCGCAGCGCGTGGCCGGCCTGGAGCCGGTAGCCGACCTGGCCGAGCTCGATCTCCACCTCGACGCCGGCGCCGGGCTCGATCACACGCAGCTGCCCACGGGTGATCAGGCGCGCCGAGCCATCGGGCCAAACGTCGAGCAGGCGCGCGAACAGGTCGAGCACCGGTCCGTCACTGCCGAACGTGCCGCGCAGACGGACCGCGCCGGCCAGGTCCAGATCCCGCTGCACCGGCTCGCCGCTGAAAGCGAGCACATCCGGGCGCTCTGACCACTCCTGCTCGTCCGGGTAGACGGTCAGGAAGTTGAACGTCGCCGGGTAGGGGGAGGGCACGAGGTCATCGGGGTCGTGCGTCCACTGCAGCTCCGTGCCGCCCGGCCCCGGTTCGGGCGCGAGGCGCCCGTCCGTGGTCAGGTGCAGCTCGCGCGGCTCGATGCCGCCTGGCGGCCAGCTCTCGCAGACCTGCCAGCCTTCGGTGTGCGCGAGGTTCCAGCGCACGCGCGGGATCGATTCCGGCGGGGCCGCGTTGCGCAGGAACACGTCGAAGAACTCGAGCGTCGGATCCAGCGCACGTTCCATCTCGCGGCCGCCATGCTCCTGCGACGGGCGGCCCTCCTCCAGCAGGTTCCCGTCGTGATCGCGCGACTCGATCAGCATGTAGGTGTTGAGCGCCCAGGCCGAGCGGCGGGCGATCTCAGCAACGTCCTCCCACTGCCAGCGCCCGCAGTTGTCCCACCACCCGAGCCGGAGCAGCGTCGGAACGGGACGCGCATCCAGGGGATTGCCGTCGGGGAAGCGGTCGACCACGACCGGATGCGGGAACCACATGTCCCACGCGTCCGAGCGGAACCCGACCGCCTCGAAGAACTCCTCGACGCTGTCCGCATACGGGCGCCGCTGCCAGTCGGGCTCCCAGAAGTAGATGTCGCTGCCATGGAAGAAGGTGGTGCCGTAGAGCCGCTGCATCCCGGCCTCGACCTCACCGGTGCGGCCATCCGCGGCCATCCGCGGCAGCGCACCGAGCTGCGTGCCGGTCACCCCCGGGACGATCGCGCGCAGCGCCGGATGCCCGGTGGCGAGGGCCGCCCACTGGGTGTAGCCGTAGTAGGAGTCGCCCAACATCCCGACGATCCCGTCAGACCACGGCTGCTGGACGATCCAGTCGATCGTGTCGTAGCCGTCACGTCCCTCGTTGGCGAACAGCAGCCGCTCGCCCTCCGAGCGGAACTTCCCGCGCACGTCCTGGGCGACGACCCGGTAGCCGCGCGCGATCGCGCACTCGGCGATCTGCGGGACGAACGCGATCTCACCGCACTTGTCGTAGGGCAGGCGGATCAGCAGCGTGGGACCGGCGTCGGTGCCGTCATCCGGCAGGTAGACGTCGGTCGCCAGCCGCACCCCGTCCCGCATCGCCACCATCGACTGCCGCGCAAGCGGATGCGGCGGCGCGGGTCCCACGCGCATGAACTGGACCTCGGTGGCGGTCACTTCGACGCTCCCAGCGTGGCCGCCCACGGCGAGAAGAAGTCCGTGAACGCCGCCGGCGCTCCGGTCAGTCCCGGTCCCAGGTACAGCGTGTTGGCGACGTCGACGATCGGGATCACCGGCATCTGCTGGTAGGCGATTGCGTCGATGCGGGCGAGCAGAGCGGCGCGCTTGGCGCTGTTCGGCTCGGCGCTGGCCTGTGCGACGAGGTGATCAAAGGCCGGATCCGACCACTGGTTGATGTTGCTGGGATCCTTGATCGAGGTCAGCGTCTGGTACTCCGCCAGCGGATCGGCGACCGGCGGGTAGCTCTGCTCGGCGAAGCCATCCGCGTTCACCGGCTTCCAGCCGTTGCCGCCCTGGAACAGGCCGTAGTACTGGCCGAGCGTGACCGGCTTGAACACTGTGTTGAGTCCGATCGAGTGGCCGGCCTGAGCCAGCGCCTCCATCGTGACGGTGGCCGAGTCGGTGATCCCCGGGTCCATCGCCAGGATGATCTGCTGCTTGGGCGAACCGGCCTGACGCACGAGCTTGCGCGCCTGGGCGAGCTCCGCGGAGCTGCCGCCGGTGCCGGCGCTCGCGCTCGAGTGCGCATTCCCGTAGGCGTCCGGCGGCAGCATCGTGCGCGCGGCGAGCGCCGCACCGCCGAACGCCGAGCTGGCGACGGCCGCTCGGTCCAGCGCCAGGAACAGTGCCCGGCGGATCAGCGGGTTCTGCAGCGGTCCGGGCTTGGTCGTGGGGGTGACGTAGAACTCGAGCAGCGACTTGCCGTAGTACAGGTGGCCGTGCTGAGCCAGACGCTTGAGGATCGTGTAGGGCGCGTTGTACATGCCCTGGATCGCGTTGCCGAGCAGCGCGGTGCTCTCGGTGGCGTCGCCCTGCAGGAAGCTGAACGTGAGCTTCTTCACCTTGGCGGTGACGCCCCGCCAGTAGGAGTCGTTGCGGGTGATCACGATCTGAGACCCGGACGTCCACGACACGTACCGGTAGGGGCCTGAGCACATGATCCCCGTCTTGGGGGTTCCGACCGTGCCGTGATGCGCGTTGACGAACGCCGCCTCCTGTACCGCCCCAGCGCTGGTTGCCATCAGCTTGTTGAACAGCGCGTCCGGCTTGCTGAGCGTGATCGTCATCTGCAGCCTGCCGGTCGCGCTCACGCTCCTGACCGGGGAGAAGTACGCGGGGTCCCACCAGGCCTGACCGGGACCGTGCATGACGCGCTCCAGGCTGAAGACGGCATCCTGCGCGGTGACGGGTTTGCCGTCCCAGAAGCGCGCCTTGGGGTTGATGTCGTAGACCAACTTCTTGCCGCCGGCCTGAGAGTGGAACGTGGCCAGGCCGTCCGTGACGGAGAAGTCGGGCTGCAGCGTCTGCAGGCCCTCGCAGAGATTCGCGACCACCTCGTTGCTGTAGTTGTTGGATTGCGCCGGGTCCAGCGACTGCGGCTCGAGCAGCAGGTTCCAGGTCACCGACGCGACGTCGCCGCGCGCGGCGGGGGTGGTACTCACCCAGTGCGCCGGATCCTGCGCGACGGTCGCGGTCCGGTTTGCGGTCAGGGTGACTCGGCTGCCGACACTGCCAGTGGTCCCGCTGTTGCCACAGGCGGCGACTGTCAGCGGCATCGCCGCCAGCAGCAGCGCCGCGCCGAAGCGACGGCCCGTGCTGCCCAGCCGGTTCACCGACGTCCTCCGCACTTCAGATCTCTTCTCGCGCACCGCCTGCTCCTCCTCAAAAAGGCCAGCCAACAAGGTGCGGGGAGGTATACATCGGTAGTTTTGCGGCGGTTCGCTGCTTTCTACTACGCAGAAAATGACGCGCCACGGCGCACGGGCTCCACAAAGATCTGTCCCCCGATGACGTCCGACGCCGACGCACTACCGCCCGAACTCGAGGCCCCCGCCGGCGCCGGCGGCGCCGCTGCACTCCTGACCATTCCCGGCGCCGGCCTGCTGCGCCCCACATCCCAGCTCGGATCGCGCCTGGCGCAGATGCTGCTGACCGCGCTCGCGGCGAGCGTGATCACCTTCACGGCTCTGTACTTCGCGCCCGGAAACCCGCTGGCCGTGATCACCGGCGGGACTCCGACCAGCCCGCGCGCGGCGGCGCAGCTGCGCGCCGAGTACTACCTCAACCACTCATTCCCGGCGCAGTACTGGCACTGGCTCTCCGGGGTGCTCTCGGGCCACTTCGGCACCTCCTTCCTCTATCACGTGAGCGTCGGTTCGCTGCTCAGCGGGCGGCTGCCGACGACGCTCCTGCTGGTGGGGATGGCGAGCGTGCTGATCGTCGGCGGGGGCCTCACCATGGGCCTGCTCAGCGCCTTTGCCGGCCGCAGGTCAAATGTCGCCATCAACACTCTGTACGCGGTCAGCATCGCCACGCCCACCTACGTTGTCGCGATCGTGCTGATCACCATCTTCTCCCTGTATCTCAACTGGTTCCCCGTGTTCGGCAGTGGCACCGGCCTGACCGGGCGCTTGCACCACCTGGTGCTGCCGGCGGTCACGCTCGCACTCGGCAGTGGCGGCGCGCTCGCCCGCGTCACGCGCGCGTCGGTGCTGGAGGAGGCAAGCCGCGAGCACACGATCACGGCGGTGGCGCGCGGGATGACACCGGCGCAGGTGCTCCGGCGTCACGTTGTTCGCAACGCGCTGCTGCCTGTCACGACCGGCGCCGGCCTGATCGTCGCCGCACTGATCGGCGGCGACGTGATCGTCGAGCAGGCCTACGGGCTGAACGGCCTGGGCTCGCTGCTCGTGCTCGCGATCGAGCGCAAGGACTACCCGGTGGTGCTCGGCGTGGTGATCGTGATCGTCGCCGCGTTCCTGCTGATCAACGCGCTGGTGGACATCCTCTACGTGCTGATCGACCCGCGCACGCGGGCGAGGGGCGCCTGATGTCGAGGCTGTTCATGGGCCGCCTGCGCGAGCTGCTGCGCGGCTGGGGCCCGCGCCTGAAGATCGCGGGTACGATCGCGGTGCTGCTGATCGCCATGGCGTTGCTGGCGCCGCTGCTGGCGCCCCATGACCCGAACCTGGTCGATCCACTCCAGCCGCTCGCGCCGAGCTCATCGCAGCACCTGCTGGGCACCGACCAGTTCGGGCGCGACCTGCTCTCGCGCCTGCTCTACGGCTCGCGCACGGCGCTGCTCGGTCCACTCGTGGTGGTCGTGATCTCGACCGTCACCGGCGCCGCGCTGGGGATCGCCGGCGCCTGGCATCGCGGCTGGGTCGACGCGCTCGTCGGCCGCCTCTTCGACCTGGCGTTCTCGTTCCCGTCAATGCTGCTGGCGCTCCTGATCGTGACGGTGATGTCGCCGGGGCTGCTGTCGGCGGCCATCGCGATCTCGATCGCCTACGTCCCCTGGGTCGGGCGCCTCACCCGCGCGAGCGCGCTGCGCGAGGTCAACGAACCCTACGTCGAGGCGCTGCGGCTGCAGGGGTTCAGCACCGTGAGGATCTGCACCAGGCACGTATTCCGCAACATCTCGGGCGTGATCCTCGCACAGGCGACGATGTCCTTCGGCTTTGCGATGGTGGACCTGGCGGGCATTTCCTTCCTCGGCCTCGGCGTGCAGGAGCCGACCGCCGACTGGGGCACGATGATCAACGCGGGCGAGTCGAGCATCGTCCAGGGCCACCCCCAGGAGGCGCTCTACGCGGGGGGCGCGCTGGTGCTCGCGGCGGTCACCTTCATCATGATCGGCGACGCCCTGTCCGAGCGCTTTGAGTCGAGCGTCGACGAGGGCGCGCTGCGGCGGCTGTTCGAGGGCAGCTTCCGCTTCGGCCGCCGGCGCCAGCCCCAGGCCGTCCCGGCGGACGCGGCGTCTTGAGCGAAGCGATGATCTTCACGGCGGCCACCGATCAGCTCGCGGCGCTGGCGGAGGGCGAGCTCTCGAGCGTCGAGCTGCTCGAGGCCTACGCGGAGCAGATACGGTGCCACGCCTGGGTCGGCGCGGTTGTCAGCACCGACTTTGAACGGGCCCGCGCCGAGGCAGCCGCGGCCGACGCCGCCCGCGCCCGCGATCTCAGCCTCGGGCCGCTGCACGGTTTGCCGATCACGATCAAGGACGACGTCGAGGTCGCCGGCATGCGCTCCACCTATGGCGCGTCCGCCACACACGATCACGTTCCGGACCGCGATGCCGAGGCGGTGCGCAGGCTGCGCAAGGCCGGAGCGATCATCTTCGGTCGCACCAACCTGCCCGAGTACGCCGCCGACGGGCAGTCATACAACGAGGTTCACGGCACCACCAGCAACCCTTGGGATGCATCGCGCACCCCGGGCGGCTCCTCCGGCGGCTCGGCTGCCGCGCTCGCGGCCGGGATGACCTCGCTCGAGCTCGGCAGTGACATGGGCGGATCGATCCGACTGCCCGCCAGCTGGTGCGGCGTCTACGGTCTCAAGCCGACGTGGGGCGTCGTTCCGACCAGCGGTTCGGTGCCGGTTCCGAGCACGCCCGAGGGCGCCGAGCTGCACGATGGTGATATCGCCGTCGCGGGCCCGCTGGCCCGCGACCCCCGTGACCTCGACCTCGCGCTGCGCGTCCTGAGCGACCCCGCCGCGGGCCATGCCGGCTGGCGTGCCGTGCTGCCGCCGGCGCGGTTCAAATCACACCGGGAGCTGCGGGCCGCCGTGTGGCTCGATGACCCGAGCCTCTCACCCGACCGAGCGACCGGGCAGGTGCTGGAGCAGGCGGTCGCCGCGCTCGCGGCCGACGGGGTCACGATCACGAGCCTGCGTCCGCCGCTGAGCCTCGAGCGCTTCGAGCAGCTGTTCGAGACGTTCTTCATGGCCGACCTGGCGATCGGTCTCGACGACGAGGGCTACGAGGGAATGGTCGCGCAGCTCGAGTCGCTCGCCGGCAGCTCGCCGCTGGCGGAGTTGCACCTGAGGGCGCTGAGGCTGACGCACCGCGGCTGGCTCGCGCTCGAGCGCGCGCGCCTGCTGGCGCGCGCCGCCTGGTCCGAGATCTTCGAGTCGGTGGATGTGGTGCTGTGCCCGGCGGCGATCACGACCGCGATCGAGCACGACCACAGCGAGCCGATCGAGTCGCGGACCTTCGAGCTCGACGGCGTGGCGCGACCACACCGCCCCACGCTGACCCGCTGGTTTGCCCCCGCGAGCCTCTGCTACCTGCCCGCCGCCGTCGCTCCCGCCGGGCTCAGCGCCGACGCGCTGCCGGTCGGGATCCAGATCCTGTCGGCACAGTTCCGCGATCGCGACACGATCGCCGCGGCCGGGCTGCTCGCGCAGACGCTCGGCGGCTTCCGGCCGCCCCCGCTTTCATCCCCAGCGACCGAGGAGGACCATGCCGCCGTCAATTGAGGAGCTCGCCGGCGAGCTCCAGGAGCTGCGCGCGAGGGTGCGCCGCCACGATGACATCGAGGCGATCAAGGCGCTGCACCGGCGCTACATCCGCGCCCTGGCCGACCGCGACTGGCACGGCCTGCCGGAGTTCTTCACCGACGACGCCGTCACCGACATCCGCTGGCACGGCCGCACAGAGAGCAAGCAGGAGCTAGAGGACAAGGTTCTCAACGAGCTCGCCGATCTGGTCACGAGCCCGGACGGGTACATCCTCTCCTCGCCGGTGATCGAGCTCGAGCCGGGCGCCGACACCGCCACCGGCGAGTGGACCTGGCACCGGCACATCTGCCAAGGCAACGTCGGCTTCGCGTCCGGTCCGATCCGCGTGTGGGGCCCGTGGATGGAGGGTCGCTACCGCTGCGTCTACCAGCGGGTGGGCGACGACTGGAAGTTCAAGGACGTCTGGTTCCGGGTCGTGCTGCCGGATCCGGACCCCGAGTAGCCGGCGCAGTTCCCCGGACGGGCGCCGGCGCGCGGGGCACGCCGGCGCCCGGAGCAGGAAAGCGCCGGCCCAGCGGGGCCGGAAGCGCCGGCCCAGCGGGGCCGGCGCTACCTCGGCCCTCCTACACGTTGTGCGGGCCGGGGAAGTCCTTGCCGGGGCGGTGGCTGATCGCCTGCAGCTCGCTGCACTCGTCGATCGCCCACATGCCGTGGTTGCGGCCGAGGCCGCTCTGCTTGATGCCGCCGAACGGCAGCGACATGTCGGAGGAGCCGATCCGGTGCGAGTTGATGAAGACCGAGCCCGACTCGATCCGCCGCGCGACCTCGAGCGCGTGACCGGTGTCGGCGCTCCAGACCGACGCGGCCAGGCCGTAGTCGCTGTCGTTGGCCCAGGCGACCGCCTGGTCGAGCTCGTCGAACGGCACGATCGGGATCACCGGCGCGAACTGCTCTACGCGCACCAGCTCGGCTTCGTGCGGCAGGGCGGTGGCGATCATGGGCGCCATGAAGTGACCGCCGTCCCAGGCGTCCGGGTCGAGCCTCGTGCCGAGCTCCTCCACGCGTGCTCCGGACGCGCGGGCGCGCTCGACCAGGCCACGGGCGCGGTCGAACTGCGTGCGGTTGATCAGCGGGCCGATCGTGCTGCGAGGGTCGAGTCCGTCGCCGACCGCGATCTGATCGACGGCCTCGCGGAAGCGGCTTAGGAACTCGTCGTGGATCGAGCGCTGGACGTAGATGCGCTTGACGTTGAAGCAGACCTGGCCGCTGGTGGTGAAGACGGCGTGGCGCAGCTGGCTTACGAGCTCATCGTCGATGACCGCCGAGTCGAGCACGATCGCGGGATCGTTGCCGCCCAGCTCCATGCTCACGCTCTTGATCGTCTGCGCGGCGGTGCGCAGCACCTCGCGGCCGGTCGCCGTGCCGCCGGTGAAGACGACCTTGCGGATCTTCTCGTGGGCCACGAGCGCGGTCCCGGCCTCCGCGCCGAGGCCGGGCACGACGCTGAGGACGCCCGGCGGCAGCGTGCGGCTGACGATCTCGAGCACCTCGGTCAGCACCAGCGGCGCGAATTCCGAGGGCTTGACGATCACGGGGTTGCCGGCCGCGAGCGCCGGCGCGAGGCTCATCATGCACAGGTAGACGGGCGCGTTCCAGGGGACGATCACGACCGTGGGGCCGATCGGCAGCCGGCGGATGATGCTGGTCCCGCGCTCGTCCTCGATCAGCTCCTCCGCGGCCGCGCGCTCGGCCAGCTCGGCGTAGTAACGCAGCAGGAACGGCGCGCCGCCGACGTCGAGCCGCGACTCCCACAGCACCTTGCCCTGCTCGGTGCTGAGCAGGTGGGCGCGCTCTGCAATGCCCGTGTCGATCAGGGCGGCTGCCTCGGCCAGCAGGCGGCCGCGTTCGGCGCCTGTGAGGTCGCCCCACAGCGGCGCGGCGGCGGCACAACTCGCCACCACGTGCTCGATGGTGGCCGCGTCGGCGAGTGCGTACTCGCCGACGACCTCGCGGGTGCGAGCCGGGTTGTGGACGGTGCCGTAGCGCTGGGGGCCGACGGCCGCGGCGGAGACGACCTCGGCGCGCAGGCCGCTGCGGGTGACGGTCGTTGTCACCGTCACACCACCGGGGCCGGCGTCGCCGCGGTCGCGGTGGCGGCGAGCCTCAGGCCGAACACCTCGCGGGCGGTGGTCTCGAAGAACGCCGCCTTCTCGGTCTCGGTGATCGGCAGCCGCTCCTGCGCCTCGAGCTCGGCGAGGCTCGCCTGGTAGGGGTAGTCCATCGCGTACATGACACGATCGGCGCCCGCCACGTCGCGGGTGAACATGATCGCCGGCTCCCAGGGCATGCCACTGGTCGTGATCCAGACGTTGCGGCGTAGGTACTCGCTCGGGGCCATCTCGAGCTTCGGGCGCCACGGGTAGCGGCCGGAGCGTTCCTGCACCGCGTGGAAGTGATCGACGCGGAACAGCCAGAACGGGATCGCCTCCCCGAGGTGGCCGACGACCAGGCGCAGGCGCGGGAAGCGGTCGAACACACCGGAAAAGATGATCCGCAGCAGATGCATGCCGGTCTCGACGCCGAAGCCGTAGATCGCGCCATCCAGCCCGGAGTCGAGCAGCGGTCCGATCATGCGGTCGCTGGGCGTGTTCGGGTGCAGGTAGAGCGGCACGTCGAGGCGTTCGAGCGCCTCGAACAGCGGCAGGAAACGGGGCGCGTCGAGGTATTCGCCGGCGGCGTGCGAGTTGACGATCGCGCCGCGCAGCCCGCGGCGGGTGACGGCGCGCTCCAGCTCCTCGATCGAGAAGTCGACGTCGGCGAGCGCCAGGCCGGCGAGTCCGCTGAAGCTGTCGGGGTGCGCGTCGCAGGCGTCGGCTATGCGCTCGTTGGCGAGCGTGACGAGTTCCCGCGCCCGGCCGACCTCGAGCAGCTCGACGCCGGGGCAGGTGAGCCCCAGGATCTGGTGGTCGATCCGCAGCTGCTGCATATCCGACAGCCGCCGCTCGCCAAGGTCCTGGATCCGCTCCACCAGCGAGCGCGTGTGCTCGCTCGGGTTCATCAGGTAGTAGCCCCAGAGGCTCTCGAATCCCTGGTCGCCGGTCCCGTCCTGCAGCATCCGCCGGTACTCGTCGAGCAGCTCCGCCGGCGCGTACGCCTCCTCCGTGGCGATCCGCAGGTAATTGCCCGGGCTGTTCTCGGACAGGCTCATCGTTTGTCTCCCTCCGCCTGGATGTCTGGAGGGCATTTACGGTCATCCGCGGGGGCCGGAGCCAGCGCGTAGCGGCCTGATTCTGCGAGATGGAAACACGCTTGGCGTCGGTCGAATCCCCCGGCCACCCGCTCGTACAGTCGCTGACTCGAGCGAGCAACGACGAGGTGGTGGCCGGCCGTGAAGTTCCCAGACGAACCGATGTTCCGTGGCTTTCAACGGCCGAACCGGTTTGAAACGGAGATCCTCGGTGTGGAGGTCGTCCAGGGCGAGGTTCCGGACGACCTGCAGGGTGCCTACTTCCGCGTCGGTCCCGAGCCGCAGTACCCGCCCAAGCTCGGCACCGACATCCCATTCAACGGCGACGGGATGGTCGCGCGCTTCTGGTTCGAGGCCGGTCGCGTGGATTTCCGCTGCCGCTGGGTGCGCACGCCGAAGTTCGTCGCCGAGCGCGAGGCCGGGAAGGCGCTGTTCGGCGCCTACCGCAACCCGTTCACCGACGATCCGAGCGTCAAGGGCCTGCCGCGTGGCACCGCCAACACCAACATCGTCTGGCACGGCGGGCGCATGTTCGCGCTCAAGGAGGACAGCCACCCGGTCGAGATTGACCCGCTGACGCTCGAGACGCTCGGGCCCTGGGACTACGACGGCCGGCTGCACAGCGTCACCTCGACCGCGCATCCGAAGATCGACCCGCGGACCGGAGCGCTCGTGTTCTTCGGCTACGCCGCGCGGGGTGAGACGACGCCGGACATCGCCTATTACGAGGCCGACGCTAGCGGGCAGATCAGCTTCGAGCGCTGGTTCGAGGCGCCGTACTCGAGCATGGTGCACGACTTCGCGGTCACGGAGAACCACATCGTCTTCCCGATCGTGCCGCTGATCAGCGACCTGCAGCGCCTCAAGGAGGGGTATCCGCACTTTGCCTGGGACCCGTCCAAGCCGGTGTACCTCGGCGTGGCCGCGCGTCGGGACCCGACCGCGCCGGTCCGCTGGTTCGTGGGCGAGAACCGCTTTGCCAGCCACATGATGAACGCCTACGAGGAGGGGGACCGGATCCACATCGACACCTCCGTCGGGGACAGCGTCGCCTTCCCGTTCTTCCCGGAGGTCGACGGTGCCGCCTTTGATCCGGTGGCGGCCACGCCGTACGTCTCGCGCTGGACCGTCGATCTCTCACGGCCCACGAGCGACTTCGACCAGGTCCGGCTCGCCGAGATTCCGGGGGAGTTCCCGCGCATCGACGAGCGCCGGGCGACCGAGGACTATCGCTACGGCTTCCTGTGCATGCAGGGGCCGGCCGACGACATGCCCGGCAGCCTCGCCGGCTTCCGCTTCAACCTGATCGGCCGTGTCGACCACCGCGGCGGCCTCGTGACGCACGACGTCGGCCCCGCGTCGGCCACCCAGGAGCCGATCTTCGTGCCCAGGCCGGGAAGCGTCGACGAGGGGGACGGATATGTGCTCGCGCTCGTCAACCGCTATGCGGAGATGCGCTCCGACCTGCTCGTGCTCGACGCGCAGAACCTCGACGGGGAGCCGCTCGCGACCGTCGCGCTCCCGACCCGCCTGCGCAACGGCCTGCACGGGACCTGGCTGAGCGCCGCGGACCTGGCGGCCTACAGTCCGCCCGAGCCTCACCTCTGACCGATCGGCTCGGCTGAGATTCGGCTCGGGTGGTGCCCGGGATCATGCCGACCCGCGCCTACCACCCCCGCTCTGGGGTGGTCTTGAAGCCGGGGTCTCGGCCGTCTACGCACCGACGGTGCTGATGAACGCCTCGACCACCGCGGGATCGAACTGGGAGCCGGCACCATCGATCAGCTGCTGCAGCGCGTCGGTATGGCTGAGCGCCCGGCGATAGGGACGGTCATAGCGCATCGCGTGCCAGGCGTCGCAGACCGCAACGATCCGTGACTCGAGCGGGATCCGATCGCCGATGAGCCCGTCGGGGTAGCCGCCGCCGTCCCAGCGCTCATGCACCGAGCGCACCAGCGGGGCGATCTGCTCCAGCAGCGGGACCCTGTTCAGCAGCGTGTAGCCGATCTCCGAGTGGCGCTGGATCTCGCGGTACTCCTGCGGGGTCAGCCGCGCCGGCTTGGCCAGAAGCTCGCTGCGGATCCCGATCTTGCCGATGTCGTGCAGCAGCGCGCAATAGCGCAGGCTGCGCTGCTGCGAGGGACGCAACGCGAAGCGGGTCGCAATCGCGTCGGCGAGGTCAGCCACTTCCTCGGCGTGTTCGGCGGTGTAGCTGTCCTTGCTCTCCAGCGCGTCACACAGCACCCCGAGCGTGGTCGAGAACGAACGCTCCATCTCGTCAACCAGTTGGCAGCGGTGCAGTGCCGCGCCGGTCTGGGCGACCACCGCCTCGGCCAGCATCACGTCGTACTCGTCGAAGCTGTGCGTCGCGAGCTGCTCGAGGTTGAGCACCCCCCAGACGCGATCACCGACGTGGATCGGCAGTGCCAGCTCCGAGCCTGGATCGAGCGACGGGCCGCTGCCCACATAGTCGGGGTCAAGGCGTGTGTCGTCGACCAGCGAGCACTCGCCCGAGCGCGCGACGCGTCCAATGACACCGAGCGTGAGCGGCTGCTCGCGCGCCAGCCAGTGCAGGCCGTCCTCGGTCAGTCGACCGGTGGCCGCGACGATCCGCAGCATCGCATCCTCGTCGATCCGGTGGATCGCGGCGAGGTAATAGCCGAAGGCCGAGTGCAGCTCGTCGACCACCGTCTGCGCGATCTCGCGCGGCTCGTGTAGTTGCGTCAGCCGCGTGGCCAGGCTGCTTGCCACCTGGAGCCGGCTGCGCGCGTCCTGCCCGAGCGGCGAGCTCGGCTCTCCACGCCGTCCCTTGCGCTCGTACATGCATGCGTCGGCGGCGGCGACGAGCCCTTCGCGCGTGGTCGCGTCGGACGGGACCGTCGCTACCCCCCAGGATGCCCCGGCCGAGCCGTCCAATCGCGTGATCGCCTCTGCCGCGCGTACAGCGATCATGGCCGACTCCTCGGCCCCACAGCCCGGCAGCAGCAACGCGAACTCATCACCGCCGATGCGGAATGCGGCATCGCTCGAGCGGCAGACCGCCGTCAGTGCCGCAGCCGCGGCGCGCAGCAGCCGGTCCCCGGCGCTGTGGCCGTAGGCGTCGTTGACCTCCTTGAAGCGATCGAGGTCGA
>Ga0068856_100004427_pt1 | contig 13984 bp, 13 predicted proteins | sample KBSCornC62_FD_66595 | JGI IMG/M metagenome (GOLD analysis project Ga0068856, IMG submission 66595) | Corn rhizosphere microbial communities from Kellogg Biological Station, Michigan, USA - KBS Corn C6-2 | ecosystem: Host-associated > Plants > Roots > Rhizosphere > Soil ...
CCTGACTTAAACCATATGCTCGGAGTGGCCGTAGACCAGGATGGTCATGAACCCCTGGTGCTGGACGGCGGCGACGCCGGTCGGGGCGCTGGCCTGGAATTTCTCGGCCGAGGCCTCGTCGCAGCCATATTGCGGCTGCACGTCGCCCGACTGCGCGACGATCCTGCAATTGTCGACCTTGCCGCGGCCGTTGATCGCGAGCGACATCACCTGTCCGCCGAGCAACGTGTCGCCCTTCTGCAGGTCCGCCTTCGCGGGCAGCGCGTTGGGATCGAACCGCCGCTCGAACGTGATCCTCGTATATTCCTGCTTGTCGGAGGAGTGCGATGACGAGGACGTCAGCGACGCGGCGCCGGTGTCGTCGACGTCGCAGCTCTGCGGCGCATTGGGCTTGAGGCTCGATTCATATTTGCACGATTCGGCCTTGCCGTTGCCGGCGATGGTCACCGTCACCTTTTCCCACCAGGGCGAGCTCGCGACGAGCGTATCGCCGGGATCGATCTTGACCGTGTCGGCTGCCGGCGCTTGCGCGCTTGGCGTTGTGGTTTTCGGGGTGCTGACGGCAGCGATTGAAGCGCCTGCTGCGGAGGCGAGCATGAGAGCGGCTATCACGCGGAACACTATCGTACTCCTTCGCGCCCGCCGCTCCGGCGGCATCATTGCCGCCGCCACCTGAAGCCCCCAACGCCGCATTTCGGTTTCGTATCCACGAACTGCGGGAGGGTTTCACACCCGGTCGCATTCGCGCTTCGACGCGTCGGTAATCCAACGGCCCGCTCAGGCCGCGCGGTCGATCCGTTCCAGCAACGGCAGAAGCTCGCGATCTTCGCGCGCCAGGCGGTTGGTCAGCGCATCGAGAATATTGCGCGTATCGACGCAGTAAGCGGGCCAGTTTTGGGTGATCGCCGCGGCGGTCCATTGATCGCAATAGCTGACGAAGGCGGGTGCAAGGCCGCCCATCTCGTCCTTGAACGACTGGCCGGCGCGCGAGGCTTCTTCGTCTTCGGAGTCGATGAGCCGCGGATAGAGCGCCCAATCTTCGAGCTTCAGGTGCGCGATCAGGGTCGACATCAGGCTTCGGCGGAACTCGAATAGCTCGACCTCGGCCGGCGGGTGCGGCTGCTCGATGATGTGCTCGAGCTTCAGGAACATCCGCGCGAGCGTCGCATGGTCTTCGCGCAACTTCGACAGTTCCGACATGGGGGCCTCGTTCAATCGGACCCGCCGGAGATTGAATGGAGGAGGATAATGAAGCGTTAAAGCTTGGCGCGAGGACTTTCGAGGGGTCGAGCGCGCTTCCCGCAAAAGAAATGGGGGCCGGCATTGCTGCCAGCCCCCACTGCGCCGAGCGAAGGATCTGCCGGTGTTCGTAACCTGGTCAAAACCCGAAGGCCCCGACCCGCTCTCGATCCTGGCTCACCAGCTCAGGCGTCGCTTCCCACCGAACAGCTCCCTCCACAAGGGAGGAGCCCGATCAATCTACTTGACTGCGCGGCCCGAAGGTTCGCTGGTCTTTCGACCGTCCCGGCCTGGCATCCGAACCGAAGTCCTTCAGCCAAAACCGCCCGATGCTCTGCGGCCCTTCTTGGGTCGACCACTCCTGCGTCCCGCTTCGCTCACCAATCCAACCTCCACGAGGAAGATCGAACCGGGAACCGCGTCGCGCTAGAGAAGATCAACTCTTCCGGCGCCTCTTCCCGGCTGGCCCCGACAAGAACCCGAAAGCTCTCACCATTGCCTGCCGGCGGAGATCGGAACTTGGGGACTTACCGCCCGAGGGAGGCTCGAACCGCCGTCCCGATCACCCAAGCACCATGCACCTCCGCCCCGAGTCGCAAAAGCAAAATTTTTGGTAATCGGCCTGTGGATAACGGGGATATCGGTAGCAACCGTTGGAACCTTTTGGCAACCGCCGTCACCGTGTTCCCGTCCCGTCAGCCACGCCGGCATCGAACTGGCCGGCGGCAACCATCGCGACCGAACCGGAAAGGGCCACGCCCGTGATGCGCTCGCGCACGCCCATGATGTCGAGCTGCATCTCGCTCGGGCGGCCGACGAACCGGCCCTGCCGTATCACGATCGGCTTCCCGATGTCCGCCAGGCCATGCTTCACCAGCAGGGACGCGGCCGGGCCGGCGGCGGAGCCGGTCGCGACGTCCTCCACGAGCCCATGATTATCCCAAGTACGCCCTTCGCGCCCTTCCGCGTCTAGCACATAGGCAAATTTCGCACCGATTTCCGCCAGCCGCTGTTCGAGATCGCCAATAGTGATGCGAGCCTTGGAAAGCGCATCGCCCGTGACCGGGAGGAAAAGGTACGGCAGCCCGGTAGAAGCGACGCATAGCGGCATCCGCCGGTCGCGATCGCCGCCATCCAGCCCGAACGCCGCGAGCCACTCGCCTTCGGCTTCAGGCGCGATCGTTATCCCGAACTCCGGTCGGCCTTGCTGCATCGTCACTTCAAAGCCGGCGCCCGACCGCTCACTTGCCAGCTCGACCATTCCCGAGGGCAGCTCCAGCCGGCATTCATAGCGGCGCCCGCCCGCGCGCTTGTGCAAGACCGCCGCCGCTCCAAGCGAGGGATGCCCGGCGAAAGGCAGCTCCTCCTCCATCGTGAAGACGCGCGCCTCGTAGCTGCTGGGCGTCGCGGTCGGGACGAGGAAGATCGTTTCGAATTGCCGCAACTCGCAGGTGAGCCGCTGCATGAACATCGGGTCGAGGCGAGTCTCGGTGATTACGACCGCGAGGCCGTTGCCGGACAGCGGCGCGGACGCGAACACGTCGACCTGGCGAAATTCCAGCCTGCTCATCCCCGCCGAATAGCAGCTGCGCAGCAGCGTCGAACAGGCAGGCGATCCGGTTGCCGATCCGTTCTCCCTGTCCTACCTCGGACAAGTGCCTGAATCTCCTGCGCCAGCCAGCGATCCCGCATACCTGCAGGGGCTGAACCCGCCGCAGCGCGAGGCGGTTCTAACGACCGAAGGACCGGTGCTGGTGCTCGCCGGCGCCGGCACCGGAAAGACCGCGGCGCTGACGGCGCGCCTTGCGCACCTTATCGCCACCCGAAAGGCATGGCCGAGCCAGATTCTGGCCGTCACCTTCACGAACAAGGCGGCGCGCGAGATGAAGGAGCGCGTGTCGGCGATCAGCGGCGGAGCGATCGAGGGCATGCCGTGGCTGGGGACCTTTCACTCGGTCGCCGCGCGGATGCTCCGCAGCCATGCCGAGCTCGCCGGCCTTCAATCCAACTTCACGATTCTCGACACCGACGACCAGCTGCGCGTGCTGAAGCAATTGATCAGCGCCGCGAACCTCGACGAGAAGCGCTGGCCGGCGCGGCAGCTCGCCGCTCTCATCGACCGCTGGAAGAACCGCGGCTGGACTCCGAGCCAGGTCGACGCAGGGGAATCCGAAGCCTTCGCGGCCGGCCGCGGCGCCGATCTCTATGGCCAATATCAGGAGCGCCTGAAGACGCTGAATGCCTGCGACTTCGGCGACCTGCTGCTCCACATGCTGGTGATCTTTCGCAGCCGCAGCGACGTGTTGGACAGCTACCGCGATCGCTTTCGCTACATCCTCGTCGACGAGTACCAGGACACCAACCAGGCTCAGTACGAATGGCTCAAGCTGCTCGCCGAGCCGCGCCGAAACCTGTGCTGCGTCGGCGACGACGATCAGTCGATCTATTCGTGGCGCGGCGCCGAGGTCGCCAACATCCTTCGCTTCGAGCACGATTTCCCCGGCGCGAAGATCATCCGGCTCGAACAGAATTATCGTTCGACGTCGCACATCCTTGCGGCGGCCGACGGACTAATCGCGCACAATGCCGGGCGGCTCGGCAAGACCTTGTGGACCGATGCCGGCGACGGCGAGAAGGTGCGAGTCATCGGCGTCTGGGACGGCCCCGAAGAAGCGCGCCGCATTGGCGAGGAAGCCGAATCCCACATGCGCTCGGGCGGCTCGCTCGACGACGTGGCGATCCTCGTGCGCGCTCAATTCCAGACCCGCGAGTTCGAGGAACGGTTCATCGCGATTGGACTGCCGTACCAGATCATCGGTGGCTTCCGCTTCTACGAGCGCGCCGAGATCCGCGACGCGATCGCTTACCTGCGTCTCATCGTTCAGCCCGCCGACGACCTCGCGTTCGAGCGAATCGTCAACCAGCCCAAGCGCGGGCTCGGCGACAAGGCGGTCGCCGCGATCCACCGCCATGCGCGCGCCATGCAGCAGCCGCTGCTGCTCGCCGCCGCGTCGCTTGTCGGCACCGACGAGCTGACGCCGCAAGCACGCCGCAGCCTCGCCAATTTCGTCGCCGACATCGCGCGATGGAAGCAAATGTCGGGCGAGTTGCCGCACGCCGAACTCGCGCGCATCATGCTCGACGAAAGCGGGTACACCGCGATGCTTCAAGCAGACCGTTCCGCGGAAAGCGCCGGGCGGCTCGAAAACCTCGCCGAGCTGGCGCGCGCGATGGAGGAATATGAATCGCTCCAGGCTTTTCTCGAGCATGTCAGCCTGGTCATGGACAATGACGAGGCACGTCAGGGCGACCGTGTCACGATCATGACCATCCACGCGGCGAAGGGGCTGGAGTTCGACAATGTCTATCTTCCCGGCTGGGAGGAAGGCGTGTTTCCGTCGCAGCGGTCGCTCGAGGAAGGCGGCCTTGCCGCGCTCGAGGAGGAGCGCCGCCTGGCCTATGTCGCGATCACCCGCGCCAGGCGCCGCGCGACCATCCTGCACGCGGCGAACCGGCGGATCTACGGCCAGTGGACCAGCAGCATTCCGAGCCGCTTTCTAGGCGAGTTGCCGAAGGCGCAAATCGACGAAGAGACGACGATGACCGGCGGCGAAAGCCTGTGGCGGGCGCAATGGTCGGAGCGCGCGGATCCATTCGCGCATGTCGCGCGCCCCACGCGCGGACCCGGCTGGCAGCGTGCGACGCGCGTGGCCTACAATCCCGAACCTGCGCGCGTCATCGAAGCCCGCGCTTCCGCCGTGTCGCTAGGGAACCAGGGCCGCACCGACCTCTCACTCGGCCAGCGCGTATTCCACGGCAAGTTCGGCTACGGCACCATCGCCGCGATCGAGGGCAACAAGCTAGAAATCGACTTCGAACATTCCGGCCGCAAGAAGGTGCTCGACAGCTTCGTCAGCGCGGGGTGACGCCTAGCAGCGCATCCCCATCGGCAACTCCTTCGACAGGCTCGGCTCGGCGCCAGGCCGCTCGCCCACGCGATCGAACCAGGCGCGGAGCCGCGCCAGGTCATCCGGGATCGCCTGGCCGACGGACCTCAGCTGGTCGATGTATGAATAGAGGCAGATATCCGCGACGGTGAACCGGTCGCCGGCAAGCCAAGGCTCGTTCATCACGCCGTCGAGCCAGCGCATGCCTGTGCGCGCGATCTCCTTCTGCGCGTCGGCCTGTTCGGGGTAGGTTTTGATGCGCGTTTTGAAGAGTTCGAGCCCTTCTCCATAATAGAAGCCGAGCACCATCGGCCGGCAGATGCCGATCTCGACGCGGCGCCACCACATGCGGGTGACAGCCCGTTCCTCCGCGTTCGATCCGATAAGCGCCGGCTCTGGATAAAGCTCCTCCAGATATTCCATGATTGCGGCGGTCTCGCTGATGAAGGTTCCGTCTGACAGCTCGAGCGCCGGCAGCTGTCCTGCGGGATTCCTTTGCAGATATTCCGAGCGGCGATTTTCGGCGCCCAGGAGATCCACCTCCTGACGCGGCAGGTCGATCCCCTTCTCGACGAGATAGAAGCGGACCATCCGCGGGTTCATTCCCACACTGTTGTAGAAGCGACGGGGAGTAACTTCGTCAGATGCTCGCGCGTGAGTCGGTTGCGGCTGGGTGAGAGTTGGAGCTTCAACCATGGGCAGGCCCTCCGTTGACGTTACGTCCCCGGTCCCTTGATTCGCCCACAGCCGATTTCGGGATCGAGGGCGAGCGCCGGCCATAGCACCGTTGGGCTTCTGCTTCACCGATTCCTTGGCGTGCCGATTGGTGATGCAACTTCTCGGGGTTTGTCCTGATTTGCCCGCTTCCGCGCACGGCGGATGACCCAGCTTGGATTGAATGATGCCAACAGGGTTGGTCGATGCTTGATTTTCTCTTGGGTTTGAATCTTTGGCAGCTGACGGTGGTCGTCCTCGGCATCGCCCTCCTCGCGGGCCTGGGATTCAGCATTGGAATCCGGAAGGTCTTCCGCCTCAATCCGTCCAGTGCGCAGGCCGATCTCGCAATCGACCTGATGCAGGTCACCTCCACCTATATCGGCATCTTGCTCGCGTTCGCCGGAGTTCTCGCCTGGCAGGACAACAGGGATGCGGCGACCGCGGTCGAAAATGAGGCTGGAGTGGCATCGCTGCTCTATCGAGACATCGCCGCTTATGGGCCGGAGATGAATCCGGCGCGCGGCGCTCTTAAAACCTACGTCCAAACTGTCATCGTGGATGGATGGCCGCTTCTGCGCGAAGGCAAGAGGAGTCCGGCCGCCGAAGCCACGCTGCTGATGGTCTTCGATGACGTCGCGGCGGTCACGCCGACGAACGAGCGTCAGTCTGCGATCTATCAGGAAGCCTTCTCGCAGCTTAACCAGCTGGTTTCCATGCGGCGGCAGCGCATCGCGGCCAGCCGAGCGGAAATTCCTCCGGTCTTGTGGATCGTGGCCCTGATCGGCTCGATCCTGACGCTCGCCTATGCGTCCGCGTTCGTCAGTTCACGATATGCGTCGCTGATGATCTCGGGCACGTCGCTGACGATCGGCCTGCTGTTCCTGTTCTTGCTCAGCGTGGAATACCCGTTCCGAAGTCGCAACGGGGTCAGTCCCCAGCCGTTCATTGAGTTGTCCGGGATTTTCGCCCGGGTCGACCAATCGGCGAAGGCTAATTCGCCCCCCGCTTCACCAGCCCCCGAACCCACGGGATGATCGAGGTCCAGCTCAATTCCTCGAAAACTTCGATCCCGGCGAGGCGCCCGCGCTTCCAGACAATCTCGCCAGGCGGAATGATCAACCCTTCGACGAACGCGGAAACGTAAGTGCCGATGGCCGGCAGGTCGTCGCCCTCGACCTGCAACCCGCGCGCCGAGATGTTGCGCAGGGTCGCGAGCGAGAAATGCTCTCCGCATTTGAGGTGCACCGCCGAGCGCACCTCGATCCGCGGCATGGTCCTTCGCTCGCGCGTCTGGCTCACCAGCTTGCGGTTTAACAGCGCAATGACGTCGACGTTCTCGTCGAATCGAACGCCGAGCTCACCGCGATCGGTCCAGGCGATCCTCCCGGCCGCGCGCTGCCCGTTGGCAAGCTCGATCGAGGCCTTGTCGCCAAGCGCGGGCGAGAGCTCGCTGCTGACGGTCGCGCCGAGCGCGGAGATCTTGCGAATCTCGCAATTCTGCCGCCGTCCGGAGTGGTAGATGACGCCCTTGTCGAATGGTCCCTTGTCGAGCGACGCAGGCGCGTCGTCAGGCCAGGGCAAGCGATCGCCCATGACGAAGGTCGTGACGGAGGGTGTTTCAGTCATGGCTCATCCGGCACGTGTGGAAGCGAGGTTTGCGCCCTGGAGAGCTAACAAGTCGCTAACGAAAACCCGCCCGTTCTCTAGAAAGCGGTGGCAGAAAGTTGCACGTCGGCCTTGCGCCATGCCTCCTCGAACCGTTTTCTTGCAGCGGCGGCATCCGCCTCCTTCTTTTGTGCCGCGAGGGCCTGGCTGAGGCCATAGAACGCCCAGCCGTTGTTCGGATGGCGCTTCAGATCCTCGCGATAAACCGCTTCGGCCTCGGGCGCCTTGCCTGAGGCCAGCAGCTCCGCGCCGAGCAAGTGCCGCGTCGGGAAGATCATGTCGCTGGGCTCGTTGTAGGTCAGCTTGTCTTCAGCCGAGACGGCCTGTGAGAGGAACGCAATCGCTTCGTCATGCTTGCCTTCCACGTTCGCGATCCGCGCCTGCGCCTTGAGCTGGCCGATGTCGTAGAGCGGCTTGGCCTTGTTGTTTCCTTGCAGTGCGTCGTCCGCCGTCGCAGCGATCAGCTTTGCGGCCTTGTCCAGCTCCGCCTTCGCATCCTCGGTGTTGCCGGTCGCCGCGAGCGCTGTGGCTCGCGACTGCAAATAGCTGACGCTCGCGCCCGGCAACTGCGGGTTCGGCGCGGGCTCCTTTAGCATCTCGTCCCACATGCCGAACTTCACGAGCCCGTCGTAAAGGAAGCTCGCCGGCCAATCGTAGCCGGGCATCGCCAGCAGCATCGCGTCGGGTACGTGAGCGCGGGCATCGCGAAGCGCCTGGATCGTCTCGGCTCGGCGCCCTTCCATCCCGGCCGCGCTCGCCAGGAACTGGAAGTTGTGGATCAGGTACATCGGATAATAATCCGGCGGCGCGGTCTCCTTCAGGTAGGCGAGGTCGGCCGCCGCACCCTTGCGGTTGGCCTCCGCCGCGTCTTCATAGCGGCCGACGCGCTGGAGAATGTGCGCCGGCATGTGCTCGAGGTGCCCCGCCGCGGGCATCATTCCTTCAAGCGCCAGCGCTGAAGGAAGTGCGTCCTCGGGGTGCGGCGAGGCTTCGACTGCATGGATATAATAATGATTTGCGCCGGGGTGTTTTGGATCACGCTTCAGCACACTTTTAAGCGCATCGAGGATTTGCTGCGTGCCGGGGTTCTCGGTGCCGTCGGCATTCCACAGCTTCCACGGGTTCGTATTCATCAACGCCTCGGCGTACATCGTCTGGACGTCGAGATCGTTCGGATACTTGGCTGCAACTCCGCGCATCGCCTCGACATAAGCGTTGAGCAGCGGCTTGCTGTTCGAGGGATCGACTTCGTCAGTCCCGCGGTAACGCTTGGCGACCGCCGCGATCAGCGCGCGTTCAATCGGCGTTGCATGGCGCGCATTCGTCTCGGCCTTGCGCACCGCGGCCCAGCCGACGGTCGCCCGCGCCGAGTTCATCATCGGCATGTTGTAATTGGGGCCGAGAGCGAGCGCGACACCCCAGTAGCAGCTCGCGCACCTTGGATCGATTTGCGCCGCCTTGGCGAACGAGCGCGTCGCCTCGTCATGATTGAATGCCCAGACGAAGCGCATGCCCTGGTCGAAATATTTTTGCGCAAGCGGGGACCGGGTCGTGATCTTGCGATGGAACGTGCCGAGGCCGTCGAACAGCCTGGCGCCTTTCGCCCAACCTCCCAGCGTATCCGGAACCATCGGCATGCTGTCGTGGGACTGAGCGAGAGCGGATTGAGGAAAACCGACAGCGGCGGCTGCGGAAAGGTACGCGAGGACGGTCTTGCGCATGCTGCACCCCCTTGCGAAAGGCGCTCTTTACGCGAACTCGCCACTCGCTCCAACGGCTGCAAATCGGAGGATCGCCATGAAAACGCTTCTCGTCTTCATCCTGGGGCTCATCGCGCTGCCGGTCCTGTTGGCATTAGCAGGCGTTCTCGGCTGGCTGCCGAGCGATGCGACGGCCACTCCGCCGGCCTGGGAATCGTCGTTCGGGATGCGCGCGCTAGACGCGTCGCTCGAGAAAAGGTCGGGCAAGCTCGCCAATCCGATCGATCCGAAGGACGCTTCAGCGCTCGCGGCGGGCAAGAAAATCTACGCCGACAATTGCGCCGGCTGCCACGGTGGGGCGAAAGGGCCGAGCTCTTTCGGCGCGGGCTTCTATCCGCGAGTCCCGCAATTCTTCCAGGAGGGGACCGACGTCGATCCGAACGAAGCCTATGCCGCAATCCACGACGGCATCCGTTATTCGGGCATGCCCGCCTGGCATGATCAGCTAAACGATCAGCAGATGTGGCAGGTCGCCAATTTCGTCGCGACCATTCGGGCCCCCGGGGGCAAGAAGATGGATATGGACCGCGACTGAGCGGAAATGCGTGGGCGGCCCGCTCCCCCGCGCGCGGGCCGCCCTGCCCCCCTCTTATTGCTTGTCGGCCATATATTTCATGGTTGAGCCGCTGCGCTTGTCCTCGTTGGTGACGTTGAGCTTGCCGTCGGCGCCGACGGTAAACGTCGTAACCGACACGACCTTGCCGTCGCGCTTGTCCGTCTCGACGTAGCTGTCGCCATTCCTTGTCACCGAAACCGAGGTTCCCCCGATGTCGCCCTTGATCGGCGTCTCGGTTCCATCGAGTTTCGCGTCATAGCTCTGCCCGGAAGGCGAGCTCATGTGCAGGGTGTCGCCCTCGAGTCGATAGGTGGTGGTCAGTGCTTCGTCATTGATGTTCGCGTAATTCTTGGGCGTCCAGGAGCCCGAGATCGCATGTGCTCCGGCCGGCGCGGGCGCGGCCCGCGTCTCGACGAACTGGCCCTTCGTCGGCGGCGCGTTCGGGGTCGAGCTGTCGGTAAAATTGATCGTCAGAGTGTTGCCATCGGCCGATACGCCATATTTGCCTTCGAATGTGACCTTGCCGGCCTTCTTGTCCGTCCGGGTCACGTCATGGTCGTCATCGACCTTGATCGACATGCTATCCGCATACGACCTTCCCGTGACCGGATGGAACGCGCCGTCGGCGGCAAGCGCGATCGGCGGAGTGCAGGTCGAACAATCGAACTTGCCGTCCTTCAGCAGGATCTGGTCCGGCTTGCCGCTCATCTGCACGGTCGAAAGGTCGGCCTTCCAGGTTCCGTTGATTGCGTCAGCGCCAGTTGCAGTCGCGGCGGCGTTTCCCGAGGCGTTCCCGCCAGCGGCGCTATATTTATTGCAGGCGGCCAGCGACAGCAGTGATGCAGCGGCCATTGCCACGATAAGGGTCTTGCGCATTTGGACACTCCCCTTGCTGCGCCACGTCCGTCGCGATTGGCGGGTTGGTGGGCGGCGGAGGTAATCACTGTTAACCTGGATTAGCAAGTGTATTCGTTAAACAGGACTTTAACAGCGTTGGCAGGTTCCAACGGCGGTGGTTACATGTCACTCATGGCAGAGACGCCCGATCTTCCGATCCGAGACAATCCCAAAGAACAACGGTTCGAGATCGACCTTGGCGATGGCACGCTCGCGATTGCCGAGTACCGCCTGCGGCCAGGGGTAATTCTGTTCACGCACACCGAAGTTCCGCCGGCTCACGAGGGCCAGGGCATCGGGTCCGCGCTGATCCGCTTCGCGCTCCACTCTGCGCGCGAGCGCGGCCTCAAGGTGGTCCCGATCTGCCCCTTCTTTGCGGCTTACATCCAGCGCCATCCTGAAGAACAGGACCTCGTCGCTCCCTCCTATCGCAAAAGATTGGGGCTGCCTTAGTTCGGGAGCTCCGCGCCGAGGGTCCAGCTAGGTGGATCGCTTGCCGGGAAAGACTCCTCGCCCGCTTCGTCGACGCGCGAAAAATCCACGGAATCGGCGGGTTCCCGCTGGGGTTCCGATCGCGCCCTCCTCCAGCGCAAGATGCCGAACACCCCGGCTGCCGCCACGAGCGCGGCTAGTGCCGGGCGAAACCTGCCGCTCATGACCTGCACATACCAGCAGCGACCGACAATTGCTTCATGAACACGGGCATTAACAGCTGTCGAAGGAACCCGACTCGGGGCCGGTGCATTTTCGCAACAAAAGTCAATAGATAAATTCAGGTGTAAAATGAAGCGACTAGCCATTGCTATCGCGCTCACGGGATCGTGCGTACTTGGGATCTCGACCATCTCCACGCCCGCCTTCGCGCTCGAAACCTATGAAGCCCAGATGGAAGCGAGCGACGCCGCCAGCCAGGCGCGCGTCGACATGATGGATGCCTTCGGGCCGAAGGTTTTGAAGCCTGGTCAGTACGTGTGGCGGGACGTTCCCGACAGCGCCGGGCCGGAGCGGTTCGTCATCAGCCTGTCGGATCAGATGGGCTATCTCTATCGCGGCGATACGCTCGTCGCCGCCACGTCGCTCTCGACGGGCCGCGACGACAAGCCGACGCCGACGGGCATATTTTCGGTGCTCAACAAGACCCCGATGCACCACTCCAACAAGTATGACGATGCGCCAATGCCGTTCGCTCAGTTCTTCGAGTCCCATGGCATTGCGATGCATGCCGGCTACAACCCCGGGCACCCCGCCAGCCACGGCTGCGTTCGCTTGCCCATGGCCTTCGCCAAAAAACTCTATTCCGTCACCGATGTCGGAATGCCGGTCATAATCGGCGCGTAATTTTGCCGAGCGGGCTGCGCCAGCGCATTGGGCGCGGCCCCTGTTCATTTTCCTTCTGCTTGGGGCGGGTCTCGACTCGGCGGAGTCTGCCATATCCTTTCCAGCGAGTCTTTTTTCGAGACTTGTCAATACTATTTTGAACCCGCTGCCCCGTTGCTGCGTTATCGCCGCAACAGTCTGATTTTAGAAGGTTTCGGAACGTGAAAATCCGGTTGCTGGCCGGCGCCGCCGCTGCGGCGCTAACGGTCCTTTGCGTCCCTGCTACCGCCGCGACGATGCCTGAGCTTCCCGCGGCGGGATATTCTGCATCCGCCCAGCAGGCGGTAGCGTCCTTTTATGCTGCCCGTGGCGGCGCGCCGCTATGGCTGCGCAGCGGTGCCGACGGAAACGGCGCCCGCGAGCTGATCGGAGTGCTCGAGCGCGCTCCGCTCGATGGGCTTCAGAGCGGTCCCGCCCTCGCCGCGCAGGCGCAGGCGCTGATGGCGCGTGCTCAAAGCGGAGATCCGGCGGCGCTGTCCGCGGCCGATCGGCTGCTGTCGACCGCGTGGGTGCTCTACGTTCAGGCGCTGCAACAGCCCCCGCTGGGAGTCATTTATGCCGACGGCTGGGCACGTCCACGCCCGCAGTCGCCCGCACAGATTTTGGCGAGCGCGGCGAGTGCGCATTCTCTCCCCGCCTACGTTCGCTCGGTCTCCGAGGTGAACCCGCTTTACGCGCAACTTCGTGACGCCGCCTGGGCGCAGATGCAGGCGAACGGCGGAGCGCTCGACCCGCGCGTCCTCACTAGCCTCGACCGCATCCGCGAGCACCCCTTCCAGAAGCGCTACGTCGTCGTCGATACGGCTGCCGCGCGGCTCTACATGATCGAGGATGGCCGCATCGTGGATTCGATGAAGGTGATCGTCGGCAAGGCCGATCCTGGCACGCAGACGCCGATGCTTGCCAGCACCATCTATTATGCGACGCTCAATCCCTACTGGCACGTCGACGCACCTATGGTCCGGTCCCTGATCGCCAAGAACGTGCTCGACCAGGGCCTGTCCTATCTCAGTCGCCAGGGTTACCAGGTGCTCGACACCTCGGGCGAGCTGCTCGATCCGGCGAAGGTGGACTGGAACGCCGTCGCGAACGGCAGTGAAACCGTCCGCGTCCGGCAACTGCCCGGGCCGCGCAATTCGATGGGCCACATCAAGTTCGGCTTCCCGAACGCCTACGACATCTATCTTCACGACACGCCCAACAAAGATCTGTTCGCCCAGGACGATCGCACGCTCAGCCACGGCTGCATCCGCCTTCAGGACGCCGAACGCCTGGGCCGGTGGATGATGGAAGGCAGTACCCAGGCTGCCTCGGATTCGCCTGAGCAGAACGTGGCTCTGCCGACGCCGGTGCCGATTTACGTGACGTACTTGACGGCGCAGGCGCAGAATGGACAGCTAAGCTTCGTCGACGACATCTACGGACGCGACGCGCAGGTCGCCGCGCTTCGCTAATCGCCTGGACTTATCGGGTCAGATGGCTTCGGCGGCGTCGCCGCCGAAGCCATCCGAGTGGTTAAACTGAGACTTCGTCCATTGTCTTGAGCTTGGGTTGGGGCAGCCCGTCGGCCTCGTACTGCTCAGTCAACGCCTTCTTGCGCTCGGCCAGTTGTTCGCCGATCGCGTCGAGATCGAGCTTCCCTTTGCGCGCCTGCGAGAAGATGCCGCCCGGGCCTTCCTCTTCCTCGATATGGTGCTCGATCTCTTCCTGGAGCACGTGGACCTTCGTATCGAAGAAATCATCCTCGGCGCCTTCTTCCGCGGCCTCGATCTCGGCGATCATCAGCTTCGCGGCGTCGTGCTCGACATAGCCTTCCTTGAGCTCGT
>Ga0068856_100004430_pt1 | contig 13978 bp, 16 predicted proteins | sample KBSCornC62_FD_66595 | JGI IMG/M metagenome (GOLD analysis project Ga0068856, IMG submission 66595) | Corn rhizosphere microbial communities from Kellogg Biological Station, Michigan, USA - KBS Corn C6-2 | ecosystem: Host-associated > Plants > Roots > Rhizosphere > Soil ...
CCATGCCGGGGCCGGAGGCATCCCAGCCGCTGCCCGATCCGCTTCGCGGCGTTGTCGCCCGCTGCCTCGACCCCGACCCCGCCCGACGCCCCACCGCCGAGGCGCTGTCCGCGATGCTGGACGAGCCCGCCACCCTGGTCGCGACGCCGGCCGCCACGGCCGCCACCCTGGTCGCGACGCCACGCGTTCCTCCCCGCGCCGTGACGCCCGCCCGCGGCGTGCGCAACGGGCGGCTGGCCGCCGTCCTGCTGGCGGTGCTGATCGTTGCCGCGATCGTGATCGTGGCCGCCACCAGCGGCGGCTCGGGGTCACCGACCCGTGCCGCGCACCACCACCACCGTCAGCGCGCGACGGCCGCGATCCCGCAGGGCGCCACGCCTGCCGCCCAGGCTCGCCTGCTCGCGCGCTGGCTGCGCCAGCACGCCGGCTGAGCCGCGGTTCCAGCCCCGTCTATCATCCAGGCGGATGACGCGGAACGACCGCTCCCAGCCGCCGGAGTCGCAGCCCGACCCGGATCAACGCCCGGACAAGGGCGAGGACGACCTCGACCAAGCCCTCGAGGAGACCTTCCCGGCATCCGACCCCGTGTCCGCCGAAGTGCCCGGCCGGTAGGCGGCCACCCCGAGTGCGCCCATCAGCCGCGCGCGCCTCGCCCGTGCCGCAGGCAGCGGCCGCGGCGCAACCCTGTCGCGGCCGACCGTGCCGGCCGCGTGCGCGCAGGCGATCAGCGCCCATGCCGCTCCGCTGACGGAGCTCTGGGTCATCAGGTTCGAGTCGCCGCTGGCCAGGATGTAGGCAACCGCGACCGCGAACCCGGCCACCGCCGCCGCCTGCAGCGGCACCGAGCCGCTGCGCCGCGCCCAGCGCATCGCGAACGCGCATCCCACCGCCGCCGAGAGCAGCAGCCAGACGAAGGCCAGGAAGCCGAACACGCCGGTCTCCACCAGCGCCCGCACGTAGTCGGAGTGGACGTGCGCCGCCGTGTCCGTCTCCTGCACGATCGAGCCCAATCCCAGCCCTGTCAGCGGCTTCTGCTCGGCCTTCGGCAGGTTCTGACGCCACAGCTCGACGCGCGTGTGGAACGAGTCACCGGTGCCGTACTGCAGCTCCTGCTGCTGATTCACCGACTGCACCCGCGACTGCACCCCGGGCAGCGCCACGAACGCGATCACGATGGCCACCGGCACCAGCACCAGCAGCACCCGGTAGCGCGCGATCCCCAGCACCAGCGCGCCCAGCACCACCATCACCCAGCCGGTGCGCGTGTACGACAGCACAAGTGCCATCCCGGCCATCGCCGCCACGGCCAGCGCCAGCCACCGCCACGGTCCGCGGGCGGCGAACACCAGCGCCAGCGCCGTCACCGTCGCCACCGCCAGGTAGATGCCGTACGGATCGGGCTGCAGGAACGTCCCGGTGGCGCGGTTGAGGTCGCCGATCGCCTGGGTCGAGTTGGTCGCCCACTGCCCGATACCGACCGCCGCAGGCATCACCGCCGAGGCCACGATCGCCGCCAGCAGCCGCGCCACCGCGGCCGGGCTGTTGACCGCCAGGTAGGCCAGCGCGTAGGTGACCAGCACCGCGCACAGGCGCATCCACTCGGTCACGGCCGGGCCGGTCGCGGCCGCCACCGACACCCCGATCATCGCGATCCCGGCGAACAGCAGGTAGGGGTAGATCGACGGCGCCCGCCGCAGCAGCCGCCAGCGCTCGATCATGTACGGCGTGCCCACCGCGATCACGAGCACGGCGAACACCGAGGCCGGGTTCAGGGCGACCCCGTGGTAGGAGGCAAGTGTGCGGTCGGCGAACAGGTCGAGGCTGGGTCGGACCAGCACCAGCACCAGCACGCCCGCCTCCAGCCGCCACGCGAACACCAGCGGCACCGCCAGAACCAGTCCCGCCGCGAGCAGCAGCTCGGAGCGGCCGCTGGCAAGCCCGATCCCGTAGCCGGCGACGGCCACGGCCAGCACGGTCGCCCATACCAGCGGGCCGCCGCGAAGCGGTCGCTGCACCATAGGCTGTGGCTGTGCGACTCCGAGCATGGCTCAGGTCGTGGGCTGCTCGACCGGCCGGGCGGCTGTGGTGGCGCGGCTCAGCAGCGACGGTCCCGCCGCCTTGCGGCCGCGGTCAAGGCACACGCGCACGCGTCCGCTGACGACCGCATCCTCGAGCATCTCGAGCATCGACTCGAGGTCGCTCCAGGTGCTGCGGCTGCGGCGCAACGAGAGCACCGTTACGGTCGCCACCGCCGTCGACACCAGCGCCGAGGGGTGCTCGAGCAGCCCCGGCGCATCGACCACCACGACCTCGCCCTCGCGCGAGCCGGCGAGCGCGTCGCGCAGCCGCGGCAACGACGACAGCACCGCGGTGCCCGCGTCGATCTGCGTCCAGCCGGAGTCGCCCGAGCGGGCGATGCCGCTCTCCGACAGCCACGTGGTCGGCCGGCCAGATTTGGCGAACGAGTCGGCCAGCGTGCGTGACAGCCCGCCGCCGTGGTCGCCCTTCGGCGTGACCACCGCGATCACCCCGCCCTTGGCGTCGACGCCGCCCACCTCGGCCAGCGCGCGCAGCGCCTCCACCGAGTCGGGCTTGGAGGGATCGACGCCCAGCGCGCGAACGCCGGCGGCGCGCAGGTCGCCGGTGCTGCGGATGCGCGGGTCGGCCTGGCCGATCCCGAGCGCGATCGCGATGCCGAGGATGATCCCCGCGAGGATGCCGCCCGCAACGAGCGCCGCGCCGGGCAACGTCTTTGCGGCGGAGGTGGTCGTGGCGCCGTCGGCGTGGATGCCCTGGGGGAGGTTGTTCGCGGCCGTCTGCAGCTGCGCCACCGCGGTCGCGTCGCCGCCGTGTGACTGCAGCGTGTTCGCGGCCTGCAACAGCTGCTTCTTCTCGCTGCTGATGCGCTGGTGGACGAGCGCCTTCACATAGGCGTTGAGGCGGGCGGCGACGACCGCCTCCGACGAGCTGTCCGAATAGCTGAGCTGGATGTCGGTGGGGTCCACCGCCACGAAGCCGAGGTTGTCGAGGTACTGGCGGGCGGTGGTGCCGTTCTTCAGCGCCGCGGCGGCGGCCGCCCGCGGGTCGACGAACTCGTTCTTGGTGAGATCCTGCACTGAGTGCACAACCGTGAACGGCTGCGGCTGGCCCTGGAACTGGTAGGTCACCGTCGTGTCCTGAACGTGCACGCGGGCGGTCGCCTTCGCGTCGGAGATGTGGCGGCCAGACAGCGTCGTCGCCGCGATCGCCACCAGTACGGCGCACAGTGGCAACAGCCACCAGCGGCGTACGACATGCGCAGTTGCCCTGCCCAGGGTCAATTCCGGTCTCACCTGACTCCTCCCAACGTTGTGCCCGCTCCATGGTACCGGCGATAATCGCCCGCGTACATTGAGCCCGTGTGAAGGGGTAGGCTGGTGTCGTGGCTGGGTTGATGGAGCGGCTGTCGCGGGGCGTGGTACTGGGCGCCGAGGGGTATCTGTTCGAGCTGGAGCGACGTGGCTACCTGAAGAGCGGCCCGTATGTGCCCGAGGTGGTGCTGGATCGGCCGGAGGCGGTGGCGGAGCTTCATCGCGAGTTCCTGGATGCGGGAGCCGAGGTGATGGTCGCGTTCACCTACTACGGCCACGAGGAGAAGCTGCGCATGATCGGCCGTGAGGGCGACCTCGAGGCGCTCAACCGCCAGGCCGTGCGGCTTGCCGTCGAAGCCGCCCGCGGCGGCGACGCGCTGGTGGCGGGCAACATCTGCAACACCTGGGCGTATGACCCTGCCGAGCCGGAGGCATCCGGCGAGCGAGTGCGGCGCATGTACCACGACCAGGTGGCCTGGGCGCTGGAGGAGGGCGGCGACTTCATCATCGCCGAGACGAACGACTACCTGGGCGAGGCGCTGATCGCAGTCGAGGTGATCAAGTCGTTTGACGTGGCGGCGGTGGTGACGTTCGCCTCCTCCGAGCAGACCACGATCGACGGCGCCTCCTTCGAGGACGCCTGCGCGCGGGTGGAACAGGCCGGCGCGGACGTGGTCGGCCTGAACTGCTCAAGCGGTCCCCGCACGATGCTGCCGCTCCTGGGGCGCGTTAGGGACGCCGTCTCCTGCCCGGTGGCGGGCCAGCCGGTGCCCTACCACACCACCGCCGAGCAGCCCACCTTCCAGTCGCTTCGCGACGCCGATGGTCGCCGCGTGTTTCCGCTGGCGCTCGATCCCTTCGTCTGCACCCGTTTTGAGATGGCGGAGTTCGCCACCGACGCGCGCGACCTGGGCGTTGGCTACATCGGCATCTGCTGTGGCGGTGCCCCCCACCATGTGCGGGCCATGGCCGAGGCGCTGGGCCGCACCGTGCCCGCCAGCCGCTACTCACCCGACCTGTCGCTTCACCCGATCCTGGGCGACGGCGCCGCCGACGTGGCCGAGCGCTACGACAACTGGCGCGACAAGGACTCGTAACCCGCCGGGGGTCGCAGCCGTCAGGGCGCCAGCTGCCGCAGCGTCCAGCCCTCGCCGTTACGGCGGAACTGGCGGCGCCGGTGCAACCGGTACTCGCCGTGCTCCCAGAACTCGATCGCGTGGGGCACCAGCAGATAGCCGCCCCAGTGCGGTGGCCGTTCCACCGCGCGCTTGCCCCAGCGCCGCTGCTCCTGCGAATAGGCATCGAGCAGCACCTCGCGCGACTCCAGCTCCCGGCTCTGCTGGCTGGCCCACGCGCCCAGCTGGCTCTCGCGCGGCCGCGATGCGAAGTACGCGTCGCTGGCCTCGTCGTCGAGCGGCCGCACCGGGCCCTCGGCCCGCAGCTGCAGCCCCGGCGGCTCCCAGTAAAACGCGATCGCCGCCCACGGGTTCGCGGCCAGCTCGTCGCCCTTGCGGCTTTCGCGGTTCGTGTAGAAGCGGAAACCCTCCTGGTCGAGCCCGCGCATCAGCACCATCCGCACCGACGGGTGGCCCTGCTCGTTGGCCGTCGCAAGGGCCATCGCCTCGGGCTGCGGGGCGCCGGCGCGGGCGGCCGCGTCCAGCCAACTCTGTGCCAGCGCGATCGGATCGGGGACGGTCACGCCGGGATTGTCCCTCAGGTCACGGTCAGCTTGGCATTCATACCCAGCGCGCGGTGCCCGGGGATGCCGCAGAACACCCAGTAGACGCCCGGCTTCAGGTTGACCGTGATGGTGGCTGTGCCGCCGCTGCGGATGCGACCGCTGGAGCCGTACTGCGTTCCGTGCTTGCGGATCCTGATGTTGTGGTCGTCCTGCCCGAAGTTGTGGATCGAGAACGTGATCGTGCCGTGCTGCACCTTCAGCCGGCTCAGCGTCACGCTCCACTCACGCTCGGACACGCCGACGGCGCCGCCGCCCGCGGCCCCGCTCCAGGCCGGCGAGACGAGCACGAACAGGCACAGCGCAGCGGCCAGTGTCACGAGACCCCTCATCGCCCCTCGTATCGACGCGGGCGCCGGCGGTCACCATCCCCCGATCGGCCGATTCACCCGTATGCTCCCCCGGTGTCGGGAAGAACCGGTCAATGACTCTGCTCCTGCGCGTCATCTTGGTGGTCGTCCTCTCGGCGATCGTGCTTGCGATCGCCTACGTGGTCGTCACCGACCCGGGATCCGGTACCGACGTCACCGCTCGCGGGCACCGCTCGCCGGTGCAGGCCGAGGTCGGCCACGCTGTGGAGCTGGGCCGGGGGCGCGCCGTGATGGCGTCGGGGCCGGCCGGCCTGTGGGTGGCGCGGCAACCCCCGACCGGCTCCCCGGGGGAGGTGGAGCGGATCGACACCGCCACCGGCAAGCCGAAGCACGCCTACAAGATCAACATCCTGCCGGAGGGGATCGCCGTCGGACACGGCGTGATCTGGGTGCTCGGCATCAAGCCGAACGACGACCTGGCCACGCTGCTTCGGATCGATCCGGCTAGCGGCCGCGTCCAGCACCGCCTGCAGCTGGCCGAGCAGAGCTCGTGCGCCACCGAGCAGTCCGCTAGCTGCTACCCGGTCGCGACCCACGACGGCGTCTGGGTGCCGCTGATCAGCGAAATCGTGCACGTCAACCAATCGGGCACGATGGCCGACCGGACGGCGCCGGTGAACGGGCACGTCTGGGATCTGACCGGGGGCGTCGGCCAGCTGTGGGCGCTGGCCGAGACCGCGATCTACCGGATCACCGAGCGCACTCGCCTCCCCCAGCGGATCGGCCTCAAGCCGAGCCTGGGGGTGGGCGTGCAGTCGAACCACGTCACCACCGACGGCAACTCGGTGTGGGTTTCGAGCTTTCCCCGCGACACCAGCACCAACCCGGGCCGCCTGACCCGCATCGACCCGGTCGGCCAGGCACCGCAGGTGACGGTGTCGCGGATCTACCCGGGCGCGGGCGCGCTGGCGCTGGTGGACGGCGGCCTCTGGGTGGCCCGGTTCGACGGCCAGGGCGAGCTCGACCGGCTGAACGCGGCCACCGGCGCACTCACCGGGCCGTTCATAGTGATGCCCGACAACCCGGTCGTGCTGACCCGGCGGGGCGACGACCTGTGGGTGCTCAGCTACCGATCCACCGGCAACGTGCGCACGGTCACGAAAGTGACGCTGACGCCTGCGGCGAAGTAGATTCCAAGGGTGCGTATCGCCATCATCGCCCCGGCCTGGTTTGCGGTTCCGCCCACCCGGTACGGCGGCATCGAGTGGGTGGTGTCGATCCTGGCCGACGGGCTGGTCGACCACGGGCACGAGGTGACGCTGTTCGCGGCCGGCGACTCGCAGACCAAGGCGCGGCTGGTGACCAGCTACGACGATCCGCCCAGCATGCGCATCGGGCTGTCGATGCCCGATCTGCATCACGCGCTCACCTGCTTCGCCAACGCCGACCAGTTCGACCTGATCAACGACCACTCCGGCCCGCTGGCGGGCGCGCTCGGCGGCGCCTGTGCAGCGCCGGTCTGCCACACGGTGCACGGGCCGCTGTCCGGCGAGCCGGGCGACGTCTACTCGCTGATCGGCCGCGTCAGCCCGTCGGTCGGACTGATCTCGGTCTCCGACCACCAGCGCACGCCGCTGCCCGACATCAACTGGCTGGCCACCTGCCACAACGCGATCGCGATAGACGCCTACCCGTTCCACGAGGCGAATGACGGCTACCTCCTGTTCCTGGGCCGGATGTCGCCCGATAAGGGAGCGCACAACGCCGTGCGGGTGGCGGCCGAGATGGGGCTGCCGATGATCCTGGCCGGCAAGATGCACGACGTGGCCGAGCGCGAGCACTTCCAGGCCAACGTGGAGCCGTTTCTGTCGGACGACATCCGCTACGTGGGCGAGGTCAGCCACGACGAGAAGGTGCGGCTGCTGCAGCGGGCGCGGGCGACGGTGTTCCCGATCCAGTGGCCGGAGCCGTTCGGCCTGGTGATGGTGGAGTCGATGGCCTGTGGCACGCCGGTGGTGGCGACGCGGTTCGGGGCCGTGCCGGAGGTGATCGAGCAGGGACGCAGCGGCGTGATCGTGGACGAGTTCGAGGGCCTGGCGGCCGGGGTGGAGCAGGCGCTGTCGCTGGATCCGGCCGAGTGCCGGGCAAGCGCGGTGGAGCGGTTCTCGCCGCGGCGGATGATCGAGGACTACGAGGCGGCGTACCTCCAACTTCTGGCCGGTTAGATGTAGAGTTGAGAGCGACCGTGCGCCGGCTCCTCTTCATTTTTCTGTGTCTCCTCGGTGTCGGCGTGCTGCTGCTCCTGGTACTGCGCTCGGGGCGCGGGCCGGCGCCGGAGATGAACGAGCCGGAGCGCGAGCCGTATTGGGACCCTGAGCCGGTCGCCCAGGCAGAGCCCGAGCCGGAACCCGAGCCTGAGCCCGAGCCGGCCGCTGAGGCGGAGCCGGCCGTCGAGGCGGAGCCCGAGCCAGAGCCGGCCGCTGAGGCGGGCCAGGAGACCGAAGAGATACCGGTTGTCGAGCTGCCGGAGGAGGACGTGGTCGCGCCGTCGGCGAAGCGCGACGACGGCAAGGGCCGGATGGCCGAGGCGGCGGCGCTACGGGCCGAGATCGTGGGGCGGGTCGAGCGGCGGCCGCTGTTCGTGATGGCGGAGGAGCGAAACGTGCCCTACTTCCGGCTGTTCTTCATGACCAAGCCGGAGCTGCTGGAGGCGATCCTGGAGGTCGAGCACGTGCCTCCGGACGACGTGATGCCCTCGCATGAAGCGCTCCAGCGGGTGCGGGAGATCGCAGCCGAGGCGTACCGCAGGCACGAGGAGATCGCGGCAGAGGAAGCGGAGCTCGGGGGCCAGGCCTCAGCCTGAACCTGCCGGAGCGGGCGCTGAGCGGCGCCGGGCCGTCAGCTCCTCGATGCCCGATGCCGCGATCGGCTCCCATACGCACTCGCTCGCGTCGACCTCGAACAGCACCCCCGATTCCCGGCACCGCTGTGAGGTCGTATGGAGACAGCGCAAACCCGCCTCGTCGATCGTGACCAGGTCGGCAAAGTCCAGCCTGAGCCGCGGCACGCGGTCCTCCAGCGCCCTCTGGATGATCGCCTGCAGCTCTCCACACGTCTCATGGTCGAGCTCACCCCGGCAGACGATGACCTCCGAGTTGTCTGAGCGGCTGTGGAGTACGTCGAATCTGGATGATTCCACTGGAGCCAGCCTCCTTAGGAGTTCGCGCCCCTCGCTTTACTGATACCCACCGCGTGGGGGATTCATGCCTGAGAGCAGACTGCGCGGTTCAGCGACCGCGACCGGTCACCGCACAGCCGTGCGGCCCGCCCGTAGCGGGCGTAGGCCCAGACCAGAGCGACTGAACGTGTTAGGGTCGAGCGTCCGCAACGGGAGGAGGATGGAATGCATGCAGTTGTCGTGCGGGTCAGCATTGGTGACCCCGAGAACGCGCAGGAGGAACTGCGGACGCGGGTCGTCCCCGGCGTCTCCCAGGCACCTGGCTTCGTCGCTGGATACTGGACGCGCAAGGACAACGAGGGGTTGTCCATGACCGTGTGGGAGTCCGAGGATGCCGCGCGTGAGGCGGCGGAGCGGATAACCCGGAACATGCCGCAAACCGTGGAACTGCAGGACTACGAGATACGCGAGGTTGTCGCGAACGCCTGACGGTTGGTGGGTCGCCTTGCCCCGCAACAGTGCGACCTGCCTAAGCCTCACGGCTGTGATTCCCCGCGCGTCGCGCACTCGAACCGGCGACCCGGGCGTCCGGTCCGGCTACGCGCTGGCCGGTTGATCGTTCGGTGGCACGACCCGCAACGCCGCCGCGCGCGTCTCGAACACGGGAAGCAGCGCCAACACTCCCGTCAGGTCCAGCGTCCTTCGGACGGCGCCCTGCTTGGGCACGACCAGCAGCAGATCCTCTCCCCGCTCCACAAGGCGAAGCAGCGCGCGAATAACCGTCGAGTCGATGAACGACGCCTCGCTGAGATCCGCCACCACGGTGGTACCGGTCTCGGCGATCCGGTCGCACGCCGCGTCGATCGTCGGCACTGTCGAAAGGTCGTGCTCCCCGGCAAGCTGGAGCACCCAAAGCGAGTCGCCTAGCCGCTCAATCTCGACTGTCCCCAGATCCCTGTCCACCAGAAGCTCCTCTCGGTGACGAAGCGAACTTGTGGAGGCTGGAAGCCTCGCTCTATGTGCCCCAAAAATCTACCGCCGGCGGTCCTCGGGATCAACCCTCCCGAGCGGCACGACGCTACGACGCCCACTGGTGCGCGCTGCCCTCGTGTACCGCCGCGTACACCCGATCTCGCAGCCGGTTTGCCTGCGCGGCCGTGAGCGTTCGCGTCGGGTGCCGCAGCACCAGCCGCAGCAGCACGTTCTTCTGCCCCGGCAGCAGGCCGATCCGGTCGATCGCCTGGGGCGGCAGCCGCTCGCCCGGCGTCTCGGCCACCACCGCCACCTCCTCGACCGACTCCAGCGCGGCCGGGCCGAGGCTGTCGCGCACGCGGTCGCCCAGCTCCTCGGCCGAGACGTCGGCCGCCACCGCGATCGACAGGTCGCGCCGCGTCGGCGGCATCGAGCTGACCTCCTGGTATGCGTCGAGCGTCTGCATTTGCGCCGCGACCCGCGGGTCGTCGCTTCGCAGCAGCCGGATGTCGCCGATGCCCTTGCGCAGCATCAGTGCCCGGTCGAGGCCGAGGCCGAGCGCCAGGCCCGACCACCGCTCCGGGTCGAGCCCGCCTGCGCGCAGCACGTGGCCGCCGGCAAGCCCGCACTCGAGCAGCTCGACCCACTGCTCGCCGACCAGCACCTCGACCTCGAGGCCGTCGTCGGTGTAGGGGTGCTCGGCCGCGATCGTGCGATGGCGGCTACCTGGGAGCACCGCCGAGACGACCAGCTCGACCATCTGCTCGAGGTCGCGGCGGTCGAGCCGCGGCCCGCTGCGGATCCGCCACAGATCGAGCTGGTGCGGCTCGCCGACGTGCAGCCGGTCGACCACGTCGCGGCGGTAGACCAGGCCCGGGCATGCCACCACCGCGTCCTCGTCACGGCCGGCCAGCAACCGCAGGGCAGCCGGCACCATGGCCGAGGTGTGCGAGCGCAGCAGGTGCGTGTCGTCCACGTACCGCGTGTAGCGGGCGTCGCGGGTGGCGGCGTCGGGCGGGTAGCCGAGCAGCTCGTAGTTCTCGGCGACGGTCACCACCGGATCGGCCCGGTGGACGAGGACGGGGCAGCGCCAGCGCGCGGCCACCGCCTCGGTGATGGCGGCGGCCACCAGCTGCATGGCGTGGGGGCCGCCGGCCGGGTCGGACAGGTCGCGCAGTGCCAGCGCGGCGTCGAGCTGCTGGGGTGTGATGGTGCGGGGCATGGCTGATTCCTCTCGTTGCGATGGACGGCGGCGGGAGCCCCGGCCGGCCCGGCGTGAGAGGAACGGCGATGCCTGCGGCTACGAGAGCCCGACGCGCGCCGACACCCCAGCCTGCGGCCGGGGCGAGGTAAACAGCAAGCTGCTGCGCGTCGACATCATGTGATCATTGTAGCCAGCGGCTCAGCGTGTCACCAGCCACGCACCGGCCGTTACCAGCGCCAGCCCGATCACGCGGTGGGCCGAGATGGCCGTGCGCTCCAGCCCCAGCAGGCCGTACTTGTCGATGATCACCGATGCGGTCAGCTGGCCGACCAGACCGGCCGCCAGGATGCCTGAGGCGCCCAGCGTGCGCACCGTCACCAGCAGCGTCGAGACGAACACCACGCCCAGCAGGCCACCGGTCAGGTAGTACCAGGGCACCGACGTCAGATGGATCTGCCCGAAGCCGCCTGCGAACGACACCACCACCACCAGCGCCAGCGTGCCGATCGCGAACGAGATGAACGCCGCCTGGAAGGTGCCGATGGCCTTTCCCAGGTGCGAGTTGATCGGCGCCTGTGCCGCCACCAGCGCGCTCGCTGCGATCGTCAGCGCGAACGCGCCGTTTCGGTCCATGTGACCAAGTTCGCCCCGCCGGTGCGGCAGTCCTTCACTTGACGAGATGGCGGCTATCACGGATGTTTGACCGCATGAAACCGCGCGTCGCAGTCCTGATCGGCCTGGTCGCCGTGGCCGTGATCGTGATCGGGATCGGCGGCTACTGGTACGTGAAGGTCCACACCCGCATCAGTCAGGCCTCGCTCGAGTCCCAGGTGCTTGCGAAGGAGGGCGGCCGCAAGGCCACCTGCGTCAAGAAGGACTCAAACGCCGCGCACTGGCTGTGCGCCGTCACCGTCACTCGCCGCGTCGTCAGGTGTGTCAAGACGCACGTCCGGCCGTGGGGCTCGGTCAGCGTCATGGACGGCTACCTCAAGTGCCGGGCCGATCCGGCACTGGCGCCGCTCTTCCCGAAAGCGACGCATAAGAAGAAGAAGCATAAGAAGAAGCGGCAGTCCTCGGCGTGAGGCTGGAGGCCTGGGCGAGGTAGTAGAGCGCCATCCCCGCCAGGATGCCGCCCGCGATGTCGGTGGGTAGGTGCCAGCCGTTGATCAGCAGGCAGACGGCGACCGCCACGCACCACACCGCCAGCGCGGCCCGCAGCGCCGGGATCACCGCGGCCACCGCGCCGGTGATCAGGATCGCGCGCAGCATGTGGCCGCTCGGAAACGACGAGTCAAGGGTCAGCCCGAAGCCGTGCCAGATGTTGCTGCGGTGCTGGTCGACCACCAGCTTGGAGACGACCTCGACCACCAGCGCCAGCGCCAGCGCCGCCGGCCAGGCCGCCGCCGCACGGGTGCGGCCGCGCGCCAGCAGGCAGATCGCCGCCACTGCGATCACGATCGCCGTGATCATCGGCCCGGCTGGGCTGACCAGCACCGTTGTGGCCTCGAGCATCCGCGGGTGACCGTTCCCGCCTGCGAGCGGCTGCAGGTGCTGCACCGCGAACGCGTTCAGGCGGTCGAAGTCGGTGATGTCCACGAGCGCGGCCAGCACGACGAACGCTGCGGCGTACCACAGCGCTCGCCGAGTCAGAGGTGAACGCCGGGGCACAGATAAACGGTACACGAGCCGGATTTGGGGATTGACGGTTCGCACATGTAATGGGATTGTAAAGGTGGCTCCGTCGGGTACACAGTCGGGAGGCAGAGTGGGGCAGACCCACCGGGGGCCGCTGCGCGTGCGCGCGATCCCGGTGGCTCTGCCTCCCGCTGTGGACCGGCGGAGCTGCCAGCTCCCTGTCGTGCGATCTGACGCGCTGCGTGTGAGCCACGGCGAGTACAGTCGCCCGCATGACCGACCACCTCACCGTCACCACGCCCTCCGGCCGCGCGCTGCGGGTGCACACCGCGGGCGACGCCGCCCACCCGTGCGTGTTCGTCCTGCACGGCAGCCCGTCCAGCGGCATGCTCTATCCCCCCAACGTCGAGGACGCCGCCGCCCACGGCCTGCGGCTGGTCTCCTACGACCGACCCGGCTACGGCGGCTCGACGCCGCACCCCGGTCGCACGGTGGGTGACGCCGCCGCCGACGTGCTCGCCGTCGCCGACCACCTGGGGGCAGACCGCTTCGCCGTCTGGGGCCACTCAGGTGGCGGCCCACACGCGCTGGCCTGCGCCGCCCTGCTGGGCGACCGCGCCGTCGCCTGCGCGGCGCTCGCCGGACCGGCGCCGTGGGGCGCCGAGGGCCTGGACTGGACGGCGGGCATGGGGGAGGGAAACGTCGAGGACTTCGCGCTGGCCGTGGCCGGCGGGCCCGCCTACGAGGCGCGCCTGGTGGAGATCCGCGAGGAGCTCTTGGGCGTCGATGAGCAGGGAGTGTTCGAGGTTATGCAGACGCTGCTCTCGCCGGTCGACCGGGCCGAACTGACCGGTGAGGTCGCCGCCTTCCTGGTTGCGGCCACGGCAGAGGGGCTGGCGCCGGGCGTCGAGGGCATGCGCGGCGACGACCAGGCTTTCGTCCAGCCGTGGGGCTTCGACCTGGCGGTCATCCCCGGCCTGCTTCGCATCTACCACGGCCACCACGACCGGTTCGTGCCGGCCAGCCACGGCCAGTGGCTGGCCGCGCAAATCCCGGCCGCGGAGGCGCACATCTCCGAGGAGGACGGACACCTGACGCTGTACACGCGCGGCGCGCGGGAGTGCCACGCCTGGTTCGCGGAGCTGCTGGCGGGCTAGCTGCCGCTAGCCGGCGCGGAGCTCGGTGGCGGGCGCGTCGGCGGGCTGGTTCACCCAGGCGTCGACCGCCGCCTCCTCCCACAGCATGCGGCCGCGGAAGTAGCCGGCCGGGGCGGGGAAGGTGGGCTCGCTGATGCGGGCCCGCACCTCGTCGCGGCGGACGCCCAGCTTGGCCGCGATCAGGTCGCGGTCGAGCAGCCGGGCGGGCGGCGTGGGCACCGGGTGTGCAACCTCGGGCGTGCGCTCGCTGGCGCGGCCGTAGTCGTCCATCAGCCGGATCACGTCCTCCAGCTGGGGCGTGGAGGCCTCCAGGATCTCGCTCGCCTCCAGCGCCTCGATCGTGTGCACCTCGCCGGGGCGCGTGTGCCAGCAGTCGCCGGGGTGCATCAGGGTGGTGACCAGCTGGTCGATGCCGGGCCCCTTGGACAGCCGC
>Ga0068856_100004433_pt1 | contig 13977 bp, 9 predicted proteins | sample KBSCornC62_FD_66595 | JGI IMG/M metagenome (GOLD analysis project Ga0068856, IMG submission 66595) | Corn rhizosphere microbial communities from Kellogg Biological Station, Michigan, USA - KBS Corn C6-2 | ecosystem: Host-associated > Plants > Roots > Rhizosphere > Soil ...
CCGCCCTCACCTTCGAGCTGCCGCGCGTGCTCGCCAAATATTGCACGCGCGGCCCCGGGCAAATCCTGCTTTGGCCGGGCTTCTTGGTGCAGAAGATCACCACCATCGAGCCCGACGATCGTCAGCTCGAGGTCGCGTTGTCGGCCTTGATGGTCACGCTCGAACGCGAGCAGCAGGGCACGTCGCCCGAGTTTACCAGCGAGCGGACGTACGATGATTTCTCGACACTGACTCGCGCGTCCGTCCCGGCGACATGATCCCGGTCGGTAAGCTCGAATCGATCGTTCGGCGCTACGCGGAGCTGGATCAGCTCTTGTGCGATCCGAAGGTGTTCGGCGACCCGCAGAAGCTCAACTCGTTCAACCGCGAGCGGAGCGGGCTGTCCGGAATCGTAGAAGCCTTCCAAGAGTGGCGCGCGATCGAAAAGCACGTCGCCGAGGATCGCGAGGCGCTGAGCGATCCGGAGCTCGGCCCGCTCGTGAAGCAGGAGCTGCCCGAGCTCGAAGCCAAGCTCGAGACCCTGGAGCAACGCATCTTCGTCTTGCTTTTGCCGAAGGATCCGAACGACGAGAAAAACACGCTGCTCGAAATCCGCGCCGGCACCGGCGGAGAAGAGGCGGCCTTGTTCGCGGCCGATCTATTCCGCATGTACAGCCGCTACGCCGAAACGCGCGGTTGGAAGATCGAGCTCTTGTCGAGCAGTGAGGCCGCCGCGGGCGGGCTCAAAGAAGTGATTGTGCTCATCACGGGCAATCGCGTGTTTTCCAGCCTCAAATACGAGGGTGGCGTACACCGCGTGCAGCGCGTGCCGGCGACCGAAGCGCAGGGCCGCATCCACACCTCGACCGCCACGGTCGCAGTGTTGCCCGAAGCCGAGGACGTGGAGCTCGTGATCGACGACAAAGATCTGCGCTTCGACATCGCGGCCTCGGGCGGTCCCGGCGGGCAGGGCGTGAACACCACCAACAGCTCCGTGCAGATCACCCATCTGCCGACGGGCATGGTGGTGCGTTGTCAGGATGAGCGCAGTCAGATCAAGAACAAGGCCAAGGGCCTGAAAATCCTGCGCAGCCGCTTGCTCGAGATCGAGCAAGAAAAGCAAGACTCGGCCATCCGCGACGAGCGGCGTGGCATGGTCAAAGCGGGGGATCGCTCGGAGAAGATCCGAACCTATAACTTCCCGCAGAACCGCCTGACCGATCACCGCGTCGGCCTGACTCTGTACAAGCTCGATCGCGTGATGGACGGCGATCTGACCGAGCTGCTCGACGCGGTCGGCTCGTTCCATCAAGCGGCGCTACTCGAAGCGCACAAGAACCCGGAAAGCGACGGCTCCGGCGGCAGCTCGGTTCGCCCGTGACCCGCGCGGCCAAGCCGAACGTCGATCTCGACGCGCTGCTGTGCGCGCTCACGCTCGTGCCCACCGCCTTCGCGCGTAATCGCTTCTTTGCGCTGTTCGAGAATCCGGCCGCGCTCAAGGTCAGGCGGCGAGCGTCGCGCGTGCGCGGCATCATCCGGCAATTGAGCGGCACGGGCCGCGTGAAGGCGGAGATCGTCGGTGAGCAAGTGATGGACGACGGCCAGGTGCTGCTCCGCTACCGCGTGGAAGAGCTCGGCTTTTCGCGCACCGCGGCGCTCTCGCGCTTGGAAGCCGCGACCTTACGCTTCGCGCTCGCGCGTGCGGGCAGCGGTCAAGTCGACGCCGAGGATCGTGAGCTCGTCGAAAGCGCGCTGCAGCGGCTGACTCAAAACCTGAATCTGCCGAGTGATCTCTTGGCCGGCACTCCGACGCGAAGCCCGATCGCGCCGGAGTAGCCGCTCGCAACCGCTCAAAAATCGGGCGCGCCGCCGCTGTCACCATCGAGCTCGCGATTTTACCGGGATAATGGCGCGCTCTATGCGGCGCCCAGCGCGCGGCCGTGGCTCAGCCTGGCGCAGCCGCGGACCAACTAGCTCGAGCGAACCGCGCGTTTGGCCAGCTCGAAGGCACGCGATTCCGCCGCGCTGAGCGCCGGATCGCGCGGCCAGCGAAACGCCTCCGCGCGCGCTTCCGGCGCGCCGAGCCTTCGGATTGCGAGCGTCACGCGCTCGACCGTGCCCACCTCGCCGCGCGTACCGATGAAGAGCGCCGACAGATCCGGTCCCGTAGCGCGGCGGGGCGCGGCGCGAACGCGAGCTTGCACTCCACCGGCGATCGCCTCGAAGCCCGCGACCCGCGACGCCACCGGGTCAGCGAACGGATCGCGAGCACCCGGAAAGCCGCGGCCCAGCCAAGCGCCGACCGACTCGGACCAATCGACGGTCGCGTTCAGGCCGAGCGTGAACCCCCGCCGCGACAAGAGCGCTTCCAGTGCACCGAGTGAAAGCTGTGCGTCGACTTCGGCGAGCTCGGACTGCTCGTCGATCGCGAGGCGCGGACGGCCGTGGCGAGCGAGCGCGGGCGACACCGACAATGGCGCGCTGAGCGCGCCGGGGTTGAATAACCCCGCCGGATCCCAGCCATGGCGCAGGCGATCCAAGAGCTCGGTTCCCTGACCGAGCTCGGCCGCGAGTCGCGCGGCTTTGCTGCGTCCGACTCCGTGGTGATGACTCAAATTGGCGCCCGCGGCGAGGGCGGCGCCGAGCCCGGCGCGCCAGGCCGCGTCATAGCGATCGGTCGCGCGGCCACCCTCGGCGCCCAGCGCGGAGAAGGTGAAGTAGATGCTGCAGCCATCTGGATAAGCGTGACTCAGGTGGGCCATCACCAGCGCGTGCTCGGAGAGCGCCGCGCGGACGCTGGCGTACACGGCCTCGAGCTTGGACCAAGGTGCTGCTACCTCCATCGTGTCCGTGACCGCGCCCAGCCGAAAGGCGGAGGATTGGCGGAAGCTCACGCTGTAGCGATGTGCGAGCCATGCGCGCGCGGGGCCTTCGCCGAGCGAGCGCGCGCCAGCGCGTGCGCACAAGGACGCGGCGCGCTCGGCGTCTTGATCCGCTTGTGCGGCGGTGCCCTCGAAGATCAGGAGCAGCGTCGCGCCGCCGAGCAGATTGCCTTCGAGGGCCTCGATCGCGCGCTGCAAGAAGCGCGGGTGAGCGAGGGCGCGCCGCGCCGCGACCCCGAACGCGCGCGCGGCGAGCGCGCTCTGGTGCTTGGGCGCCTTTTTGGCGTCCGAGCTTTGCCCGAGCAGCACCGAATCAATCGGGTCATAGAGACGCGCGACTTCCGGGCGCAACCCCGCTTGCATCAGGCTGCGCAAGATGTCGAAACCACGCTCGATGCTGCCCGAGGAGTAAGCGAGGAAACGCCGCACCCGCGGCGCCGGATGCAACCGAAGCGTCACCGAGGTGATGAAGCCGAGCGTGCCCTCGCTGCCGATGACGAGCGGCACCAGATCCGGACCGGAGCGGCGGCGCCGCATGGTCACCGAGTCGCCGGTACCGAGCACGCACTCGAGCTCCGCGACCATGTCCTCGATCTTGCCGTAGCGACTCGAGCACTGGCCGGCGCCGCGTGCCGCCGCCCAGCCGCCCACGGTCGAGCACACGATGCTCGACGGAAAATGACCGGCGGTGTAGCCGAGCTTCGCAAGCCGCGTTTCGAGATCGATCCCGAGCACACCCGCGCCCGCGTGCACGACCGGAGCATCTTCATCGATCCGAAAATCGAGCAGTCGTTTCGAGTCGACGATCACCGTGCGCTCGCCGGGCAAGATGCCGCCGCACACACCACTGCCCGCGCCGAAGGGCACGACCTGAAAACCCTCGGCGCGAGCGAGCTCGAGCAGGCGCACGATCTGCTCGGCGCGCTCCGGCCAGACCACGGCCCCGGGGCGATTGGGCGGCAATTGGCCGCTCTGAATATCGACCAGGTGGCGCGGCCAGAGGTCGCGCGCGGCGTGCGCCAAATCGGGGCTACGCTGACTGATGCGCAGATCGGGCAGGCGCTCGGCGAGGGCTGACGCGAGATCCACGAAACGCTTGTAGCCCGCGTACGCGGGGACGTATACGTGGAGGGCGTGGGAGCTTTCTCGAAATATCTGCCAGGAATTTGGCTCATCTGCGGTGTGGGTCTGCTCGGCCTCGGCGCCGGCGCGTGCGGTGGAGGTGCGACCAGCACGAACGCCACCCCCAAGGCCGCTCACGAGGCTGCGCGCGAAAAACCCACCGAAGAGTCGGCGGAAGACGAGTCGAGCGCAGAAGAAGAAAGCGCGGCGCCGCGCTCTGCCTGTGACGATGGTACGTGTAGCGCGTGCGGGACGGGCCTGTGCCCGAGCGGTTGGTATTGCGACGAATCGGTCAGTGGCGGGCCGGCGTGCAGCTGGCTGCCGCAATGCGCGCAGAAGTCGAGCTGCGCGTGCGTCTCGGGTGCGCTCGGCAGCGGCTGCAAATGCGTGGAGCAAGGCGGGGGGCTGCACGTGACGTGCAAGTGAGCGCGGTGCGCCGCTCAGCGTGAGAGCAGCGGAACGCGACGCCGAAGGCTGAGCCGAAACGGGGCGTGGCGCGTGACCACCAACCCCAAAACTCGAACGACCGCTTCAGGGTCGCTGCGCGAGCATGATGATGCGCGGCGAATTCGGGCCGAAGAACACGCCGGGGGTAGCCGGGTGCCCGCTCGCCTCGGTCACGCGGAAGCCGACCTCGTGCAGCAATTTGCCGAGCTCGTGCAGGGAGTAGAGGCGGAGCGAGAAGAGCGACTCTTTCGTGCGGCCGTCGTCGAGGATGATTGAACGCTTCACGCGCAAGCGGCTCGAGATGTAGTCGACGCTCATGTCGTCCATACAGACGCACGAATCGCCCTCGTACCAGACTTGTTGCGGCGAAGAGGCGGCGGCAAAATCGCGATTGAGCACGTCAATCAAGAACATGCCGCCCGGGCGTAAGGCGCGGAACACGCGCTGCGCGACGGCCAGGTTCTTGTCTTCTTCGAAGTAGCCGAAGGTCGTGTTCCAGCAGAACACGCCGTCGAACATTTCCTCGAACGCCATCTCGCGCATGTCGCCTTGCAGAAAATTGATTTTCTGGCTGCGCTCTTGGGCGACGTCGGCGGCGAGCGCGAGTTGGTAGAGCGAGAGATCGTAGCCGACGACGCCGTAGCCGCGGCTCGCGAACTCGACCGCGTGGTGGCCCGCGCCGCAGCCGAGATCGAGCACGACCCCGCCCGCCGCGACGCCCAACGAGTCTTCGATGAAGGTGACTTCGCGCCGCACCTGCTCGTCGCTGATTTTGGCGCTCGCGCGCATGAAATCTTCGTTGAACAGATCCTCCCACCAGGGCTGGCGGGTTTTTGCGCGCTGCGCGGCCTTGGCGGCGGCCGGATCGGGAGTGGGCGGCGGCGCCGAGGCCGGCCCCGTGACGAGCGCCGGATCGACCGCCGGCACCGAAGCCGGACCGGCCGCGCGCTTCGGCGGCGGCGGCGGCTTCGCGTCGGCCTTCGCCTGCGCTTGAGCTTGCAACGCGGCGAGCTCTTCCGGCGGCACCGAGATGGCGTCTTCGCGACCGAGCTCTTCGACGTCGGCGTCGGGGCTGGTTTTTTTCTCGCCCGAATCCGGCGAGACATCCTCATCCGAGAGCTCTTCGGTGACTTCGTCCGGGGAAACGGCGGCCAGGCTGGCGAGCACGGCGATCGGCGCCGCCGCGAGTGGAGTCGACGCGGGCGCGGCAGGCGCGACGGCAGGGACGCCGACGGTGACGGTTTCGCTGTCCGGCGCGGCAACCGCGACCTCCGCGATCTCGGCGATCTCGGGCGCGGAATCGAGCGGCGGGACGGGAGCGGGCGCAGCGACTTCCGGCGCGGCCGGCGCGGGGCGTGAGCTGCGACGCGTCCCGAGCGCAGCGGGATAGGCCGTTGGATCCGCCGAGTGATCGGCGAGCACCGGCGGCGGCGGATGCGATTCACCAATGGCGATGATGCGCATGGCGAAGATTGCGGAAGACGAAGGCGGCGGCGATGAGCTCGGCGCGGTGGAAGCGGGCGCGTCGCTCGCCGCGGGCGCAGGCGGTGGCACGGACGCGGGACGCGCCGCCGGTGGACTCGAATCAGGACGCGGTGGCGCCGCCACCGGGCGCGGCGGACTGACCACCGATTTCAGCGAGCTTTCCGCGTTGATGGGCCGCGCTGCCTCGTCGGAGGGAGTCAGAGCCGGGGCGGAGGGCGAGCGCGTGAGCGCAGGATCGGACGGCGAGCGCGTGGCGCTCGGCGCGCCCGTGTCGTCGGCTTCGCCCAGCGCCGGGTTCGAACGACGGCGCGGGATGGGCGGCGGTGAGCTGAGCGGCGCGGCACCGGGAACCGGAGTCACGATCGGTGCGGCCTCGGCGCCGCTCGCCGGGTTGACGCTCTCGGCTTTGATTTCGTTCTTGGGACTCGTTTCGCCGGCGGCGTAAGAAATGGTCGGCGCGATCGGCGCCTTGAGCGCGTTCGCGGCAAACGCGCTCTCCAATCCGCCGTCCCCCGGCGGACGCATCGAAGGCGGATTCGAGGTCGACCCGGGCTCACGGCGCGGCTTAGGCGGAGGCGCGAGCTTGCGCGAAGTGGGCGTCACCGAATCGTGCCGGGGTGCGAGATCGGGCGCGGGCACGGAGGCCTCGAGCTCGCTCAGATCGACGTCTTCTTGCACTTCGGTCGTGGCTCGCACCGACGACGAAGCGGTCTCCATTCCCAAACCGTGCTCGGCGGAGCCCAGCGGTTCGACCGGATTTTTCGCGCTCATGCGCGCCGTGTCATCCGAATTATCGATCGTCATCCAGCTCTCAACAAGGATTCGCCGTAGCGCACTTTGCCGAGCGGACGACCCACGCTCACGCCGGGTTCGAGCAAGACCACCGCGGTCGAACCGAGATGAAACATGCCGATTTCGCTGCCGCGAGTGACCGCCACGGGTGGGCTGACAGGGTGTACGCCGGCCGGGGCCGAAGGCTGCCCTGGCAAGGCGGTCAGCGTGATGCGGCCGACGATCACCGCGCCGACCATGACGACCGTCACGCGTCCGAGCCCGCGCGTGTCGATCACGATCGCGGCGCGATGATTGCGCACGAAGAGCTGCGGAATGTGCCGCTCGCCGATCGAATTCACAGGAAAAAGATCCCCAGGCATGCCGCGCACCAGAGTGACCTCGCCGTCGACCGGCGAATGCACTCGATGGTAGTCCCCGGGCGCCAAATACACGACCGCGAACTCACCGCCGCTGTAACGAGCCGCGTCGCGCGCATCGCCGATCAATTCACCTACATCGTAGTGCTGCCCCTTGACGAAAATGCGCGAGCCGGAATCGACCCGCCCGCACGACGACAACTTGCCGTCAGCCGGGCAGACGACCGCGTCCGAGCTAATCTGACGCGCTCCTTCTTTGAGGGGGCGCGTGAAGAACGCATCGAAGCTCGGATAAGGTCCGGGCAGCGGCACGGCCTCCTCCAAGTTCACGCGATACGCGCGTGAATAGACGCCCATGATCGCGCGCGACACGGGAGCAGAGAGCGGCAATTCGCACAGTTCACCGACGGCCCGACTGATTCGGACGCGCGGGAGTGCACGCAAGAGCTGAGCGGCAGCGTACGTGGCGAGACCCACCGGAAATCCTTTAAACTTCGCAGAGATTCGAGCTGATTATCGTAATCCGCGTCCCGCCCGCCGGTCAATCACGCGGCACGCTTCGCGCCGCTTTACAGAGCTCTGACCAAGTGGGGCGTGTGGGCAGGGGTGGTTCTGTCACGTTCGCCGCAGCTGGGCCAGTTCCTGTCACGGCACCCGAGCCCGCAGTCTCGGAATAGCCCTCACAAGCCACTTCTTCCGACAGTGGGTCGACCGAGAGCCCGAGCGTGAAGGCGGATTCGGACTCGGCGAGCTGACCGCGGCGCTTGAACCCACGGCCGGCCAGCGCGAACCAGGGTCCATAAAGGCCGTCAATTTCCGTTACTGCACCAAGCGCGTGCTCGGCGCCAATGTCGTCACCAGCCCGATACAAGCCCCGAGCCGCGCGCTCGCGGACCTGCGGCAAGCGCGAGGCCGTAGTGAGCAGCGGCTCGACCTCGGAAGCGGACTCACGGCCGTAGCCGCGCGCGTCGAGCAGATCGGCGAGGCGCGCTCTGCGGCCGAGCTCGCGTTGGGCGCGCATCGGGGGGGCAGGAGCTGCGCTGCTGTCGGGTGCCGCTTTGACCGGCTCGCGCAGGAAGCGCTGCCAACGCCGGTTCCACTCCGAAAGACCATAGCCAGTCACGCTGAGCAACGCCGCGTCGGGTCCGTCCGCGCCGTTGCCGCGCAAATCGGCGAACAGCAAGCGCAGCGCGGGCTCGCCGTTCTGCTCGATGAAAAAATGCATGAAGCTCGTCACCTCGGCGAAGGCGGTGCCGGCCGCCTCCGGCGTCGGGAGCATGGCGATCGACGGCCCGAGCTTGTCGATGCCCACCGAACGGCCGTCGAGCGCGGCGTTGCGCGCGCCCGTGTCGGCCCACTCCGGTCGATCGAAGGGCCGAGGCTCGCGCCAGCGCACTTCGAACCGCTTGGCCAAGCCTTCTTGCATCCAGAGCGGCGCGAAATCACGCGTCGCGCGGGTCACGAGCAGATGCGTGATCTCGTGCGCGAGCGTGTCTTGCCAGGGGTAGCCCTGCACCGGTGCGCGCGGCGAGAGCATGATCACGCGGCCCCAGCGGGCGACCGCGAGCGTACCCGTCGTTTCCGCGGCCTTCAGCGGCAAGCCGGAGACGGCCGAGAGCGAGAACAAATCGCGCACCAAATCGATGCGCAGTGGGCGCGGCAAATCGATGCCGATTTCCTTGGCTACGGTGTCGCGCGCGCGAGCGGCCACTTCGAACAAAAAAGGAGCGAGCGCGCGATCGGCGTCGTCTTGCAGCCGCAGCCAAACACCGCGCGGCTTGTCCTCGATCACGAGACCCGCCGCGGTCGCGCCCGCGCAGCTCTTCGAGAGCTCGGCGAGCGACGCGCCCTCACGCGATTCGGTCAGGGTGGGGTTGGATAGGATGGCCTGAGCGCGATCGCATTCACCGAGGTAAATGGCGAGCCGCGCCCGCTCCAAGCTGAGCGCCGGAGAATCGCTGTGGGCGTGTTCCAGCAACTCCGTCGCGCGCTGGGTGTCGATTTCGGTGATGGCGTTCGCCACGCGTTCGACCGGGCTCTGCAGGCCGAGGTCCGCGCGCGCCACGACTGGCGTGGCCAGTCCGAGCGCCGCGAGCACGAGCCCACGCAAAAAAGCGCGCTTCATTTCAACAGGCCCTCTGCGTAGCGCCGCACTGCGTCCGAAAGCCGGCCGCTCTTCTCCTTGGCCAAGCCCTCCAAGATCCTGCGCCGGAGATCGGACGCGCGCGCCGCGCCGTCAGGGCGCGGCACATCCGCGTCCATGCGCATTTGTTTGCCCTTCGAGCCGTTTGGTTCCTTGGACGAGGGCGCGGGTTGTTGATCTTTGCTCTCGTTCTCGCCCGAGCCACTCTGACCGTTGTTCGTTTGCTCGAGCAGGCGCTGCGCATCGCGCTGAAGCGACAAGCCCTGCTCGCCGTGGCCGGCGCCGAGCTCTTTGGACGCGTCGCGCATCAAGCCTTCGGCCTTGCCGAGCGCCTCTGCCAGATCCTCGGGCAGCGCGATTTCGCCGTGATTGCCGCGGCCGGCCAGGTTTGCGGCCCGCTCGGCCAGCGCCCGCTCGCGCCCCGACGAATCCTGCAGGCCGGGCTGCGCCTTATCACTCGCGCTCTTTTGCGCGCGCGATAAGGCTTCTTCGGCCCAGCTGAGATCGCGATCGAGTTCGGCGCGTGCATCGGCCAGCGCCGCGTCATCCAAAAATTCGAAGGACGAAGAGGTTTTCGACTTTTTGGCTGCCTCGTCGAGCTCGGATTTTGCGTGACGACCACTGTCCACCGCGTCCTTCAACGACAGCCGCGACACGCTCTGAGCCATGGCGTCCGCGTGCTCGCGTCCGAGCGCCGCGCTCGCGCGCGCCGACGTTGGGTCATCCGCGAACTGAGGCAGACGCGCAATTTTCTCGCGCAGCGTGCGCGCGCGCTCGAGCGCCTCTTGCTTCAGATCGTCGAGATCGACGGATTTTTCCGATTCGGCGAGGGTGCGATCCACGCGGTCGAGCTCTTGCTGATGTTCTTCCGCCAAACGCTCGAGCTCTCCGACGAGCTCCTCGAATTTTTTGTCTGCATCCGAGGCCTGCGCGTTGTCGCCGCTCTGCGCGCCAGAGCCGGACTCCACGCCGCCTCCGCCCGCGGTGCTGAAGGAGGGGCTCGGGCGGCGCAAGCGAGCGGCCAAATGGCGCGCGGCGAGCTCGGTCGCCAGCAAATTGCCGGCAGCGCGACCACGCTTGATGCGCCGGATCTCGCCCTGCGCCACGCTGCCCACGTCGCGGCCGAGCGGACCCAAGACGACCAAGTGAGCGGCCCCGGTATCGAGCACCGCGAGCGCTTGCTCGAGCCGGCGTTGACCCGCGTCGCGACGCTCGGTCTCGAGTGCGAGCTTCGCGCCATCGGCGGCTTCTTCGGCGGCGTCACCGAGGTGCTTCGCGACCGATTCCGCGTCTCGATTGCCGAGCCCGCGCAGCGCCGCGTCGACGGCCAAGAGCACGTCTTCGGTGCGGTGCATGGCGGAGGCGGGCGTGGGCAGCGCGCGTTCGAGCACGCGGGCTTGCCCGCCCAAAAACGCTTTCAACCCGGGCGCCATCCGCAGCCCAGCGTAGCGACCGTCGATCGCGGCACGGAGGCTGGCCGCAGCTGACTTGGTCCGTGCCGTGTCCGCTTTGAGCTGCTCGGCGTCGCTCACGCCCTCGTGCGGCGCGAGTTCGGCGGCGAGCAAATCGGTGAGCGCGTTGCGCGCGGCGAGCAGTGAGCGGTAGCGCGCCGCTTCCGGCTCGCCCACCGGCACCGGCAGCAGCGTGACGGTCGCGCTCTTGCCCCATTTTACGCCGTTCAACGTGTCGTCATCGCGGGCCTCGATGCTCACTTCCACTGGCAAGAAAGTGCGGCGCAAGAAGGCGTCGCTCGACTCGATGGCGTAAGCGCCGCGCTCGAGTCGCTTCTCACCGTCGAGCCGCGTCAGCGGCCGGCGATCTTCCCGGCCGCCCGCGCGCAGAACGAGGTCTATCTCGCGCAAACCGTGATCGTCGCTGGCCTGATAGCGCAGCTCCTTGCGATCGAGATCGCGCAGCTCGACGCGCTCGGGCGCGCCCTCGAGCTCGACCACCGGAGCCGCGTCGGGCACGGCCTCGACCGCCACTTGCTCTGGCTCCGCGATCAGCACGGCACCGAAGCGGGCGGCCACCTGCAGATTCGCGCTTTCATTGAGCGTGTAGCGAGCGATGACCCCGCCCGCGCCGTCATCGACGAAGGGCACTTCGCGGCGACCATCGCTCAGGACCAAACGCCGGCCCTCGGCAAGCGGCACGCCGCGCACGACGATCGTGCTGCCCTGGGCCTCGGCGCTACCCAGGCCCGGAAAAATGGCGCGGTCGCTGCTGCGCAGGTACGCGGGCGGTTGCACGGTGACCCGCACCAAATCGAGCCAAGCCATGGGCACGGGCGCGTGGCCGTGGCGGGCGACCAGCACATCGAGCCCCTCGAGCACGCGCGCCGGATCTCGACCGATGGCGAGGGCAGTCAGCACGACCAACGCAAAGGCTGCGCCGCGCAGCCAGCTCGCGCCGCGCGCGGCGCGCTGTTCGACCGCGTCGAGCGAGGCGCGAGCCAGCTGACGTTCGAAATGCAGTCGCGCGAGCTCGAGCGAGCCCACGTTCGGGTCGCGCTCGGCTTGCTCCGCGAGCGCGGCGGCGCGCAGGGCCCGTTCACCGAGCGCGCGATCCACCGGCACGAGCACGCGCCGAATCGTCCGACGCACGTCGCGGAAATCGCGCGTGTCGCGCGCGCTCCACAAAAAGCCCTGCAGCACCGCAAGCACGACCAAGAGCGCCGACAGCAAGCGCGCCCACGGCGTGCCGAGGCGCGCGAGCAACCCTGCTCCAATCGCGCACGCCAGAAGGACGGTGAGCGACAGCAGGCGCGCCGGCATTCGGCGGCGCTTCTGAAATGCGACCGACAGAGCTTCTGTTGCGAGCGGCGGGGCCGACAAGGTTCCGGGAGCTTAGCAGGGCGAGCGGCCCACACCGTGACAAAGGCCCGAATTTGCCGCATCCTTGGCTTGGGATCCCGATGATGGAGGTCGAGCGTCTCAAGCGAGTCCTGCTGTCTTTGCCCGATCTCGCGCTGCGCACCGGCTGGCTGCGTGATTTTCTGGCTCGAGAACCGGACCACGATCGAGCGACCATCCTGAACGCCCTGTGCGAGGACAATGAGCGAGCCGAACCTCAGGCGCGTGAAGCGATCCTGGTCGTCGCCCTGCTGTTTGCTTCGCTGGGTGAGTGCGAGCTGGTCGAGCAGCTGCGCAGCCAGGCCGAGGCTCGCCACCTCCTGAGCCTGTCGCGCCTGGTCCGGCGGGCACCGCCATCGCCGGTCCATGATCGTCCCGCGCACGAGCTGCCCGTCCCGGACTATGGGGCCGGCCGCGAGCTGACCGTCGGCGAACGTAAGAGCCTCGCCCGCAGTCCGAACCGGCGCGCGTTCGACAAGCTCCTCAGTGACCCACATCCGCTCGTGATTCGGCAATTGCTCGAAAATCCGCGGCTGACCGAGGACGACGTGGTGCGGATGGCGGCGCGCCGCCCCGCGCGGCTCGAGGTCCTGGAGGCGATCGCGCAAAATGGGCGCTGGCTCAGCCGACCGCGCGTGCGGCTTTCGGTCTTGTTCAACCCGGGCTCACCGCCCGCGATGACCATGCCGCTGCTCGCCGTGTGCACACGCAACGAACTCGCCGAAGTACTGCACAGCAGCGACGCTTCGGCCGTGTTGCGAAGCGCGGCGCACGAATTGTTCGAGCGTCTACCGCCGCTTCGCCCGTCCGAGGCGCCCGAACCCACGCTGCAATAGCGCGGCTCAGCCTTCTTCTTCTTCGCTCTCCCACTTCAAGACCGCGCCCACGCTGATGCGCATGGCGCATTCTTCGCACAGCGGCGGCTCTTCGAAGCGGTATTCGTCCCCGCGTGTCCATAAGAACAGCCCCGAACCGCCGGGCTGCCCCTCGAAATGGCGTCCACAAAAGTCGCAGTCGAAACCTTGCAGACGGCGAACTTCGCCAGGCGCCGAGGGAGAGTGCTCCGCTTCGGGTCGGGTCGGGGACAAGCTGGGCTTGATGGCCATTCGCCGCTGACTATAGCACTTTGGTACGAGGCAAGCTCGGTGGTTCCAGCCGAGCCCGGCCCCGTCATTCCGCCGCGACCCCGTCCGGCTTGTCCGTCGCACTTCCCGTACTGTCACCGCCGCCAGCATCGCCCGGACCATCGGCCACGCCGCAAGAAATCGCCAACATTTCGACGACGTCCATGTTCCGAACCTGCTCTTCCTTCGATTGCGATTTGATGCCGTCGGTGAGCATCGTCATGCAGAAGGGGCAAGCGCTGGCGATCGTCTGCGCGCCGGTGTCGAGCAATTGCAGTGTGCGCTTGACGTTCACGCGGTTGTTGTTCTGCTCTTCCATGAACATCTGCGCGCCGCCCGCGCCGCAACACAGGCCCTTGTTGCGCGTCGCCCCCTCGACCTCTACGAGCTCCACGCCCGGAATGCGGCGCAAGATTTCGCGCGGAGGCTCGTAGATCTCGTTGTACCGCCCGAGGTAGCACGAGTCGTGATAGGCGACCCGCGCGCGCACGGGTTTGGTCGGCTGGATCTTCTTCGTGGCGAGGAGCTCCATCATGAAATCGGTGTGGTGCACGACCTCGAATTTGGCGCCGAAGTCGGGATACTCTTTGGAAAGCGTATTGAAGCAGTGCGGGCAGGTCGTGATGATGCGGCGAACGCCGCCCTTTTCCTTGTAGCCGTTCAAGGTGGCGGCGTTGGTCTCGGCCAGCATGCTGAATAGATACTCGTTGCCGGCGCGGCGGGCGGGATCACCGGTGCAGGTTTCCTCTTCCGCCAAGATCGCGAAATCGACACCGGCCAGCTTGAGCAGCT
>Ga0068856_100004434_pt1 | contig 13976 bp, 10 predicted proteins | sample KBSCornC62_FD_66595 | JGI IMG/M metagenome (GOLD analysis project Ga0068856, IMG submission 66595) | Corn rhizosphere microbial communities from Kellogg Biological Station, Michigan, USA - KBS Corn C6-2 | ecosystem: Host-associated > Plants > Roots > Rhizosphere > Soil ...
TGCGGACTTAAAATCCTCTGTCCGTAAGGACGTGCCGGTTCGAGTCCGGCCGAGGGCACCAGTCTTCGCCAAATCATAGGTCGGACGACGATTTTCCGCCGGAGGCACTGAGTGTGATGCGGACGTGATGCGCGCAGAATGGCTTCGACTGGGCGGGCCAGGGACATAATGTTTTCGCGCCAGCCGCTTCTGAATCGGCGGATCGCGTTTACAGGTTGCCAATACGGAGGCCTGGCTTTCTGGCGGTGGAATTTCCTGCGACGTCTATGCGGGTTTCGAATTCGCCGATCTCTCTCGGCGCAAACGATCGGTTAAGCGTTTTCGATAATTTGATACCCGATGCTGGGCGCGTTCGTAAGTGACCGCGATCGGCCAAAGGCAGTGAACCCAACGTTCAGGTATCAACTGATGGCGTTGGATATCCAAAGCGGCTTCGACCAAGTACCGAACATAGCCTTCCGTGGTGAAATAGGTCTCGAAAGCTTCGCGTGCCTTGAGGCCACGCTCCCTCCATTCGTGCTCATGCGCTATCACCAATGGCTCGATTTGCTCCAACGCTCCCTCACGGACAGACAAAGCAAACTCCTCCCACTTTGGTCCGAGAGGAGGTACCCATGCGTCGGAGATAATGATCGGCGCCACCCCGAGGGACATCGCTTCGAAAAGGCGAATCGACGAAGCACCCAACCCCCTCGGACAGAGAGCGAACTTACATTTCAACATGGTCTCGAAATAGTCGCGCGCCGCCTGTTCTCGACCGCCTTGATCATGGGTAAAGGCGTGAAATCCAGAAGTGTCTCGGACCAAAATATCCGGCCGAGAAAAAGGAATGGCGAAAAGCCGGTGCCGTAGTGGAACGCAAGCTCGCCCCGTAAATGAAAAGAGCAGCGTCGGCTCGCGCTCCGGAGGCGTGATCTGAGCAGCAGCAGCTCGGATGTACGGATTGAGAAAATCCGGATGAAACAACGTGTACGAACCGGAATGAAAGCGGTTGAAGTTAAAAGAACTGCGCTTGATCGAGGTTTGTATCCCACGCAACCAGCGGGCCGGCTTGTCGTCTTCACCGACCGCGAAACAGCGCTCAGGATATTTCTTCACCAACGGGTGCTCGCGGATGTTTTTGAAGTGATCGCACCGATCCCGCAGATCCGTAATGAAAATAAGATCCGCTTCGTCTGCGTTCCGCGTCAGAGCGGCCACCGTCCAATCCTTCGGAAAGGCCTCCCGCAGCATGGCCGATTGGTGATACCATGCCCCTGGCCCTTCTTCACATGAAACAATTAGTACTCGTGTATTCAGGTTGCTCATACGCGCTTCGTTTTCGAATGGTTAGAAGCAGCGGCAACCAAGAAAGCAGGCAGGAATTATTTCGCTCGCAGCGATCCAACGAGCAGGGATGAAATGGCAAACTTTCTCTCACTTTCCGGATCCCCAAAGCCATAATGGCGACCGCGACCGATGTTGAGCACGTGCGTTCCCAACTAAATCGGACGACCAGAAAAAAGAAGGCCGTCGCCCGCACTGCCTGTAATCAGAAGCCGTGTTCCAACGTGAGTCCGCTCCCTGTAGATGCAATTTAGAGAATGTTCTCGCAAGGTAACCAGGCTGCGGCATCCGTCGGAGGTAGACGCTTGTGACTGCCAAACCTAACCACGACCCGCTTTATAGGAGATCCTTGTGGATCGTGGGCTTCGCGGCACTTCTTTGCGTCATTGCCTATAGCAACACGTTCGCCGTCCCCTTTCTGCTCGATGATCCATCATCGATCACAGGCAATCTTTCGCTGCGAAACGTCGCTGACATCCTAAAACCGCCACCCACAGCGGGAGTCGGTGGGCGCCCTGTCCTGAACGTGACTTTCGCTCTGAGTTACGCCCTTGGTCATTTCGATGTCTGGAGTTATCACGCCGTAAATCTCGTTATCCATCTCGCCGCTGGGCTCGTCCTTTTTGGGATCCTTCGGCGCGCTCTCAAACACCCCGAAATTTCCGAGTCGGTGCGGCGCGACGCGTCAATGTTAGCTGCCGTGGCTTCGGCTGTCTGGCTGTGCGACCCGCTTCACACCGAATCCGTGACTTATATTTCACAGCGGGCGGAATGCTTGATGGGCCTTTTTTATTTCCTCACCTTCTATGGGTTCATACGCGGCTCCGAATCCGGAGTGAATCGCACCTGGTTAGTCATTTCGAGCTGCAGCTGCCTCGCGGGCGCTATGACCAAGGAAATCATCGCCACCGCGCCTTTGCTCATCCTTCTCTACGACCGTTTTTTCATTTCTTCGTCGTTCGCAGCCGGGTTGAAAAAACACTTTATCTATTACGTGTCGCTCGCACCGAGCTGGGTGATCATAAGCCTAGTCTCGTTTCGCAGTTTGGGCTTAAGAAGCGTGGGGTTTTCGAATCTGGAAAACACGCTCGACTACGCACTCGTCTCCGTGAAATCGATGTCGACGTACCTTCGGCTGTCGATCTGGCCGCATCCGCTCATCTTCGATTACGGAGTCCTCAGCCGCCCATCTCTTGGCGCGCTCTTGGGCGCAGTTGTTATCATCGGCATCGCAGTCGGCATCGTGGCTTTCGCAGCGCGCCTCAGTTCACTGATCTGGTTTCTGGCTCTCTGGTTCGTGGTCATACTCCTGCCAACAACGTCAATTGTTCCGGTGCATCTCCAGCCGTTGGCCGAACATCGGATGTACCTTTCACTCGCTGCTCCCTCTCTGGCGCTTGCGCTTGCGCTTCATTTCGCGATCAGAAAATATTTCTTACCGATCGGCATCGGCATGGCAGTGATCCTGTGTGCACTGACGCATCAGCGAAACGCCGTCTATAAAAACGAGCTATCGCTTTGGTCTGACACGACGAAAAAGGCACCCGACAATTATCGCGCCCACACGAATCTCGGCGCGGCGTTCCAGAGTACCGGAGACATTCAAAGCGCGGCGAAAGAATATCAAATAGCGTTACGACTGAACCCCCATTACGCCGAAGCGAATAACGATCTCGGCGGTCTGCTAATGGATTCTCCCCAATATGAGAATCAAGCGATCCGCTACTTTGAAAGAGCGCTGCAAGCGTCACCCGGTTTAAAAGACGCTCATAGTAATTTAGCCGTTATTTTGGCGAAGCGGGGGCAGTTCGCTGAGGCGATCACGCACTTCGATCAAGCGATCGCGATCGATCCAGCCGATCCCGATCTTTACCTCAATCGAGCCATCACCCTCGCGAAGATACCAGGGCATCGAAATCAAAGTATCTCTGACCTCAGACATGCTCTGGCACTCGACCCGCATTTCCAACCTGCTCAGCGCGCCTTGGCCGCCCTAGAGTCGAAGAACGCGGGCGAAAACACTGGACCGGCCCACTAAAGATTATCGCAAAAACCGCGGCGCCACCCCCAACGGGACTGCGAGAGGGCGGCGGAGTGCATCAGCGAGCGGCTTCGGGCTGCGCCGGCAACGTTTTCTTCGTCCAACGCGCGTGCAAAATTTCCACCACCCGGGCTGCTGGGCCAACGACGAACAATGCGTAGTATGGGGCGTGCACGTCTTCGCCTAAACGGAAAATCATTTCTGCTACAGCCACGAGCGCCGCGACGACACACTGCCCCCACCGCGGTTTCACCGTCGTCTTCGGATCGGTGATCATGAAGAAAACAAAAAGTTGATACATCGGACCGGTCAGGGGGGCGATGCTCGCAAAATAAGGATGTCCGGTCACTAAGCTCCGCACATATGACAGGGCGAGGAAGCTCACCACGTAGGTGAAGCAGATATGAAAGCGCTTCAGCCGATAAATAATAATCGAGCCCAGCGCCCACACCACGAGCATGGGCCAAAGCGAATTCCCCCACTGGATACTGAGCGAGGCCATCGCCGCGGGATAAAGAAAGAACATCACGCTTAACCCGAAATTAGACGGGTTACAGAGGTGCTTGCCGTCCCAACGCAGCACGTACTTCGACGTAATGGATAAAGCACTACAGAGCGCGTACGGCCAATAAAAAGGCGATCGCACCAAAATGCCCACGCTGATGCCGGAAATATACGCGCTCGCCAGATGCGGCCATTTGCCGGTGAGGCTCTTGGCCAAAATCAGTTCCAGTAAAATCGAGGTGGCAATCGCCAAACCGGTCCGGCCCCAGCTCTCCAGCATCCCGTACTCAAGCTCACCAACGAGCAGAATGCCCGTGATCAACACCGGTGGCAAAAACCGGTTGTTAAATGTAAACACGTCCTTCCATTTGTTCGCCGGTGCAACGGCGGGAGAGGCAGAACGGGTTTGATCGAGGGCAACACTCATGGGGCTTCCTGAAGATGGTGAATCGTGTTGATTGCCGGCGCAGCGACGACTTGCTCGCGACCGTCCGGCCAACGGATCGTGATCTGATCGACTTTAGCCTTTTCGCCGAGTCCGAAGTGCAAGCGGTGCATGTTCTGCGACGAATAACCGCTTGCCGCCACCACCTCCTGCAGTTGCTCCTGGCCATTCCACTTCACGCGCACCGCCGCGCCGTACGCATCGCGGTTGCTTCCTTTCCCTTCCAACTCGAACTCAATCCAGTCGCGCCCGGGTTTGACCGTCGTGTGATAAAGCAAGAGCCGCCCGCCTTGGTTGGCGACGAGCACGTCGAGCACCCCACGGTTTTCAAAATCGGCCAGCGCGACCGAGCGTCCGTCGAACGTGTCCGTCGCTCCTACGGCCTGGGAAACTTCACTGAATTTCCCATCGCCGCTGTTCAGCCAAAGACGCTTGTGTTGAAAACCAGAGAGGCTGCGGCCCTTCATGTCCGGCCAATTTTTCGCGTCGGAAATGATTTTGCTGTTTCCACCCGTGATCTCCGAGAAATCGTACCAGTAGGTGGTCCGCGGTTTGCCCGACACGTATCCGTTAACTAGGTACAGATCGAGAAAACCGTCGTTGTTCAAATCTCCAAACTGCGCGCCGAAGCTCCACCCGCCGAGTTCCACCCCCATGACCGACGCCATGTTCGTGAAGGTGGTGGCGCCCGGCGCAGATGGCATCCAGAGATTATTGCCCTGCACCAGCACGCCCTCTTCCGAAATGTTTGACTGATAGATGGCGAGCGCGCCGGAATTCAGCACGTCGCCGACCGATGCGTTCATACCGCTCTTCGGGTTGCGCGCGATCCCGGACTCGCGGCCGATGTCGCGGAAATGTCGGTGCCCATCAGGGCCTGGCTCATTTAAATAGAACTCCGAAATCCCATAGTCGTTAGAAACAAAAAGGTCGGGCCAACCGTCGTTGTTAAAATCCGCCGCGATGACGGCGAGTTTCCAACGCGTGCTGGTCAGGCCGACCTCTTTCGTCACGTCTGCAAAATGTCCGCCGCCTAAATTCCGGAGGAGATAGCAGTGACCACCGTTGTTCGCGTATTCGAAACTATCCGGCATGATACGGGTATTCGGCAGCTTCTCCAAATGCACGTCGTCCGGCCAATAACCACCAATGAAAAGATCGAGTTTCCCATCGCGATCGTAGTCGACCCACGTGGCAGTCCCGGCATTAACCCAGGCAGGCAGGCCTGAGCCTTCGGTCACGCGGGTGAAACCATGCCCCTGCTCGTTATGAAAGAGCTCGGGCTTGCCCCATTTGTAGACCAAGAGGTCGTCGTAGCCGTCGTTGTCGTAGTCGCCCCAAACCGTGCCCGTGCATGAGCCAGTGCCGGGTTGATTCAGATCGGCCACGCCCATGGCTTCCGCGACATCGATGAATTTTCCACCGCCCAGATTGCGGTAAAGCCGGTTCTTCGAACCCGGCGCACTGTTCGTCACGTAGAAATCGTAAAGCCCGTCGCGGTCGAAATCCACGACGGAGACGGCTGCGCCCATCGACGCGATCTGCGGTTCAATGTTGGCCAACTTTCCATCGACCTTCGGTGGTGTATGAACAAAATCGATACCTGAGGCGACGGAAACCTCCTCGAGAGACAGCCCATAGCGCTCCAAGGCTTCATTCGCTTCCAAAGCGCCCCGCACGCGCTGGTGACTCCGGATATAAATAACCGGGCCAACCAGCAGCGCGATGAATAACAAGACGACGAGAGTTTTCTTGGAGCCAGGATTCATAGCGAACGAACAGGAACGGCCGACGATTGCATCAAGCCGTGATCAAAAAGCGAAGGGGTCACGTAACGGGTGTGGAAATTTTCCCAGTCCGCCGCATGCGCCTGAAAGACCGGGTCCTCGTCTAACCGCTCCGATGAGCCATCATTGACCTGGCGACGATGCGCCGGAAGAGGCTGCACCGTGCGAGAGTGGGCGGTGTTGAGATCGCCGTCTTTGACCCAGCCGTCGCCGACCAGCACGAAGTCACGCACCCACCCTGCCGGCGGCGCCGATGGCACGGCGAAGCGAAGCACCATTTCATCGCCCGCGTTCATGATCACATAGCGATCGTCCACGCCGCGGAGCAACTCCGTCACGTCGCCGTACCGTGTATAAAATCCTTCGAGGTCTCGCCAACGCGCCCCGATCGCTGCGATTTTCTCGTAATCCGGAAGATCCGGTGCCCGTCGTTGGGGCGCGCCGATATCAGAAAAGCCGCGATAACGGAGTTGGGCCGAAAGCGTCGAAGCCGTTTCGGTCTTCAGCGCCGCATGCGGCTGCACTCGGGCCCAGCCCAGATAATCCCAGTAGACCTCGAGATTCGTGCGGAGGCGAAAGCGCCGCGCGCCGGCTCGCAATGCTTCCGGTGGAAATGGAATCACGACGTTCTTATTTTTTCCGGCGGGAAAACCGAGTCCGCTCGTTACCGCATGCCAGCCCTGCCCCTCGGAAAAAGCTTCGAGAACGAGGCCGTGAGGCGCGGCCGTCGAGGTCTGAGAGATCGCGACGTTGAGCGAACTGTCCGTCGGATAAATCCACGCTTGGCCAATGATCGCTAATTCACCGCTCTCGGTCGCGCTCGCAATCGCTGCATCGGGCAATTCGAACTCGATCGCATGGTCGCTCGCGATCCCTTGAAATTGCCCGAGCTTAAAGGTGTCTGCATACTTAGCGTCGACCGCCGCGACCGTCGCGCTGAGATCGCGCCCTTGGTCGTCTCGCACACGCGTAAACGGCTGCGGCACCGTGGTCGCAATCACCGCGAGCGTGGGCTTCTGCGTCGGCACAAACCGTTCGTCGATGTAAACTGCCGAGTCTGCCGGATGGTCGACGACCTCGAGCGCCACGTGATCGAAGAAATGCGTTTCCCAAAGGTCCGCGGTGATGCGGATCTCATAATCACCGTGATCCGGCTTGAGCAATGATCCGGGAATCAAAATGCGATCCTCCGTTTGATCCACGCCGGCCGTATCCTGGGAATTGATACGCATGCCGAGCGGCGAGCGCCACAGGAAATCTTTCACAAAATGAAACGTGTCACCGTCGCGGGCGAAAACCCAGGGGCACGAGCCTTTCAGTCGTTGTGTCGCTGTGATTTCGCGATCGGGTGCCGGCTCAAATTCCACCTGCGCTACGCCGTTCGGCCAGACAATGCGCGCCACGCCGATGCCAGGTTGTTCGCCCAAACCGAAATGCGTGCTCTGGCCGGTAATGGGGGCGTCGGCCAACAACGGGCCCGCCCGCACCTCGATGCGACCGCCGAGACCGAAGCTATTGATCCGACCGTCCGCAAGGTTCGCCAACGTGCGCGTCTGAATCGCCTGCCAATGGTAATTTTTCGTTCCATGTGTGCGGGCGACGACCACGCCTGCAGCGTGAAGCCCGACCAAATCCAGCAGGCCGTCTCCGTCGGCGTCCGCGAGCTCCCGCACAAAAAGGGCCGGCGTGGTCGGCAATGCGGAAAATTTTTCCGCCCCGTCGTTGAGCCAAACTTGACTCGACTCGCCCACGGACGCGACCAGATCGATCGCACCGTTGTTGTCGACATCTCCCGCGATCAAGCTCGTGCGGTGAGCACCGAATTCGGCCTGCAAATCGCCGTTGGCATCAGCCCAACGCGCGAGCTCGTGGATCGACCAGCTTTGCTTCTCGCGATCGAAATCGAAACTGTTGATCACACCGTCCGTACCCAGCGCCAACACGCGCATCACGCCGTCATGGGCGGTGTCGCCGAGCGTCAAAGCCACCGCGGGCGAATCCGTGATCCGCACAGGCTTGGTGAAATGACCCGCTCGTTCATTCCAAGAAATAAGCAGGTGACCTTGGGCATCGAGCAACGCGAGGTCGTCGTCGCCATCGTTATCGAAATCACCCCACGCAATCGCGCGAATCGTCGGAAAATCCGCAAAGGCGTCGATCGGCGTAAACGTGCCGTCCCCGTTATTGCGAAGCAGCTCGGGCGGCAATCCGTCGCGAGCGACCAATAAATCGAGGTCGCCATCCGCATCGTAATCGATCGCCCAGACCGCGTGGCACGGCTGCGCAAAGGCATCGCTTTCCTTTGTGGCGGGAGAAAATTGGCGAAAGGTCCCGCCCTCCTCTTGCCAGAAGATCTTCAAGCCCGACGCGCTCGCCTCCGCGCGATCCAGTCGGAAGTCTCCGTTCAAATCCGCTTCGCAAATGGAAGCCACGTCGACGCCCACGGAGACCGGCATCGCCAGAGCGCCTTTGAGTTTTGGCTCGGCATCGAGTTCGAAGTGCAAGCCTTGATCCGCCGCCGAAACGATCACGATGGGTTTTTGAAAATGCAAAAACGCGCGAACCGGTTGCCCGACCGAACCGCCCGTGATGCCCAGAGCGGCGAGCGCAGCTTGATAGGCCGGCGAGGGCTGCGTGAGATTTTGCAAAAACGCCAAGTGCGTGGCGGCGCTGCGAAAATTCTTTTCCCTCAATGCACTCTGGACGGCGGCGAACTGTTCTGCGGACGCAGGGGTGCGCACAGGATCACCCGCGGGGGCCCGGGACGGGTCGATTTCGGCCAGCGCTTGCTCCAGCTCAGAACCGTTTTCCAATTTGGTCAGCACGCGCGCCCGGCTGAAGTTAACCACCACGTTATGCGGATCGGTCGCGTGCAGTCGGTCGAGGATCGAAAGTTGTTCGTGTGGATCGGCGCCGCTGCCGGTGCGCGACAGCAAGTCGGAAAGACGATAGAGCACGACGGCATCGGGATTTGGCAGCCGGCGCAGCTTCGCGATGGCGGCGGCAAAGTCGCCTTGATGTTCGTCCAACAGAGCCTCGAGGATGGCGATTTGATCGTTGGCGGGCGCGAGCTGCGCCGCCTTCCCTAACGCCTGCGATGAGCCAGGCAAGTCACCCAGTCGCAAACGAGCAAGGCCGAGATTCGCCCAAACGGCTGGCTCGTCGGAAATCTTTTGACTCAACTCCTCGAAGAGCCGCGCGGCGCGCTGGTTTTCCTCCACATCGAGCGAGGAGATGCCGATAAAAAAAGGCCCGACGACATCCGAGGGCGGAGCTGCTGCGACCCCGTTTCGATTTGCCTTGGATCGCGCGGACGAACTGCGCACATGCTGCCAGGTCCACGCGGCAGCGCCGAGCAAAGCGATCGCAACCAAAACGAGAGTGACTCGCGATGACTTCATGCGCGATTGCGCGGCTCGCCACCGGCTGGAGGAGTGACGGTGCGGCAGACGGGAATTTTCGGCTGACTTTTCATAGCAGTCTTGCGTTTCGAGCGCCGGATCAGAATGAGCACCCACAAACCGCCGAAAAGGATAAACGGAAACAAGAACAGCAGCAGACCCCAGGGCCCCACGCCGGGCGGCGTCGCTTCCACCTGCGTCACCAACGGAAAATCAGCCCCATTTGCCAGCCGGATCTCCGTGCCTACTTTCCACGGTCCGACTGCATCGAAATCCGGGGTGGCCGCAAAACGCAGGATATGACGCGTCGACTCCGCCGCTGCATGATAATTTTTCCGGGCGGTATGTCCGTCGACCGGCTCGATCCAAAAATCCACGCTGCTGATCTGCGGCTGGGGCTGTTTCTGATCGGGTTCCAGCGTGACAAAAAGCACGCCCTGCGTGACATCGGGATTCGACCAAACCGTCACCGCGTATCCCGGGATTTTTTGATCGACCAAAACGGGAAACGGAGGCCCTAGGTGCGCAGCGGCATCCCGCGCGGTCAGGAGCACGATCCAAATCGCCACGGAAAACAGGATTAAGCAGCGGCGTTTCATCATTCTCAACGTGCGACGAACGTGCCGCGCATGTCCATCGGTTGCGACATCGTCCAACAAGCCGAGGTAAATAATAAGACCGCAATGAAAGCCCAGGGCGCAAAGGCTTTCAGGGTTTTGAAAGGGGCAAAGTCCGCGGCGATTCGCCAAGCCACCCCCAAGGAGCCAATCAAACCAAGTCCGAGAAACCCGAGCTCAATCGGAAGCACAAGCGACTGCGGTAAGCCGCCTAGTCTCCAAAGCGGCGCACCCAGATAGTCGACGCCAAAGGTCGTCCGCACGGTGTATTGGGCAACCGGAACGAAGGTCAGAAATCCAGTGAGAAAATGGAATCCGTAGTGCGCCAACCATACGCCCAGACCGAGAGGTACGAGCGATCGCGTAAAACGATTGATCACCATCCACAAGCTCACGCCGGCGTCGGCGGTTTTTCGAGTTAACCAGGCCGCGATTCCGAGCAAAATCGCCGGCTCAATCAGCAGTGCGAAAGCAAAAAGCGCGGCCAAGACCGGGAGTTTCGAGTCGAAGCCGGTGGCGCGAACAAAGGCCTGCTCGACAGTGTAAACCGGACTGATCATCGCAAAGGCGTTTAACACGGCCCCGAAAACGAAGACCACGATGAGCCAGCTCCAGTCGGTGCGCCGATCCAGATTGCCGATACCCGAGCGAATTTCCGTCGAAACGATTTCTTCCGCCGGCACGCGCGCAAGCAAACCGACGTTGTCGTGCGGACAGGCATGCACGCAATCGAGGCAGAATGTGCAATCGAGATTCCCGACTTTGCGGGGTTGGTAGAGATCGAGTTCGCAGCCGCGTTGAATCAATTTCCCACACGTATGCGTCATGGCCGGTGCGGACGCATCGATCAGAGCGACGCTCGTTGCGTCGAAATTCGCTAACGAAAGCGGTGCGTGCGTTCCGGCAATGCAGTCGTGCGTGTGGCAGTTCACGCACACATTCGGATCCCGCACGGTCACCTCGAGCGGAGAGATGGATGAAGCGAGAAAGTTGAATTGCCCGATAGGACAAACGAATTTGCAGAACGAGGCGCGTTTGAAAAACAGATCGACGAAGAACGCGGCCGCGAAGTACCCGACGATCAAGATGCCCGTCGCCCAGGGATCAGACCAGAGATCGAGCCATTCGTACACAAACAGCACGCCGACAAAAAGAATCAGCGCAGGCGTTTTATTGCGCAACCAACGCGGCCAGGTCCACTGCGGTGAAATGAACCGGCGCGCAAGTTGACGCGGGAGCATGAATGGGCACGCCATGCAGAAAAAGTTTCCGCCCAGTAGCAGAAGCAGGACGACGAGCCCGCGGAAGTGAACCCAGGCGAGAAGCGTCGCGAGATTTTTGGGCGCGAGTTGCGGGCCGAAAAACGCGTGCCAGATCATCACCGCCGAAATCAGAAAGAGTGGCGTTTGCATCGCTGCGCGAGACCAGCGCCAGCGCAGAAAGCGCCCGACGACCGGAACGCGCAAGAGGTCGAAACGTCTGTCCGAGACGCTCACTGCGGCTTCACTCCCGGGACGTCGATCTTCTTTATAAAGTGCGTGTTCCCGGGAAGTTGACCGGTCAATAAAATGAACCAGTCGCCTCCCATGGTGAATTGGATTTCGCCAGCGAACTGGCCGGGACCGGTTTTATGCAAATGCGCGAACACGGGAGTCATGCCCGCATGGTTCATATCCCCTTCGACTTCGAGCTGATCGATTTGCAGCGGCTTCCCGGCCGCATCGGAAAGCGAAACGCTTAGCTTAACCGGGCCGTGCGTTGTCGGAGGGTTCGGCTCGAATTGCACGGTAGCCAGCAGGCTACCCGCGTGCACCGGAGTTTTGGGTCGGCAACCCACCAAGAAATTCGCGGCAAAAATCGCGAGCATCGCGGCAAACGCGAGTTGAAGGCGGGAAGCACGAGAGGTTTTCGGCGAGGCGAACATTCCAGCAGTAAACAGGAAGGAATTGGGGTCGTCCATCGCAACTCCGCCGGAAAAAAAACGCCGCGGCCCCCTTAGGAGCAGCGGCGCATCACACGACAAAATTAAGCTGCGACTTTCTGCGGCTTAGCGCTCCAAATAACCGTCAACGCCAGGAGCGCGGCGAGACCGGCGAGCGTGAGAACGATTCGCGCACTCTGCATCTTTGCCGGCGGCAAAACAGCAACCCAGGACCAACCGAGCAGAACTGACGAAAAGACGGTCAGAAGAAAAACCGTCATGATCATGCGGACCTTATTCATGAGACGCGAGAGGGTTGAGGGTTGATCAGGTTGCTGTGAGCGGAAGCGGTCTGACCGAGAGCACAGGAGCACTGCATCTGCGCGGCTTCTTCTTCGGAAGGGAACAGGTGGTAGAACATCGCGACGACCATCGGGATCGTGACGATGGTATTATAGAAAAGGTGAAGTTCCACGCGCGGAATAATCAGTTGGGCGATGCTCATCGGCATCGGGCCGAAGAAAAAGTGGCCCGTGATCGCCTGGTATTGAAGAAGAGCGTGTTCGATGTGGTGCCAGAACTGAATCCAGAACGCGGCCATCCACCAGGTGTGAGAGCGACCGACGAAGCCTTTGCGGAGAATCCAAAAAGCGATGAGCATGACCACAGCGTAGCCGTAGTGCAGCGTTTCGGACTTGATCAAAGCGGGGAAGAACAAGCCGAGAACGCCACGGGCCGCCGGAACTTTCCAGTTGAGCACGTAGATTTGGAACGCTTGCACAAAGTGCTCCGACCAATGGGCAAGAACGAACGCGGCATAAGCCCACAACGCACGCTCGTGCCATGGGCCGTTAAGTTTTTCCATGAAGGTCGACCCTTCGGTCGACGGCTGTTGATGGGAAGGCGCGGAAGTATTCATCGGAATGCAGGGGAAGGGGTATGAGTCGCCGGACGTCCAAAAATGGTGAACTCACCCCGTTTGGGACAAGGCCTCCGGGGTAGAGCGCGAAATTCTGGGGGCGAGTTGGTTCGGCCCCCAGAGCCCGTGTTCAGGAAACCGCGGCCGTTAGCAGGGGAATCTGTCCCCTGCCCATTCGTAGCTGCGCGTCTTAACGCGCGGACTCCGCGCTAGAAATCAGCGTTCGCGTTTTCGTTACGACGTCCCCTCCGCGCGTCAAAACGCGCAGCTACTACAAATCGAAGGGAGCCTCTCACTCGGTTTGCGCCTTTTCCATCCCGCAGCGCGTGAGCAGCGCCTCAATCTCCTCGCGACTCGCGCCAAGTTTGTGCGCGTTGCGAAACAGATCCTCCGCTTGCGCCGGGTACCAAGGGTCGCGCTGAAAATCCGTCATCCCAGCGACATCAAACGGTTCCAACGCCGCGCGAATCATCGCCCCAGCGTCGGCATTGCCAGCAGTGGACGCACAGCATTCACTCAACTTCGCCCCAAAAACCGGATGCCGGTTGAGGAGAAAATCCGGCACGAGTTCGCTTCGCCCCAATCGTCGCGCCGTCTCGGCGAAACTCGCCGCGACAAAGTAGAGCAGGCTGAGCGCTTTGAACTCTTCGAAATATTCAAAGCGCGCATAAAGCGCCCCAATCAATTTCGAGGTCGCTTCGAATTCACGCGTGGTCGTTTCGGCGTAACTCGCCAGCCCGGCCGTCAATGCCTGTGACGAAAAAACGCCCTGATCCTCCGCTTCCTCGCCGGACGTTTCCGGCTCCTTGACGCACCTCACCGTCTTTAACAAGCGCGCCAGTCGCTGCACGCCGAGCAGCGTCAGCGGAAAGCCAGTCGAAAGCAAAGGATCGATCACGCCCGCCGCCGAGGGCAACAGTGCCCAACGCTTTCCTGCCACCCTGCCGCTTTGGAATGCCAGGCGCTTTTGATGCACGAAGGGCCTGACCGCTTCGGCCGAGGCGAAGGCGTCGCG
>Ga0068856_100004438_pt1 | contig 13969 bp, 13 predicted proteins | sample KBSCornC62_FD_66595 | JGI IMG/M metagenome (GOLD analysis project Ga0068856, IMG submission 66595) | Corn rhizosphere microbial communities from Kellogg Biological Station, Michigan, USA - KBS Corn C6-2 | ecosystem: Host-associated > Plants > Roots > Rhizosphere > Soil ...
ATGGTCGGCATGAAGTCGCGCGGCGTGTACGAGACACCGGGCGGCTCGCTGCTCTACACCGCGCACTCGGAGCTGGAGCAGCTCGTCCTCGACCGCCGCACACTCGCGGCGAAAGACATGATTGCGCCGCGCTACGCGGATCTCGTCTACGAAGGACGTTGGTGGACGACCGAGCGCGAGGCGTACGACGCGTTCGTTGGTATCACGCAGCAGCGTGTCTCGGGCACCGTGACGCTTCGCCTGTACAAGGGTTCGACAGCCGTGGTCGGCCGGCAGAGCGAGCACGCGCTCTACGACGAGCGCTTCGTCACGTTCGGGGAAGACGATGTGTACGAGCAGAGTGACGCCGCCGGCTTCATTCGGTTGTTCGCGCTGCCGTCGCGGGTTCGTGCGCTCAAGGATCAGGAGATGGGTCTTACGCCGGCGCCCGTCGTTGCTCCCGCGGAAGCCGCCGCCCAGCCGGCGCTTCAGATCGCGTGACGACGGTGGCGGTCACGTCCGCGACGGAGAAGTCGCACAAGCTGTGGGGCGGGCGGTTCGCGACCGGGCCCGCCCCGGCCTTCGAGGCGCTCAACAGCTCGATTGGCATCGACTTCCGACTCTGGCCGTTCGACGTGCAGCTCTCCAAGGCCTGGGCGATGGCGTTGTACAAGGCCGGCGTGCTGACGCTCGACGAATGCAGTGACATCGAAGACGGCCTCGACTCGGTGGGCGCGCGGCTCGCCGCCGGCGAACAACCGTCGCCGAGCGACGAAGACGTGCACACGGTGATCGACCGGCTGCTGCACGATGAGATCGGCGATGTTGCATCGAAGCTGCACACTGGGCGAAGCCGAAACGATCAAGTCGCGACGGCGACGCGCATGTGGTCGATGGAAGCCGCGGCGCGTCTGGATGACGCCGTTCGCGGCTTTCAGCAGGTGATGGTCGACCACGCGCGTGCGCTCGAGAGCGTGCTCATGCCGTCGTACACCCACATGCAGCGCGCAATTCCCGTGTCGGCGGCGCATTGGCTGCTGTCGCACTTCTGGCCGCTGGAGCGCGATCGCGCGCGCCTGCGCAGCGCCAGAGCCGCGGCCGGCGTTCTGCCACTCGGCTCGGGTGCGGTCGCCGGGTGCGCGTACCCGATCTCGCGTGTGCTGCTCCAGGGCAGCCTCGGGTTCGCGGCCTTGAGCCAGAATTCGATCGACGCGGTGAGCGATCGCGATTTCGTCGCCGAGCTCCTGTTCACGGCGACGATGATCGCAACGCATCTATCGAGGTTCGCCGAAGATCTCATCATCTACGGCTCGAGCGAATTTGGCTTCGTGCAATTCGGCGATGCGTTCACGTCGGGATCGAGCATGATGCCGCAGAAGCGGAATCCCGACGTGCTGGAGCTCGCACGCGGCTCGGCGGCCCGCCTCCTCGGCGATCTCACGACGCTCGTCGCGACGCTCAAAGGTCTACCGACGAGCTACAACAAGGACCTGCAGGACGACAAGCGGGTGCTGTTCGACGCGGTGGACACGCTGCAGCTCGTGCTTCCCGCGCTCGCCGGCGCGCTCGCGGAATGCACGTTCAAGCCGGAGCGTATGCGCGCCGCGCTCTCCAGCACGATGATGGCGACGGATCTCGCCGATTATCTCGTGCGCAAGGGCGCGACATTCCGCGAGGCGCATGGTGCCGTCGGTCGACTCGTGCGCAAATGCGAGGAGACCCAGCTCGAGCTGCACACGCTGCCGCTTTCCGCGTTCGCCGAGGCGCATCCGCTCTTCGGGCAGGATGTGTTCGACGCCCTGTCGGCGCGCCAGTCGGTGGAAGCGCGCGATCTCGAGGGGGGCACCGGGCCGCGCGCCGTGCACGCGCAAATCGAAGCGGCGCAACGCGCGCTCTGACGGCCGGCGCGGCCGGCGGCCGGGTCCGAGGACGGGGGCGCTTCCGAGAGAGGCGCCCCCGTTCCGGTGTTATTAATATGTGAATTGTCGAACTAGAACATCAGGCCGAACGTAATTGGGACGAAGCTGAAGTCGGCGTTGCTGACGTGGTGGTACCGTGCTTCCACGTACGCGGAGAAGCCGGTGAGCGGGAATCGGAATCCGCCGCCGATGTTCCAGCCGACATTCGATTGGCTCGACGTGTCGAAGAAGACTGGATCCTTCGTGCTGTAGTAACCGATGCCGCCGATCGCGTACAGCGAGCTCCCTGGCGCGAGCGAGATCTGCGAGAGGCTGTAGATCGCGTTCGCGATCACGCCGGCCGCGTGCGCCTTGTCGTTTCCGTTGCTCTGATTGAATTCGTTGTACATGCCCTCGACCCGAAAGCCGAGCGGCGAGAGGGGCGGTCTCAGTTCGATGCCGACAGTCCCATGGTAACCGACGTCGTGATTGTCGCCGAAGGTGCCGGTGGGGATCGTCGCGCCGGCCGCGATCACGAAGTGGGCTCCGGTTTGGGCGAGAGACGCGGCAAGGGGGGCGGCCAGGAAGAGGCCAGCCATTGCCGGGAGAAGGCGAGCGGATCGAATCATGGAATCTCCGAAAGTTCTGTTCGCGTGGTGGCCTTCCAGAATTGTGCCAGCCTCAGGCGGGGATGTTTCCGAAGACCCGTACGACGAGGAGCAGGTTGGCCTAGCAGCGGTCAGGCTGATAGTTTATTATCCTCGCTCAAAAGGATATTTCCGGATCGATACACCGTCGATAAATATCCTTTTTACCGAGGATAATTATGTCAAGGCACTATCATGTTGATATAGCCAGACATGCGTCTGATGCTGACGCGAAATGGACTGACAATCTCCTGTCCAAGCACCGCATTCCCGGCGTCGAACACGGAACGCAGGGGGTCGCCAGGCGCCTCTCGGTCCACGCGATCTACCATGTGGCGCTCGTCCGCCGGCTCGCCCAGCAACTGAGCCTTCCGCTGGACCGTGCCGTCGCCATTGCGACACAACTGCTCGCGACCGACGTTCGACATGTGTCACTCGGCGATGGGCTCGAGATTCGACTCGAACGACACGACTTCGCGCGGCACGTCGACGAGCGGATCGCGGACGCGGTCGAGTCTTCGGCGCCGGCGCGGCGAGGCCGCCCACCGGTGCGTTGACCGCAGTAGGCTGGAAGGAAGTGGTGTACGAAACTGAACGGGGCGCCTCGTGAGAGGCGCCCCGTTCAGTTTCAATGCGTTGTCGTGCGTCTGTGCGTTTGCGCTCCAGCTTAGCGAGCGGCGGCCTTGCTTACGTTCTCGGCGGCCGGACCCTTCTGGCCCTGCACGAGATCGAACTCGACGGCGTCGCCTTCAGCGAGCGTCTTGAAGCCAGAGCCCTGGATGGAGCTGTAGTGGACGAAGCAGTCCTTGTCTCCGCCATCCGGCGTGATGAACCCGAAGCCCTTGGCGTCGTTGAACCACTTCACCTTTCCGGTCGTGCGCATGTCCCACTCCTGAAAGAACCAAATCCGCTACAACACCATGTTGCGCGGGCGATGATGCCCCACCGGACGCAGCCGTCGGTCGGGCGACGGCGAAAGTAGTAACGCCTGAGAACCTCGTCAAGCGTGGAGCAGCCGGCGTCATGGGTGGCAGCGCTCGCGGGCTATCTTTCGGCTAGCCTGAATCATCGAGGACCGAGACGTGGCATTTGAAATCCGTCGCAAGACCGTGACGACGCTCGTCGGAGACGTGCCGGTCGGTTCGTCGGCCCCGGTGGCCGTGCAATCCATGACGAACACCGACACCGCGGATCCCCGCGCGACGGCCGAACAGGTGCTCGCGCTCGCTCGCGCGGGCTCGCAATTGGTTCGCGTGACCGTGAACAACGAGGAAGCGGCGGCCGCCGTGCCGGAGATCGCGCGCCGCACGGCCGATGCCGGTGTGACCGTCCCGATCGTTGGAGACTTCCATTACAACGGGCACCTGCTGCTCGCCAAGTACCCGGAATGCGCGCGCACGCTCGCCAAGTACCGTATCAATCCCGGCAATGTCGGCGGCAAGCGGCGCGATGAGAATTTTCGAACGATCGTCCAGATCGCGGGCGACAACGGCAAGCCGGTCCGGATTGGCGTGAACTGGGGATCACTCGACCAGGATCTCCTCACGCAAATGATGGACGCGAACGCCGCGTCGCCGACGCCGCGCGACGCGAAAGACGTCTACATCGAGGCGATGCTCGCGAGCGCTCTTCGCTCAGCCGAGCTGGCCGAGGAGGTGGGGCTGGGGCACGACCGCATCATCATCTCGGCAAAAGTCTCCGGCGTGCAGGATCTCGTGGACGTCTACCGCCTCCTCGCGGCGCGTTGCGATTATCCGCTGCATCTCGGACTCACCGAAGCGGGAATGGGCATGAAGGGTATTGTCGCGAGCACCGCCGGGCTTTCGATTTTGCTCGCGGAAGGGATCGGCGACACGATCCGCGTATCGCTCACGCCCAAGCCGAACGGCGATCGAACAGAAGAAGTCCTGGTCGCGCAACAGATCCTCCAGTCGCTCGGACTTCGGAGCTTCGCCCCGCAGGTGACGGCATGTCCGGGCTGCGGCCGTACCACGTCGACGTTCTTCCAGCACATGGCGGAAGACATTCAGACGTACATTCGCGAGCAGATGCCGGTATGGCGCGATGAGCGTCCCGGTGTGGAAGAGTTGAAGGTCGCGGTGATGGGGTGTGTGGTGAACGGCCCGGGTGAGTCCAAGCACGCGAACATTGGCATCTCATTGCCTGGCACGTTCGAGGAGCCGAAAGCGCCGGTATACGTGGATGGGAAGCTCTTCACCACGCTGCGCGGCGACACCATCGTCCACGATTTTTTGGGAATACTCGAGGAGTACGTGGCGTCGCATTACACACTCCGCGCGCGGGAGACGGCGGGCGTGTGAACCGGCGCGTCGAGCTCAGCTCGACGCGTGCGCCGGATCGCCGGCTGTGATCTCGAGGTCGGCGACCACGTCGCTCAGCTCGCGCATGATCTCTCCGTTGAAGCCGATCTCGTTCAACCGATCATAGACGCGGCGGTACCAGCGAACCGTCGCCCGTTTTCCGCCGTTGAACCGATTCCACACCGTATCGGGGTCGATGGTGCGGCGCAGGTCGGAGAGAATCGCGCTCGCGTTGTGCAGCTTGTCGGCCGCACAGACCCAGCGCGCCGGCTCGCTCGCCGCCACCAAGCGCTCGAGGTAATCGTCCCGGCGCTCCTCGTGTGAGAGCTCGACGCCGTCATCGTCGACGCGACGGTGTGTGACCGCGAGTACCGTCTCGAGGACCTCGCTCCCGAATTTGTCGCCGATGCGCCGCTCGAGCATGTCGCGGGTGTACGCTTCGCGCACGCAATCCTCGATCACGTCGTGCAGAATTCCGGCGACCACAGTCTGATCATCGCGCTGGTAGCGCGTGAGAATGATCGCGACGTTGGCGGGATGCGTGACGTACGGTAGCCGCGTGCCTTTCCGCACCTGCTGATCGTGGTGCTTCGCGGCGAACGCGAGCGCGTGATTGATCCGGTCGGAGTATCCGGTGGTCGTCATGGGGAGAACTTCAGCCTATAGGCCGCAGCGAAGCGCGTCAACCACGACCTTCGCCCAAGAACCATCGCATGATGCGTTCGAGACCAGCGGCGTCCTGTTCGTCGAAGGTCGCGCGGCGCTCGGAGTCGATGTCGAGGACGGCGATCAGATCACCTGAGCGGTCGAACACGGGGACCACGATTTCCGATTTCGACCGGGCGTCACAGGCAATGTGTCCAGGAAAGCGCTCGACGTCGGGCACGATGACCGTTCGACGCTCGGCTGCCGCCGTTCCACAGACGCCCTTTCCGATTGTGATCTCGAGACAGCCGACGGTTCCTTGATACGGCCCGACACGAAGGAGCTGTGGCCCAACGACGCGATAGAATCCGGTCCACAGATGCCGGAAGCCGTAGTGCAGGATCGAGCTCATCGTCGACATCGCGGCGACGTCGTCGTCGATGCCGGCGAGCACGAGGAGGATTTGCGTATGCAACTGTGCGTACGCGCGGTCTTTGGGCTGGTGGCGCACGTCCAGAACGACTTCAGCCATGTGTCATCTCGAAATGGCGGCGGCGAGCTGCAGGTGCAACACGAGTAGAGCCATGCCCTGCACCATGATGCCTACTCCGGCGCCGACCGCGCTCAGGCGCTTGGCAAGCACCCACGCCGTGAGCGCGAGCGTCGCGCCAATCGCGACGTACCCGGCGTCGAATCCGATGTTCAACCACGTCATCCGATCGAGCCGCGTCGCGGCGGTGAGATCGAGAAGCGAGAGCCCGCGCCATTCGATTTCGGCGATCGCGCCGATCACCACGCCCCAGCCGGCCAGTTGCGCCGCGAAATGCGCGAGCAGGGGCGAGCGAGCTCGGCGGACAGCGAGTAGCACCGCGAGCACCGTCCCCGCCACGATCGAGAGTCCCGCCCACGTGAGCATTCGAAGCAGGTGCAACTGCTCCGCGTGAAGAAGGGATTCGGCGAGCACGCGTGTGATGCTAGCCGCGTACGGCTGCCGCAGGAAGTGGCGCGAAGCCGCGCGGCGTCAGGGCGTCGTGAGTGCGCGCATCTCCGCGGTACGCACAGGTCGCTGTGCGCGGGCGAGCCGCTCCGACGAAGGCAGTACCGGCGCCGCCGCGTTCCACAGCACAATACCGGCGGGGTTGCCACCCGCCGCCCGGACAGCTTCGATGGCGGCTTGGAGATCGCGTACGCGCGTATGCCCGATACGTGCGCACAAGATCGTGTCGGCGATAGGCAGCGCGCCGGGCAAACCGGCCGCCGTTTGCGCAATGGTCGCCACCACGATCATCGCGTCGTAGTGCCGTGCGAGCCGTGCGCCGTCCTTGCGTAGCAAGTCGGTCGCTTCGGCGATTCGCGGCGCTTGCGATATACCACTCGGCACGACGTCGATCGTCCGATCTCGACCGATGCGAGCTTCGGTGGCGACTTCCGACCACTCGAGCTCCCGACTCATGAGATCCGCGAATCCAGGCTCGGCGTGTGTGCGGAGGGCCGCGGCGACGGGCGCGGTGTGCGCGTCCGTATCGATGAGAATGGTGCTCCGTGCTTCGTCCGCGGCGATCGCGGCGATGTTCATCGCGACGACCGCGGCGAGGCGCGTGTCGTCGCCGGTGATCGTGAGTACCAGCCGGCTCGCGCCCGTGCGTGCCACGTGCAAGTACGACAATTGGTATCCGTCGGCGCCTGGATCGAAGTACGGAGGTGCCTCACGATCCGCGCTGCGGCGAACGCGATCGGGCGCGCGGGGGCGAGGCTGCACCGTGGCGAGCACGCGAACTCCGGTGAGCAGCTCGAGCTCGTGTTCATCGCTCACGCGTGGACGCCGTATCTCGTCTGCCAGTGCCCACGCGAATCCGAGAACGATTCCGAACACGAGAGCCGCACCGAGCATCGCGATCGGCGGCGCGTCGAGCCGCGCTTCTTCCTTCGCTTGTTCGACCTCGTGGTCGTAGTCCTTCGCTTTGTTGCGCGCGTCGCTCAGCGCCGCCGCCGCTTGCGTTTCCAAGGACTGCGCGGAATCGCGTTCCGCGATCCACGACGCGGTGTCGGCTGCTGGATTGGCTGCCACGACTTGCCGCGGCGTGGGGGCGGTCAGCCGCGCGATCTGCGCGCGCAGCGAATCGCGCTGCGCCTGACCGACGACCTGGATCGAACGTCCGATGTCGTCGGCGCGACCGGAGAGCGCCACGTACACGGGATCGGCCGCGCCGGTGGCGCCCAGCGCATCGCGGTCGCGCTCTACCGCGGACAGAGAATCGAGCAGCCCTTTGGCGCGTGCATTCCCCGCGAGCTGCGGCGACTCGCCGAGCGCGCGATAGCTTGCGCTCACCGGCGCAGTCTCCACTCGCGCGAGGAGCGCGTCGAGATCGTTGACCGCGTTGACGAGCGAGTCGCGCCGTGCCGTAACGATCGGGCCGAGCGTGTCGACTTTCGGCGCAGGTGCGGTTGCCGCGGTGCTGCGCGCGACGGCCAGCGACGACTCCGCCGCAGCGAGCCGGGTGCGCGCTTGTACGAACGCCGCGGTTAAGGGAGTTGTATCTGGCCGAACGGCCGCTGGAATGACCGGCGCCGGCGCGGCGCGACGAATTTGATGAGGGGCAACAATGAGCGCGACCGCTGCCGCGATCAATGTTGCGGTGGTCGCCGCACCGACGAAGAGAGGACGGCGCACTGCATTCCGTGCTCGGGCGGTGAGCCACGCGGGACGCGGAATTGGCTTCGGGAACTCGCCCGTCATCTGCGGCATGCGAAGATACTCTCGGCGCTATTGGACCGTGATCGTGCCTTTCATGCCCATCGCGAGATGCGGTGTGCAGTGGAACTCATACACGCCGGGTTTGATACCGCCGAATGAGATGGTATACGTCTCGCCCGGGTTCATGAGCAGCGGACTCGAGAGCTCCGAGATCTTCTGATCCATGTTGGCGTCGAGCTGCGCCTTCGATTCGGGTGGAACCGTTGCCGGGTCGAATGAAATGTTGTGCGGACCGCCGCTCACCATGACGAACTTCACGGCGTCGCCGGGCTTGATGGTCACTGCGGTTGGCTCGAAGCGATAATTCTGTCCATCGTCGCCCAGCAGCTTGATCTCCACTGTTTGCCCGGTCGCGGGAATCTTGGACACGATTCCAGTCGCGGTCGCGGTCGGAGCGTGTGGAGTGGTCGTCGTATCCGACGACTTACGTTCGCCGCCTCCGCATGCATCGAGCACAAGGGCGGAAACGACAAGGGCAACAGCGTATCGGCGCATGCTCGGCCCTGGTGACACGCGTTTCGCTCCCGCCATGCGCGTGAAGACTCCTCCGTTCGTGAATCGGTGTACGAGCGCACACCGCATACTGATGCACTGACTTTCCTGATGGTCAGAACTGTGCCAGGAGCGACTGGTCGAGTGCGGCAGGATTCCCGAGGTACACAAAGCGGAAATCGTGCATGTACGTCACGGCCACGCGGCGGACGTCGTCGGGCGTGACCCGGCGCAGATCGTCCACGAATCGGGATGCCGCGCGATAGTCGCCATCATAGATCTGCGCGCGCGCGAGGAAAGCCGCCTGGTCGTGGTCGGTCTCGTTCTTCAGGAAATAGTCGGTGATGAATTGCTGAACCAGGCGCTCGAGCCCCGTCGGATCGATGAGCTCGCGCTGCAGGCGGTTGATCTCGGTTCGCATGAGACTGAGCGTCGTGTTCGGATCCACTGCCGTGACATAGACACCGCCATTCGCGATGGCGCGCTCGACGAACGGCGCATCGACTTCGTACGACAGATTTCGACGCGATCGGATCTCGGTGAAGAAGCGACCGGACAATACCGCAGTCGCAATCCGCAGCGCCCGGTAGTCGGGCGTCCCGGCGCGCGGACCGACATAGTAGCCGAGGATGTAGTTCGTCGGAAGCTGTGCCTGACGGAGGACGAGCGCCCGCCCTGTCTGCGCCGGCCCGCCGGGCGCGCGCCACGTGTAACTGCCGTGCGGCAATTGGGCGAGGGTGCGCTGCACGAGCGGCTCGAGGTGTTGCCGATCAATGTTGCCGACGACGACAAGGAGCATCCGCGACGTCACCATCTGCGTCGATTCGTATCGTCGCAACGCGCTGACGCTGATCGATCGAAGTGTGCTCTCCGTTCCGGTCGGATCGAAGCTGTACGGATGGCCGACGTACGCCAAGCTGTCGGCGAGGTGATTCACGAGCGGATCGGGATCGCTCAACTCGCCGCGCGCTGCGGTAATCAGGCGCGCGCGCACGAGCTCGACCTCGTTGGAATCGAGAGTCGGGGCGGTGATGCGATCGGCGAAGATCGCCCACGTCGAATCGAACCTCGTCCGGATGCAGGTGAATCCGAACGCGGTCCAGTCAGCGGACGGATCGATCGTGAACGTGCTGCCGAGCGCCGCGGTGATTCGACGAACCGCGGCTCCGGGAAACTGCCGCGTGCCACGCTCTGACGCTTCGAGCAAGAAGGACTCGATTCCCTGCGTGGCAGGCGAGAGCTGCTGGGTCCCGCCGAGGAGAAAGAGATTCGCCGAGACGACTTCATTCGAAGTATTACGTCTCAGAATGACCATGAGACCGTTGTCATTAAAGCTCGTTGTCTCCGTATCCGCCTGCGCGGCGAGGAGCGTCGGCGCGGCGCAGAGCGCAGCGATCGCCAGGAAGCGCGCGATCATGGGCGAGTTCCCGGCATGTCGAGCTCGATGAGCATGGCGGGCGTGAGCTTGAGGAGGCGCTCCGCGTCGGGGGAAAGCAGCACGCCAAGCACGTGCGGCTTTCCGATGATGTACGTCGTCGCGTAGTGGATCAGGTCTGACGGCGTCTGCTTCGCCATCGTATCGACGTAGCCATAGAAATAGTCGAGTCCAGTCACCGCCCACCAAAAGCCGAGTTGGTGCGCGAAGCCGGATGCCCGCTCGAGACTCAATTCGGTGCCGACGATTCGATTCTGCTTTGTGCCTCGGAGCTCCTCGGCGCTGAAGTATCCAGCACTGGTCACGCTGGCGAGCTCCGCGTTCAATGCCGCGATTGCCCGCTGCAATTTTTCCGGTGTCGTCTCGCCTTCGATGGTGATCGGACCGACGTGATTCTGCGTGTAGTAATTGACGCTGATCGATTGAAAGAGGCCGCTGTCGACGAGCTTCCGCTGAAAGCGGGACCCGGGCTGGTTGAGCACATCCGAAAAGACGTCGGCGGCGTACGTGGACGCGGGGTCCTGGCCGGCACTCGGCCCCTGCCACTGGAGCATGAGCACAACCGTGCCGCCGATTGGCTGCTCGACGACGACTGCGGTGTCGTGTGTCAGCGGCGGAATCGGCGGGACGGGGTCGACCACGAAGGGGTCAGGAGCTTTCTGCCATGCGCTGAACGTCCCACGAGCGAGCGCGAAGGCCTTGTCCGGCGTGACGTCCCCCGTGACGATGATGGCCGTGTTGTTGGGGACGTAATAGCGCTGTTGGATCGCGTGCATCTTCGCCGGCGTGGTGCTCTCGATGACGCTTCGTTCGCCGAGCGGGTTCTTGCGACTCCAGGCCGTCGTCCACAGCGCTTTCCCCATGGCCGTGGTGAACGTAAAGAAGGGGTTCGATTCGTTCCGATCATACTCGCCGATCACAACCTGCCGCTCGCGCTCGAGCTCGTCTTGCCGAAACAATGGCCGGATCAGCGCATCGGCGAGAAACGTCATCGCGCCGGCGATGCTGTCCGCCGGGACCGTGAGATAGTAATTGACGCGTTCTTCGGTGGTCGTTCCGTTGAATTCCGCGCCCAGCTCTGAGGCGCGGGCCACGAAGTCGTCCGGGTTGGGGTACGCTTGGTTGGCCTTGAAGAACATGTGCTCGTACAGATGCGAGAGTCCGGAGAACTCGGGGCTCTGCGTGAACGAGCCATTCTTCACGTCAGCCTCGATGGTCACGAGCGGAACGGCGTGGTTCTCGACGACCATGACATCGAGCCCGTTGGGCAGCGTGAGGCGTTTGATGTGCTGCTCCAACTCCGCGCGCTGTGCTGGCAGCGCGGCGGCGAGGACGAGCAGCGCGGCGGCGCGCGCGCGAATCGTGCGAAATGGGCTGCGCCGCCGTGGCGGCGTTGGACGGTCCGATATTTCTTTCACCATTGACATGACGAGTTCCGATTCTCGAGCTATCTCACGACTCGCGACCGCGCTCGATCCGGCACATCTGCACCGGAACGAGCCGCTCGCTCCATACACCACCTTCCGCATCGGCGGCCCCGCCGACCTGCTGTTCGAGTCGACCTCGGCCGACGCTCTTGCGAATGCCGTGCTCGCGGCACGACAGACCGGTGTACCCTACTTCGTCCTGGGACTTGGCGCCAATGTACTCATTGGCGATCGCGGGTTCCGTGGTCTCGTGATCCGGAACGTCGCCGCACACCACGAGTTCCGTGAAGCGGGGGAGTCGTGCTCGGTGCGCTCGGAGAGCGGCGCGACGATCAAGGCTCTGATCCAAGAATCGGTGGCTCGCGGCTGGTCGGGATTGGAGCACTACGTTGGAATTCCGAGCACCGTCGGCGGCGCGATCTGGCAGAATCTGCATTTCCTTTCGCCGGCGCCCGAGCGCGAGCGCACGATGTTCATCGCCGAAGTGTTCGAGTCGTGCGAGATCGTCTCGCAGGAGAACGAACGGAAAACGGTGGATGCGGCGTACGTGCGGTTTGGCTATGACGATTCCGTCTTTCACCACCGTCGTGACGTGGTGCTCGCCGCCACGTTCAAGCTCCAGCGACAGGATCCCGCGGTGCTGCACCGCATCCTGCAGGAAAATCTCAGTTGGCGCGGCGCGAAGCATCCGTGGCTCGACTGGCATCCGAGCGCGGGCTCGATCTTCAAGAAGATCGAGGGTGTCGGCGCCGGGCGGCTCGTCGATCAGTGTGGACTCAAGGGCTTTCGTCACGGCGGCGCGCAGATCTCACACCTGCACGCAAACATCATCGTCAACTTGGGCGGCGCGACGGCGAAAGACGTCCGGGAACTGATCGACATCGCGCAGGCCACCGTCGAGCGCGAGTGCGGCGTTCACCTGGATCCCGAAATCGGGTTCATTGGCGAATTTTAGAGAACACTAAAAGGACGCGCCGAAGCCGAACACGAGCCGCCAGCGCGCCGGATGATCGATCGGCCGGGCGACTCCGAGGTGAAGGATGTCGGAAAAGAGCGTGATGCCGGCGCCGACTGTCGTGCGGACGCCGTTCGTCGCCGTGGACACGGGCATCGTGTCGCCGGGCGCTCCGAGCGCGCGAACAGCGGCGATCGCGCCCGGCGACGAGAGCTCAGTCCATCCACCCTGCACGCTCGTCGCGATTCCCGGACTGAATCCCGGGATGTAATAGTTGCGCCAGACGTGATTCGGCGTTTTCCACAGCGGAAATCGGTAGCTCGCGAAGCCGCGGAAGAGCGCCGCGCGATCGCCGGCGAACTGCTTGTAGTCGTATCCCGGCAACGCTTCGTTGCCGCCGATCTCGAAGAGCTGCTGTGGCGGAGGATGTGCCCCGAGCAACAAGCCGCCGTCCGCGTGCATCGCGAACGACACCGGACCCACGTAGCGCCGCGCCGCGAGCGAGAGTTGCATCCGCTGCCAATCGAGATCGCCGCGGCCAATTTCATAGTGCAGGTGAGCACCGTATCCCGGCTCGACGAAATCGCCCGAGACATTCGGATGAAACTCGAAGTCCGCGGCGCCGAGCGCATAGTGGCCATCGAAGGCGCCACGGTTCAGGCGAAACGGAGTGGCGCCAGGGACGATGCCGCGTGTGAGGCGTGCGCGCTCGGCGCGATCGCTTCCGAAGCCGACCTGCGTCGTGACGAGTCCTGTGTTCACCGACCCGAGGATACGCGTGGCGGAGAGCATCGCCGAGCGGCGATCCACGTAGTCGAAGTTGTCGACGGAGCCCAGGAGCGCGACGATGCCCGGGTCATCCTCGAGCGGAAGCGTGAAGTCGTTGGTGTTCGCCAGCGCGCGTTCGCCGCGCGCCGTGATGATCCAATCGGCGGGCTGATACGTGACGAAGCCGCCGCCGCGCGGCGTCGATTCGGTCCACGCCCAGCCGAGAAATCCGCCGATGCTGAGTCCCGGCGCCAAGCTGCGAAAATCCAGCGACGGCGCGACACCGGTGAAGAGGCCCTCAACACGGTTGAACCTGAGAATGCGGCTGGTCGTCGCCGGGAACAGATTGACGCGCGGCGGCCCATCCGTCCGCCAGACGTCGGGCGCCATGTCCGCGAAATCGTCCGCGTGAACCGATTCGGTTTGCTGGCCGATTTCGCGGTCCCAGTCATGGAACGCCGAGATGCTATCCGATGGAGCCCAGCTCACGGTGATGCGCCGCCACATCGTCGAATCGGAGTTCGTCGCGCCGGTATCGGTGACCGAAAGATCCGAGAACGTCGACACGAGCCGGAGAATCGGGCGGTTCTGCGACATGATCGGAAAGGCCGCTTGAAACTCGCTTCGTTGGAACGCCGGCAGCCAAT
>Ga0068856_100004441_pt1 | contig 13967 bp, 9 predicted proteins | sample KBSCornC62_FD_66595 | JGI IMG/M metagenome (GOLD analysis project Ga0068856, IMG submission 66595) | Corn rhizosphere microbial communities from Kellogg Biological Station, Michigan, USA - KBS Corn C6-2 | ecosystem: Host-associated > Plants > Roots > Rhizosphere > Soil ...
AACTTTATTCTTCTTCATCAGGTATTCAATACCCTTTGAGTTCTTGAGTACGACTTTTTCTTTTCTCTTTTGAACATCGGCGAAGGCGAGTTGAATTGCGGACGCCTGGACACCAAAGTCCGCGGCATGTTGCATTTGTTCATAGACGTGGGCCGACATCAACATTTGTTTTGTAGGAATGCAACCGCGAAGAGTACAGGTACCCCCCAAACGGTTATCCTTCTCTACGATTGCTACCTTCAGGCCGAGTTGGCCAGCTCGTATAGCGGCGACATAGCCACCCGGTCCGCTACCAATTATCGTCACGTCAAACTGTTCGTTAGCCAATTTGAATGGTTCCTCTCGTCAAAGCAGTGATCAGATCAATAGGACAAATAGGACCTCTTCGACCTATTACATCCATGATCTTTGATTCTCTATCATTGAAAGACGGGCATTATAATCGTTCGCCACGCACTGGCCAAACAGCGATACTGAACGCCAAAATCCAGTGTTAGATAGCAAAATCGTCCACGGAAAGAGGATTCATAATGAAGCACTCTGAAGGATTTCTGAGACTCGTAAACGACGCTAAAACCCGCATCAAAGAAGTGACAGTAAATGATACGAAAGAGCGAATGAAACAGAACCCGGCCGCAAAGTTGATCGACGTGCGCGAAGATAACGAATGGGACTCCGCACACGCAGCGGGTGCAATTCATCTGGGCAAGGGCATCATAGAACGTGACATTGAAACGACGGTTCCAGACAAGTCTACTGAACTGATTCTCTACTGTGGCGGTGGTTATCGATCGGCGCTAGCTGCTGATGCGCTGGGGCAGATCGGCTACACAAATGTCTTCTCGATGGCTGGGGGATGGAAGGCTTGGCGTGACAGCGGCGGAGAGATTGAAGAGCGAAAATCTTAGACAGCGCCGACCGGACGTCCGACGAACTTTAGTTTGTCGTGGGTGGGTCAAGATCCTCGAATCAATTGGAGGGGCCAATTAATCACCCACGACAAACTAAAGTTCGTCGGACATATAACAAATGGGCGTGCTTGTTTAGAGCACGCCCAGTTTCATCTCTAAGCCTCTAGTCGTTTAGAACTCGAAGCGAGCTGCAAACTGAATCTGACGTTCACGGAACAGCGTGCTATCCGCACCAGTCGTGGCGCCGAATGACGGATTGTACGTCAACGTAGTGCCGCCCAATGTATAGAACGTGGTGTTAACACCGGTCACCTGAGTTCTATTGAACCAGTTGAAACCTTCAGCAAGAAGTTCCAGCTTCATTGATTCCGACAGGCTAAAGCGTCGGGAAACTCTGCCATCGAAATACCAAATGTTTGGTTGCTTGAAGAAGTTGCGGGGAACAAGCGCGAGACGACTTGAGCCGCCTGAACCATTGAGGCCGCCACCGGGAGTCGAACCGGCTATACCAAAGTTCGAAAGCGTAATAGAACCACTGACAGTGCCCGTGTACCTTTGCCCCGAAAACGCGTTGAGGATCGGCGCAAAAGTCCAGCCATTAAAGATATGCTTTGCCGGGCCCTCCTTAAATGGGTTCGGATTGTAGACAACGCTGGCAACGAATTTTTGACGACGGTCGAACGCCGATAATCCCCTTTCGTTAGCCTGATCGAACGCGTTGAAGGGGACGTTGTTTGCCGTGAACGTTTGCGAAGTCTGACCGTTATCCATCGCTCGCGACAACGTGTAATTGCTCTGGAACTGCAGGCCGTTTGTCAGACGTCGATTCGCCTGGAGCACCAGTGCGTGATACTTGGAATAAACGTCGCTGCGTATTTCTGTAAGCTGCAGATACTGCGGATTTGGCCTGGCGCCAACAAACACTGGCATGTTGTAAACCTGACCGGCAAGTGGACCACCGACGATATTAATGTTAACGAATCGCGACGGAGCCGGCAGGTTCGTATCCACAAAATTCGGTAACGAGTTGCCAAAGCTGCCAAGGTATGAAGCTGAGACCACAGTGTTGCGTGCAATCTCACGCTCAAACACAAAGTCCCACTGGTGAATCTGTGGCAGTTGGAAATCCTTATCGAAATACTGGATCGCACCAACTGGCGGGTTAGACGCCGGCAGCAGGTTTGGCCAAATCGGGAGCAGAGCGCAGGTGTCTGGAGTGAAGCCCGAGCAAGCTGGTAAGGTGGCGGCACTCGATGCGCTGATGGTGAACTGGCGCTGACCTTTGTCAGTTCCAACACCAGTGTTTACAAGAGTGTTGTAAACAGTCGAGTTGATCACGCGGCCGTAATAGATACCCCAGCCGCCGCGAATGCTTGTTTTGCCATCGCCTTTAAGATCCAATGCAAATCCAATTCGCGGTCCAAAGTTGTTTCGATCGTCAACCTTGTTATCGGTCTGTGGAAGTGCCGGATTCGGATTGGGGGGATTCGGATTTCTCTGATACTCGTAACGCAATCCAAGGTTCAGAGTTAGTCTTGGCGTAACGCGCCAATCATCCTGAAGGAAATAGTTCAAATCGGTGGTCTTCATCGTGAGACCGAGAACACCGAACCCCTGAGCGAAGTTGCCGGCGTAGCACTTGCCGGCTTTTCGCGCCGAACTAACACACAAACCGAATGACTCGTCGCCACTGTTCGCGATTCCATCGGCGTTTGGAATGAGTGCGCGAATTGCGCCATTCGTTTTCCAGTTTGTGTAATCGACGATGAAGTCGCTGAGCGGATTAGCACCTGAGTAAATAAACTCACCACCCGCGAAGCGAAGATTGCTGATGATGTCCTTAACGAAATTGACATCACCTCCGAACTTCACAGTGTGATTACCGTTTGTCAGAGTGACGGTATCAGCGAATTGGTTACGCCGTTCGTCCGGGAAAGCTGGACGCTCGAGGAATTCAGGTATCCCAAAACAAATGATTGGAGACCCGGAGCACGCACTTCCGCCGTTTAAGTTGGTTTGTGGAGAGCGGCCACCAACTGAGGTGGTGGGCTCGCCGGGTGCCGGCGGCTGGCTGAACTGGAACTCGTTATCTCGACCCCATTGGTAACGAAACTCATTTAGTAAAGTTGGAGTGATGGTCGAGGCTAACTTCGCATTAAGTGAATCGATGCGCACGAAATCATCGCCGAAATTGTCGATTGCACGTGTATTCGTAGCTTGAGTCTGGATTCCCGCAGGTGACGCCCACCGTAGTCGGTTGTAGCTAACTGTCAGTGTGTTCTTGTCGTTGAGGTTCCAATCCACCTTCGGCAGAAACAACTTCTGATCACCAGTGCGGGGGACAGGGCCTGAGATACTGCTCAGGAAGTTTAATGCGTTGTCTATCTGTGTATTTGTTAGGCCACGGAGAAGGATCGTATTACGCGTAGCCGCAGTCGGGTTAAGGATGTTGGGTTGGCCGAAAATCGCAAGGCCCGGGAAGTTGCGCTTTTGCTGATCGTAGCTGAAGAAGAAAAATGCTTTGTTCTTTACAATTGGGCCACCGACCGTGCCGCCGAACTGGTGACGCACGTCCTTCGGCTTATAACCGACTGGCGTGAACACACCGTTGATCAACTGCTGACGTGTCGCCAGTGGATTTCGGGCACCCCATTTGTTGTTGCGTTGATAGTAAAACGCGCCGCCATGAAAGTCGTTAGTACCACTCTTGGTGACTGCGTTTACCACGCCCCCTGCTGAACGACCATATTCAGCCGAGTAGCTCGAAGTGTTGACCTGAAACTCTTTGATTGCCGCCTGGCTGATCGAATAGCTGATACGCGTACGACCACGCTCTTCAGCAAAGAAGGCCTGGTTGTTGTCGCCACCATCGATCGTGTTGTTGTTGAGCAGTCCGGAAATGCCACGGAAGCTAATCAAACCAAAAGTTCCATCAGGCACCGCACCGGGAGTCAACAGTGCGAAGTTAGACCAACGTCGACCATTGATCGGTAATTCATTGATCGACGTTTGATTAATGTTGCTGGAAAAGTCTTGTTGCGTCGTATTGATTACCGGCGCCTCGGCCGTAACATCAACCTGTCCGGTAACTGGTCCGACTGAAAGTCCGACGTCCAAACTCGTTTCTCTACCGACCTCGACAATGACATTCTCCTGAGTTAGCGGCGAGAAACCTGAAGAGTTAACCGTTACTGAATATGCTCCAGGCTGTAAGTTCGCAACCTTGAAACGGCCTGTGTCATCAGTCGTAGCGGTGTCTTCCTTGTTTGTGCCCACATTGCGGACAGTGACCGTAGCACCAGCTACGACTTCTTTATTGGGATTCTGGACCACGCCGCCGATAGCGCCCGTGGTAGTTGATTGCGCAGACACCAGTCCGGTGCAAATGAACACTAGACAACTTACGAGAAACAGTTTTGCTAATTTCGACATATGGGGAACTCCTCACATAACTGAGTTGAAGGTTGAATGCGTTGCCGCGCTACTTCCACCACTTGACCGCTTTACCTTTGTCGTTAAGAAGATTGAGGCTCCCATGAGAGCGAGCCCGGTAAAGAACGACGCGGACGAACACGAGCAATCCCGTCTTCATCCGCATTCGTTCATGAGAGACTCCCTTTAAAACTCAAATCGTACGGCCAGCTGAATCTGGCGTTCCCGGAAGAAAAAGCCGTTCGAAAGATCACTGGGCGTGCCGAACGTAGGATCGAAAGTCGCGATCACGTTCGTGCCAGAAGCTGATAAGACGTACATCCGGTTATTGACATTAGTCACTTGTGTCCGATTGAAGATATTAAAGCCCTCAGCCAGGAATTCGAGCTTGGAACCTTCCGTTATTTTGAAGCGACGCGAAAGTCTCAAGTCCACATACTTGATCGCTGGCGTGCGGAAGGCATTGTTTGGCAGCAAGCCGAACCGAAGCGAGCCATTTGAGCCATTGATGCCACCTGCGGGGCTGGTTCCAAAAGTACTACCCGTTGCAACGCCCACCGGAGGTGTAAACGCATTGGTCACCGGAGTATAGCGGAATCCGGAGTACATATTAACGATCGGTGCGATGGTCCAGCCGTTGAGGATCGCCTTGCCCGTATTATTAAGACCACTGAAATTTGTGTTGTAAACAACACTAGCCACGAACTTATGCCGGCGGTCATAAGTTGACAGCCCACTGTCGCCAGCCGCATTGAAAGGATCGAACAGCGCTGAAAAACTAGGCGTGAAGGTCGCGGAACTCTGGGACCCATTGTTATCTTGCGCTCTCGACAAGGTGTAACTGGTCTGAAATTGCAAGCCATGAGTCAACCGTCGATTCGCCTGCAACACCAAGGCGTGATACTTAGTCGCAACGCTGTCGCGTATCTCGAGGATGTTGCCAAAGCTTGTGTTCGGCCTACTGCCTCGGTAGAAAGGAAACACCCAGGTTTGGCCGGCCAGAGGTCCGTCAACGACGCTTACCCGGCCTTGCGCGGTTGGTGGATTGAGATTTGTGTCTACGAATGTCGTGAGGTGCTGTCCGAAACTGAAAAGATAACTGGCAGAGACAACGGTATTGCGGGCCACTTGGCGCTCGAAATTGATATCACCCTGATGAATCAGCGGAACCTGAAATCCGTTTCGGAAGAAATTGACACTGGCCGTGCCAGCGGGCGCCGTCGACAGGATGTTGGGGAAAATGGGAGCTGCCGGATTACCCGCTATGTCAGTGGCATTTGAGCAGAGTGTCGTGCTGCAATTCGCCGGGACTGAGCTAACGGTCTGGCCAGTCGTTAACCCGGTATTGATAAGCGAGTTGATGATGATCGTCCCGTTAATTCTGCCGTAGTAAATTCCGTAGCCACCTCGAAGGCTGGTTTTCGCGTCGCCACTAAGATCTACTGCGAAACCAACCCGTGGGCCGAAATTGTTTTTGTCACTCGGACGGTTTGCGGTCTGAGGTAACTTTGAGTTTACCAGGAAAGGTTTCGGAAACTGTTCATAGTCCCAACGTAATCCCAGGTTCAGCGTTACGCGTGGCGTAAGGCGCCAGTCGTCCTGAACAAAGAACGCCCAGTCAATCGTTCTCTCCTCGAAACGAGGCTGACCAAAACCTTGAGAGTAGTTGCTTGTGTAGCACTTTCCGGCGAGACGAGTATTAGCCACCGGATTGGATTGCGTAAAGCAAGTTTTTCCTGCAGTCCGTAGAGCACCGCTGGTAACGAAGTTTGTATAGTCGACGATAAAATCGTTGATATTGCTGTAGGTGTACGAACCAGATCCTGTGAAGAGATTGTCGTCCACATCTCGCACGCGATTGATGTCGGTTCCAAACTTGAAGGCATGGTTGCCGAAGTTAAGGCTGAGCGAGTCGGCAAATTGAAACCGTCTCTCATCCGGGAGCGCGTTCCGATCCAGAGAAGTACTCTTGCCGAATGTTAGACCATTTGTGAGCGTTACCTGCGGCGAAAATCCATTGGCAGTGGTAGGCTGACCCGGAAGTGGCGGCTGCGCGAATTGCGTGTCCAACTCATCAGCCCACTGGAAACGAAACTCATTGATGATTTGACTTGATAGCGTTGAAGTAAGACGCAAATTGAGTGAATCTATATCAACAAAATCATCGCCGAAGCCGGCCCGATCCCGAGTGACGGTTGCTCCGGTTTGAACTCCCGCCGGCGAATTCCATCTTAAACTGTTGTACGTTGCACTGAATAGGTGTTTCGAGTTTAGCTGCCAATCGATCTTAGGTAGAAATATCCGTTGATTTCCGCGCCGGGGCACCTCGCCTGTCTGATCGTTTATGAAGGACAGTGCTGAATCAATCTGAGTGCTGGTCAAACCTCGCGCCAGGAGCGTCGTGCGGTTGACTGTGTTCAGGTAGCCTGGAGTGCTAAAAACCGCAATACCCGGAAAGTTACGGCGCTGCTCATCATAACTAAAGAAGAAGAACAGCTTGTCTTTAACTATTGGACCGCCCAGAGTGCCGCCGAACTGGTAACGCACATCCTTTGGCTTGAGAGCTACTCGTGTGGAAACCCCATTAACCAACTGGCTGATGAAACTATTCGGGTTGCGCGCACCCCATTTGTTATTCCGGTCATAAAAGAAGCCCGAACCGTGAAATTGGTTCGTGCCTGATTTCGTGATGGCGTTGATAACACCACCTGCCGACCGTCCGTACTCAGCGGAAAAGTTTGAAGTATTAACCTGAAACTCGCGAATCGCGGCCTGGCTGATCGAGTAAGCGCTGCGCGTACGTCCGCGCTCCTCTGAAAAGAAAGCTTGATTGTTGTCTCCTCCGTCAACGGTGCTATTGTTCAGCAAACCAGAGATGCCGCGAAAACTAACCAAGCCAAAATTTCCATCCGGAACGGCAGCTGGCGTGAGTATCGCGAAGTTCGACCACCGTCGGCCGTTAACTGGGAGTTCGTTAATCGATGTTTGATTAATATTATTCGAGAAGTCCTGCTGAGTTGTGTTGATGACCGGAGCCTCTGCAGTAACGTCAACGGTTCCAGATACCTGCCCAAGCGAAAGGTTGACGTCCAGACTTGTTTCACGTCCAACCTCGACGATGACATTTTCCCGTGAGTACGCAGCAAACCCGGTTGCGGAAACACTTACTGAGTATGGACCTGGTTGCAGGAGGGATACTTTGAATCGGCCAGTATCATCAGTGGTAGCGGAATCTTCTTTATTCGTTCCTATATTCCGCACGGTGACAGTAGCACCGGGAACGACTTCTTTATTTGGATTTTGAACCACGCCACCAATCGCGCCGGTGACGGTTGACTGCGCCATCCCTATAGCGCTGAACGCGAGCATCACAAGACACACCAAAACAAACTTCAGAACTGTCGACATAAAAGGGGAACTCCTTGAGCATTAAGTTAAGATTGAATAGTTGGCGGCACTGGTAGAAGCTGTAAATTGAGAGTACGTGAAAATTCGCAATTCAAAAAGGAAGACGATTGGTAATTTACAGCAAGACGCGGACTTCTACCATGCCTAACTTACGTTTCGCAAGCGTAGGTCATGACTGAAGTCATTAAATCTTCGTGACATATCCTCTGTTCGACGAAAGCACTTTCGCAGTGCTGCTATCGCTGGAAATTTTCGCAATATGCGTGCCGATTTTTGAGACTGGAAGGAACGCGCCATTTACCAGCACTTCAACCGAAGATACTGTGGTTTCGGTCACCGATGTGTACAAGATTTTGGATTTGATTGGAAAATCGGAAGAACCCTTCTCCCCAGCCCTTTTGCATCCTTACTCTAACCACTTCTGCAGAGAACGCGAACAAAAGATCCGCTTAAAGTCTTTCAACTATCATCGCGATCCCTTGACCCCCACCTATACACGCGGTGGCCAAACCATAACGTCCACGCCGGCGATGCAACTCGTTAAGAATCGTCAAAACTAAGCGCGTCCCTGTGGCGCCGAGTGGGTGACCTAGTGCAATTGCCCCTCCATTCACGTTCGTCTTCGATCGATCAAGTCCAAGATCCTTCTCGACAGCCAGGTACTGGGCAGCGAACGCTTCATTCACTTCGATCAGATCAAGCTCATTGAGACTCAGACCGGCTTTTTGAAGAACAGCGCGTGTAGCAGGCACTGGGCCGATTCCCATAATTTCAGGTTCAACTCCGGCATAAGCCCATGCCACGATTCGTCCTGACGGAGCCAGATCGTTCTGTTTCACAAACTGTTCGTCGGCAATCACCAACGCGGCGGCGCCATCGACGATGCCTGAAGCATTGCCTGCGGTAACAAAACCATCTCTGGCAAACGCAGGTTTCAGTTTGGCAAGGCCTTCGAGCGTGGTTTCGGGTCTCATGTGATCGTCGTGGTCTACAACGTTCACACCTTTTCGGCTCGGTACTTCAACGGCAATGATCTCTTCAGCAAAATAACCGGCATCAAAAGCACGTTTTGCTTCCTGCTGAGAACGCAGCGCATAGGCGTCCTGTTCTTCTCGAGATATCTCGAACTTGCGCGCGAGATTCTCAGCAGTACCGGCCATCGGTGTGTTGCAATAGGTATCAAGCAACGCGACCATCAAGCTGTCTTCGAGTTTCCCCTGCCCGAGTGCAAAACCTGATCGCGCTCCTCGTATCACATGGGGCGCCTGCGACATCGATTCCATTCCTCCAACCAAACAGGTTCTTGCTTCGCCAAGTTGGATCATGTGCGAGCCGGAAATAATTGATTGAATGCCGCTGCCACACAGGCGGTTGACCGTCAAAGCTGGACGGTCAAAAGGAACACCCGCTTTCAAAGCAACGTGGCGAGCTCCATAGATCGCGTCGCCTGACGTCTGCAACGCATTACCAATAACAGTGTGATCGATTTGATCCGGATTAACATTCGAAGCCTTCAACGCACCACGAGCAGCAACCGCGCCGAGCTCAATTGCGGAAACGTCTTTGAGCGCTCCAACGTACTCACCCATCGGTGTTCGCTTGCCACTCAGAATAAAAACATCTTTAGCCATTTAGTTCTTAACTCTCCCAGCTGGTTAGAATAGGTCGGATAGGTCCTATAAGTCCTATAGGTCCTATACTAATGGACTTCACTGACTAAATCGATGAGTGGCGAGGTATCGATGAAGTAGTTCTTCCAGGAAACCTTCGTAGGTAAACGTTTCGAGATCGTAAGCAGGGCGAATCTTGTAAAGAATTGGCAACGAGACTCGCCACGCCATCCATTGTCGCGGAACATCCGCCAGGTCCCAACGACGCCGCAGGAATGTTTCAACAACCTGAATCTCCGACTCCGTCAAGCTATTTAGATCACCCGTGAAGTTTACTGGCTTGAATGAACGACGCAGTGCGGGATCGCTAACCGGCGAAGCAAAAACTTCTGCAAATGCAGGCGCTTCCGCCTCACGCTCGCGAACAACGACGGTGCCGGCCACCATGTCGCCAACTCTCTGATCTCGCGTTGTCGAGAAAACGGAAATCAACCCAATCGAATAGAAAGGTGCAGGCATCATGTCGAAACTACGAATCAGGTTTCGTACTGAAGCTTCCCAAAACGTGATCGGCCTGCCATCTTCACGAATAACACGCAGCTTCAACCAACGCTTACCAGGTGTTTGGCCACTCCAAAGCCATTCAAAGAATGCGAAGTATCCCGTCAAGATCAAAAACAAGACGATGATCATAACCGCGTAGACCCACTTAGGCGCCGTCGAGAACGCGCTCTCCACATTGGTCGTGTCGGCCAGCAATAAGAAACCGAGAAAAATAAGTATGAGGGCGACCGTCTGGATTGCATGATCGATCGCACACGCAATAAAGCGATTACCGATCGACGCCAACCCAAAATGCAACGGGACGCGTTCGGGCGTCTCGATGATGAGGATGTCTTCTGTTGCTGCGAGCGTTGCTGACATCGTTCTCGAGTTGCAGCTTTGGTATAGGACCTATTGGACCTATTCGACCTATTAATGACTAATCAAACACGACTCTCATAAACCGCCGCTTACCAACTTTCAACAAAGCAGACGTTCCCGCGCTTCCCAAACTAATTGAATTGCCCGCGGCCTGTTTCTCACCATCAATAGATACACCACCCTGTTGGATTAATCTTCGCGCTTCCGCTTTTGACTCAGCCAATCCAACTGTGACCAATAAAGCCGACAACTCCCAACCGTCCGGGTGGTTTGCCGAAACATGTCTGACCTCCACATCATCCGGAACTTCCTTGTGCCGAAATCTTCGCACAAACTCCTCTTCAGCTTCGTCAGCCAGTGCTCGCGAATGAAAATCACTGACGATTCGTTTTGCCAAATCCACTTTCAGATCCCTGGGATTAGCCTCACCGCGTTCAGCAGACTCGCGCAGACCGCTGATCTGCGGCGACGTCAGATCGGTGCAGAGTTCGTAGTAACGCCACATGATCTCGTCCGAGATTGACATGACTTTTCCGAACATCTCCTGAGGTGGTTCATTGATGCCGATGTAATTTCCCAAACTCTTCGACATCTTCTGTACGCCATCAGTTCCTTCCAACAACGGCGTAATCACCGCCACTTGAGATTCCTGGCCATACTCGCGTTGCAGATTGCGGCCCAATAACAAATTGAACTTTTGATCGGAACCGCCAAGTTCAACGTCCGCTTCGAGTGCAACTGAGTCGTAAGCCTGAGTAAGCGGATATAACAGTTCGTGCAGCGCGATCGGTCGTTCCTCCTGAAGCCGCTTGGCAAAATCGTCGCGCTCGAGAATTTGTCTTACCGTGACGTGCGAAGCGAGACGAATAAATCCATCGGAACCAAGCTTATCCATCCATTCCGAGTTGAACCGGATCTCGGTCTTGTCAGGATCGAGTAATTTAAAGATCTGGCTTTTATACGTCTCCGCGTTTGCATTGATCTCTTCGCGAGTTAGCTGTGGGCGCGTGGCACTCTTACCGGATGGATCACCAATCATTCCAGTGAAGTCGCCGATCAGGAAGATAACGACGTGACCAAGTTCCTGAAACCCGCGAAGCTTACGGATGACCACCGTGTGGCCTAGATGAATGTCGGGCGCTGTTGGATCAGCTCCGAGTTTCACGCGCAGTGGCCTGCCTGTCGCGGCTGATTTCTCGAGCTTCGCGCGCAAGTCTGCTTCGCGAATGATCTCGATCGTTCCTTTGCGGAGGTATGAAAGCTGTTCGTCGATTGTCATAGGTCTAATGTCCGATATGCTTTAGCTTGTCGTGACGCAAACCAACCAGGGCTCATGTTTCTAAAACCCTGAAACTTTGGGGCTTGGTTGATTGCGTCACGACAAGCTAAAGCATATCGGACATTGATTAGAGTAGCCCATCTTTTCAATCGTGCGCTATCCTCACTTAATCATTGCCCCACATAGGAGCTGACAATGGCGACTGAAACACCGACTCAAGTTGCAGCAAACCCGCTCGCAAATGCGCGACTTGCCTTCATCGGCCTGGGCGTGATGGCAGAGGCGATCGCTGCTGGATTATTACGCAAAGGGCTCGTGACACCAGAACAAATGGTAGGCAGTCATCCGCGCGCTGCGAGACGTGAAGAACTCTACGCGAAATACGGGATTCAAATGTTCGACGCGAATCGCGAAGCTGTCGAAGCTGCATATCCGACAGACTCCGACGCAGGTTCCATAGTGATCCTGGCTATAAAACCGCAACGCCTCGCAAAGGTCCTTTCCGAACTCAAGGGGTCGATCCATAAGGACCAGGTTGTAGTCTCGATTGTCGCCGGTGCCAAGATAGAAACAATTGCGGATGAACTGCTGCATGGTGCGGTAATTCGGACAATGCCTAATACGCCAGCGCAAGTCGGCGAAGGTGTTACTGCGTGGACATCAAGTGAGGCCGTAAGCGAGGCTCAGGAGCAAGAGGTTAGAGCGATGCTGGAAGCACTCGGCAAAACAGTACGAGTGGAAAACGAGCGCCAAATCGATATGGCAACAGCACTGAGTGCCACCGGGCCAACGTATATCTTTCTGGTAATGGAGGCTCTGATCGATGCTGGTGTCCACATGGGATTCTCACGTCATGTTGCTCAGGAGCTTGTGCAACAGATGATTCTCGGATCCGTACTTTTCGCTAGAGAGTCTCACAAACATCCGGCTGAATTACGCAACATGGTGACGTCGCCCGGTGGGACTTCGGCGGAGGCAATTTATCAGATGGAAAAGGGAAGCCTGCGAACTGTGCTGTCGAAAGCTGTTTGGGCGGCGTTTCAACGAGCAGAATCACTCGGGAAAAAGCCGTGAATTGGTCTTTGATCTTTGGGCTTTGGTCTTTGATCTTCGTGCCTGGTGCTTTGATTTAGGAAGGCCGAGTGCATAAACCGAGCGAATTCCAAAGTCCAAAGTCCAAAGCACAAAGACCAAAGCACAAAGTCCAAAAGCCAGATTTCAAGCTGCCACAAACGGTCGATCGGTGGTGTTACCTCGATGAAGCTCCTTTCGAGGTGATCCCATGAAACTCCTGTTCATCGCAATTTCAGCAGTTCTATCGCTTTCAATGGGCGGTGGTACATATGCGCCCTTCGACTTAAGCCTCGTCTCATCCATCGATCAAACTCAGCCTACGCAGCAAACAACCGAGGCTAATGCTGATGTAAAAGCGAAAATTGCAAGATTAAGCTCACCCAATCCCGTCGACCGCGCGCAGGCGGCGTGTCAACTTGGTGAGCTCAGGGCCGCGAGCGCGATTCCAGCGTTGATCAAGTTATTGGGCGATGACGGCGAGATTCGCCAGCCCGTTTGCGGCGAACGGAAACAGTGGGACGACAGCGAAAATTTCAAAACTACTCCTGGCGAGAACGCTGCGGTCGCTCTTTCGCGGATGGGCCGCCAGGCCGTTGAACCCCTGATAAGCGCGCTGGGATCTGATGTGTGGCAAGCACGCGAAAACGCCGCCTTCGCCCTGGGCCTGATACACGACGGTCGGAATGTTGAACCTTTGATCGCGGCCACTAAAGATCCAATGGCAGAGGTCCGCTCAAAAGCAGTATGGTCGCTCGGTCTTGTCGGGGATGAACGCGCAGTTGTGCCGCTCGTCGATTCCTTGAAAGACTCTGATGAAAAGGTTAGATCGCAAGCGGCATGGGCCCTGGGATTAAAAGGCGATGGACGATCCGTTGATGGGTTGGTTGCGGCGTTGAACGATTCAAGTCCATACGTTCAGTCGCAGGCAGCATGGGCCCTGGGATTGAGGGGTGACTCGCGGGCAGTTGAACCGCTCGCTATCGCTCTCTCGGCAAGCAACGATCACGTTCGTTCACAGGCGGCGTGGGCACTTGGTTTGAAAGGTGACTCGCGAGCGGTGGAACCACTCATTGCCGCGCTCGAAGACTCATGTGCGCAGGTCAGATCACAGGCAGCCTGGGCACTTGGTTTGAAAGGCGACAATCGCGCAGTCGAGCCTCTGAGAAAACTTTTGAACGATCAGGATGAACATGTTCGGCAGCAAGCTGCGTGGGCACTTCAGATGAGAAGGATCCAGCAGTAGAGGGAATGAAAGACCATTTTCCATATATCATTTGACATTTTTTAGTTGGTCATTTTTCAGATGTCCGACGAACTTTAGTTTGTCGA
>Ga0068856_100004443_pt1 | contig 13967 bp, 15 predicted proteins | sample KBSCornC62_FD_66595 | JGI IMG/M metagenome (GOLD analysis project Ga0068856, IMG submission 66595) | Corn rhizosphere microbial communities from Kellogg Biological Station, Michigan, USA - KBS Corn C6-2 | ecosystem: Host-associated > Plants > Roots > Rhizosphere > Soil ...
TGTTTTGCTTGCTCAGGCTCCAGTCGTCGGTAAGCGTGGTTTCGAGCCAGACTGTGCCCGATTTTCGAAACACCTGGGCATTCAGTCCGAAGCGGTCCCTGAAAAGCCGCTCGAGCAGCGCAACCGTCATTTCACTGCTTACAAGGATCTCGGCTTCATGCAGGTCCTTTGCGCTGATACGCAGAATATGACCAGGGCTAAGCATGTCCTTTTTTGGATTGCCGCCGTGCACCTTATGGCTGTGCTTAAAAAATTCGAGCTTCAGGTAAGGAAACGTCTTGTTAAAAGCGCTCTGAACTGTTGAAAGGGCCATTCCGTCTTGAATTGTGAATGCTAATGCAATTAAAGATGATCAGTAAATAATGGCCTATTTCAGGTTAAAGAAGTGATCGAAGCTGAGCTGCCTGTATTCCTGCGGCAACAGCAAAAGCACAATGATCAGAGCAAGGCGTGGAAACACATGCTTCAGATCCCACATAGGCTCCAGGTAGCTGAAAGCAATTGCCACCAGAATAAGATCAAGGCCCAAAGCATAAAGAGTGTAATTGGTCATAAAGCCCATCAGTAATAAAAATCCTCCGAAGAATTCAACGAGACTGGTGTAATAAGCAATGCTGGTAAGAATAGGTCCGGGAATATTGTTGCGGCGGGCGTCGTCCCTGAACGCGTCTATAACTCCCGACAGTTTTATCCTGAAAAGCTTATCGTAGCCCTGGAACAGGAAGAGAACCCCGGCAAACACACGTACCAGCAGTTCGGCAATATATAAGTTAGTTGACATGATACTATTTTTTAGGTCAAAGTTCGGAAAGCTTTGAAGCACTGAGCCTGATAAATATCATGTCTGGTAATGATCGTTCTCATCGCTGCAGGCTCTTCGAAGTGCCAATTTTGAAGTGTTAAAAACATAAGATCATTTAACCATAAAACAACTCCTATGAAAACAAGTATTTATTCCCAACACCGCGATCACAGCGACTGGTCCAGCAAACTTTCGTTTTACAACGACGAAATAAAGATCATGCAGAAGAAGCTCGAAGAGGTAAGCAGCAAAAACACCGGCGCTGATGTAAGAAAGCAGATCGAGCATTTTCAGAACCAGCTCCTCATTCAGAGTAATAATTCAGACAGCCTGCAGCATCATATTAAGCGCGAAGAAAAAGAGCTTCAGCGAAACATTAAAAGTAATCCTGTGGCCAGCGATCACAGAAAAGCTGAAGATCATGCAGGCGAGCGCACTATGATCGACACCTTTGAGAATAATTTCAATCAGCTGCGCAAGGAATTCAATGCTTTTCTCGCTGATCGTTTATAAACAAACTGACAAAATCTAAAAGCCATGAAAACAGATCTTGAAATTCAGCACGACGTAATGGCCGAGCTTCAGTGGGAGCCCGGTCTTAAAAACAGCCAGATTGGTGTTTCGGTAAATCACGGGGTAGTGATGCTTTCGGGTGTTGTAGACACCTACTACAAAAAGGTGCTGGCCGAAAAGGCCACAAAAAAAGTAAGCGGCGTAAAAGCAGTTGCCGAGGAAATTGTTGTAAAAGTGCCGGGAGGAAAAACCTATACCGATGTTGATATTGCCACCGCCGTTTTAAGCGCGCTTAAATGGAACAGTACAATAGACGAAAGCAGGATCGATGTGCAGGTTGAGGACGGAGAGGTGACGCTGACAGGGGTTGCCGAATGGAACTTTCAAAAGGTATCGGCACAGAAAGCCGTTGAGAACCTGGTGGGTATCAGCAATATCGTCAACAACATCCGTGTGCAGAATAAAATTATAGCGCAGGATGTAAAGCAAAGGATCTCTGAAGCCTTTGAGCGAAACGCAGCCATCGATTCCAACAAATTAAGCGTGCAGGTGGCCGGCGATAAAGTGATCCTTATAGGAACAGTGCGTTCTTTTGCCGAAAAAATGGATGCCGAAAAAACAGCCTGGGCCTCGCCGGGAGTAATGGATGTAGACAATCAGCTGGTCGTTGATTCCGGAGTAAAAGTGTATTAATTATTAAAGGTCCCTGTAAAAGGCGGGACCTTTTTTGTTTGAATTTGAATATGAACCAGCGCAGCGACGAACGTCATTTTTTACAGGGCCCTCATTCCAGGCACAGCGAGCTTATTTTCCTGTTCAGGATCATGATCGAGTTTGTAAAAGGCTTCAGGGCTTTTCATTTTTTAGGCCCCTGCGTTACCGTGTTTGGCTCTGCGCGTTATGGCAGAGATCATCCTTATTATACGCTGGGCCGCGAGCTGGGGCGGCGTATCGCTGATATGGGATTTACCGTCATGACCGGCGGCGGGCCAGGGATCATGGAGGCAGTGAACCGTGGTGCAAAAGAGGCAAAAGGCAGATCAGTAGGATGCAACATTGTTCTGTCTTTCGAGCAAAAGCCCAATGCCTACCTTGATAAGTGGGTAAGCATCCGCTATTTCTTTGTGAGAAAAGTATTGCTTTCAAAGTACTCGTACTCGTTTGTTGTGCTGCCGGGCGGCTATGGCACGCTGGATGAGTTCTTCGAGGCCTTAACACTTATTCAAACCGATTCTGTTAAGCATTTTCCGGTAGTGCTGTTTGGCAGCGACTATCACAGTAATTTGTATGAGCATCTGAAACGCCTGGTCGCAGCCGGAACCATAGGCCTTAAGGATATTGATCTTTTTCTTCTTACCGATAGCATTGATGATGCGATGAGGCACATTGACAAATACGCCATTCAACAATTCGGATTAAAAGAGGCCCGGCGTATGCGCCCGCTGGCCTGGCTGGGAGAAAGGATCTAGACTTCGGAAAATTAAAACATGGCTGATAACAAAAAATTCTGGAGCCGCGATGCCGGTGAGCTGATGCAGCTGCTGGGCACTTCGTCTGCAGGCCTTGCCGGCTCTGAGGCATTGATGCGCCGCGGGCAAACCCGCATCATGGCGCAACATCCGCTTAAGCAGGGGCTTTTGCTGTTCTTCGAGCAATATCGTAATCCCCTGGTCCTTCTGCTTGTGTTTGCTCTTATTCTTTCATTCAGCGCAGGCACCTACGGCGATTGCCTGATCATTTTCAGCATTCTGTTCTTGTCGGGCCTGCTTGGGTTCATACAGGAGCGCCGCGCAGGTAAGGCCGCGGAAAAGCTGCGCGCAATGATCCGGACAAAGGCCCGCGTGAAGCGTGACGGACAAATAGAAGAGGTTGCCGTGGAAGAGGTGGTTCCCGGCGACCTTGTACTGCTGGAAGCAGGTGATATTGTGCCGGCCGATGCGCTTATTGTCAGCTCCAAAGACCTGTATGTGAACGAATCGGCGCTTACCGGCGAATCGTTTCCCGCTGAAAAGAAAGAAGGGGTATTGCCCGCTGAAACACCTTTGATAGCGCGCAGCAATTCCGTGTTCAGGGGAACAAGTGTGATCAGCGGTACGGCTGTGGTTGTTTCCGCAATTGCTGCTTCGGAAAGCGAGCTGGGCAAAATTCAGGCGGATATCGAAGGCGCCGGTGAGGCAACAGCATTTGAAAAAGGCATCAGGCGCTTCGGCTATCTGCTTATGCGGGTAGCACTGGTGATGTCGGCGCTCATTCTCATCATCAATGTGGCAATGGGCCGGCCGGCCCTTGATTCGATCTTGTTTGCGCTGGCCCTTTCGGTGGGCATTACGCCCGAGCTGCTGCCTGCTATTGTTACCATTGCCCTGTCTGAAGGCGCCAGGCAGCTGGCAGGTAAAAAGGTCATTGTCAAAAAGCTGTCCTCCATTCAAAACCTGGGCTCTGTAGATGTGCTTTGCTCCGATAAAACCGGCACTCTTACCGAGGGAGAAGTGAGGATCAATTCATGTTTGAACGCAGAAGGACTGCATGATGAGCGCATTGAGCGCTATGCTTATCTGAACTCTTATTTTGAATCGGGCTATTCTAATCCTATGGACGCTGCTATTGTCAGATATTTTAAGCAGGATATCTCGGGCTTCGCCAAATTTGACGAAGTGCCTTATGATTTTATCCGCAAGCGCCTGAGCATTGTGGTGACAAACAATTCAGGGCATATTATGATCACCAAAGGTGCTTTTTCATCTGTGTTAAATGTTTGCAGCACGGTGCAGCTGCAGGGAGAGAGCATAGCAGACATGGCAGGCCACCGCGAAAAGATCAATGCTCTGTTTGAAACCTACAGCGCACAGGGCTTCAGAGTTATCGGCATTTGCTACAAGGAGGTAACCAGTGATCCTGTAATTACCAAAGAAAATGAGCAGGGAATGGTCTTCCTTGGTTTTATTTTATTGAACGATCCGCCTAAGGAAGGGATCCTGGATGTGATAAACGATCTGCGGTCAAAGCAGGTGGCGTTGAAAATTATTACCGGCGATAACCTGCTGATAGCCGGCAGCATTGCAGCGCAGCTTGGCATAAGCTCTGAGCGCATCTTATCAGGCGCCGAGATACAGCAGATGAGTGATGAGGCGCTGGCCGCAAAGGCAGATCATGTGAGCATTTTTGCAGAAACAGAGCCTTCGCAAAAAGAGCGGATCGTAAGGGCGCTGCAAACCAACAGCCATGTTGTAGGTTATCTGGGCGATGGCATTAACGATGCATCGGCGCTTAAAGTAGCCGATGTCGGCATTTCGGTTAACAATGCTGTGGATATAGCGAAAGAGTCGGCAGATGTGATCCTGCTTGAAAAAGATCTTGGGGTTATAGCCGATGGAATTATTGAGGGGCGCAAAACATACATAAACACCACCAAGTATATTTTAAATTCGGTGTGCACCAATTTCGGCAACATGCTCAGCCTGGCTGTTTTGTCGCTGGTGTTTCCATACCTGCCGCTGCTGCCGGCGCAGGTGCTGCTTATCAATTTTCTTACCGATCTGCCCGCGCTGGCCATCGTATCTGACAATGTAGATCACGAGTTTCTTTTGCGTCCGCGCAAATGGGACATTAAGCTCATCCGCAATTTTATGGTAGCCTTCGGTCTCGAAAGCTCGCTGTTTGACTTTATCACGTTTGGGGTGCTGATCGCCGTTTTTCACCTGCCTGTTGTTGCCGTACGCACCGGGTGGTTTGTTGAGTCGGTTATTTCCGGCGTGCTCATCCTGCTGGTGATCCGTACGCATCGCCTGTTTTTTGCAAGCAGGCCCGGCAAGGCGCTTCTTACGGCCAGCGTGGCTGTTATCATTATTGTGCTGCTCATCCCATATCTCAGCCTGTCTTCCGGGGTGGACCTGTCGTATATTGAGCCTGCCGTTACACTTGCCATGTGCGGCATTGCCCTGCTGTATGCTTTGCTGGGCGAAGCTACCAAGCGTGCACTGTTTCGCCGCACGGGTTATTAGTTCCGGTAAAGGAACGAAGAACGCCGTTTATACCGTTTTTGAGTTTTCGCTGAAGGCGATATAAATAAAAACCGAACCTATAAAAAAGATAACTATGAACACTTTACCCGGTCAAATCCCCAATTACCTGTACGACTTGTCGAACCCGCATTTTGAGAACACAGAGATAGTTTTAAACGACGGCCGCAGGCTCAAAGGAGAGTTTGTACAATTTAAAATTTTAAGAGACAATACGGCATACTTGTATCCCGCCGAAAAGTATTGCTTTGTGCCTGAAGAAAGGAAAGAGCTCTTCTGGCATGAGTATGAGTGGAATGACGGCACCTTGAACGAGATGCCGGATTATATATTGCAGCTGAGCATGGCGCATATCAAACAGATCATCATTTTGCCGGTACTGGCACCTTAAATAGCAGCACCCTGCTGTTTGTGAATTTTCGAAATAATAAAACCGGACTTAAGGTCCGGTTTATTCTATGCCGCGAACAGATCTTGTGCACGCGATGGCCGCACATATTTAGTAAAGTGTCAGGGCTGTTTTGGCGTTATAATGAAAGGCCACCACCGGGATGCTGATGCTTTTCGACACCTTCTTTGTAATACTGTCGCCAAACAGGCGGTCAAAGAAAGTCCGGTAGTGCGTGGCCATCATGAGCATATCAACCGACTCATCTTCCACATATTGCTCGAGACGCTCTTCGATAGCATAGCCATGAATGACCCGGAACGAAAGGTTAGGGTAGAGCGTGACCTTTTTTACCTTTTCCATAAAATGGTGCATGAGAGTCTTTTCTTCATCTGCGCCGATCACAGCATCACAGATGTGCAGAATAGTCAGTTGTGCGCCGGTAGCTCCCGCAATTTCGGCTGCTTTTTCAATTGCAGCCAGGTCGCTGCGATGGTAATCGGTTGCAAACGTAATGCGTGTTATAGGCTTGCTCATGGCAAAGTCTGCCGGAATTGCCATTACCGGACAATTGGCTTTTTCCATCACCTTCAGGCTGGTGCTTCCAAAAATAACTCCACTTCGCCCGGTTTGCCCGGTAGCGCCCATTACAATAAGGTCGGCTTTTTTCTCTTTAGCAATTTGTAAAATGAGATCTTTCGGGTTGCTTTCATCTGAGATCCATTCATAGGCGATCGTATCGCCCCGACCTGTTTTGGTGGCAAGCGCTTTCAGCTTTTTATCAGCTTCGGCCTGAAGCAAATCGTGCTCTTCATTCAACACACTGAAAGATACTTCTGCAACAGGCATGGACGCCTGGTAAGCATGAAGAAGGATGATCCTGCTGTGAAGCTTTGAGGCAAGGCTCACTGCATAGTCAAATGCGTTATCTGAAGCCTTTGAAAAATCGGTGGGTACAAGTATGGTTTTCATGGTTGTTGTTTTTAGAAGCAAAATTATTTCTATAACGGGGGCACGCCGGGAACAAAAGTCAGGTATGCGTATGATTTTGGTCATGAACGGCAGCGTTTGAATTGATCACCTTTGCTACGGATAATCGCCGCATGAAAACAAGCCTTTTTAAAAATACACTGTTGGAGATAGGAGAGCTTGGCGTTTTCTCGTGGCGTTTTGTAAGAGAGTGTTTTAAACCAAGGTATGAGTTTGCCGAATTACTCAGGCAATGTTATGCTATCGGCAATAAGACACTTCCATTGGTTGGCATTACGGGCTTTATTATGGGCCTGGTCATTACCATTCAATCGCAGCCTTCTATGGAAACCTTCGGCGCCGGATCGTGGCTGCCTTCGGTGGTATCTGTTTCTCTGGTAAGAGAGATCGTGCCTGTGATCACTGCGCTGATCTGCGCTGGTAAAATAGGCTCGAGCATCGGCGCAGAGCTGGGCTCTATGCGCGTTACCGAGCAGATCGATGCGATGGAGGTGTCTGGCACCAATCCATTTAAATACCTGGTGGTAACTCGCGTGTTCGCTGCCATTCTCATGCTTCCGCTGCTGGTGATCATCAGTGATACCGTTTCTCTTTACGGCGCTTTTGTTGGCATTAACATGAAGCAGGAGGTCAGCTTTCATCTCTTCAGCATTCAGGTGTTTCAAAAACTTACATTCTCAGATGTGCTTCCTTCTGTGGTCAAATCTCTTTTTTTTGGCTTTGCCATTGGTATCATTGGCTGTTATAAAGGCTATTATACAAAGAACGGCACGCGCGGTGTAGGACTGGCTGCCAATACAGCCGTAGTGCTTTCCACCTTTGCGGTGTTCATTATCGATCTCATTGCGGCTCAGGTGGCCGATATTTTTAATTATACATGAGTGCAGTCATTCACATAAACAATTTGTATAAGTCGTTCGGTGATCTAAAGGTGCTCAGGGATTTTCATCTCGAGCTGGGTAAAGGAGAGAGCGTGGCGGTACTGGGCAGATCGGGCTCTGGCAAATCGGTGCTTGTTAAATGCATTATAGGCCTGATGAAGCAGGATTCAGGGAGCATAAAGGTTTTTGACCGGGAGGTGTCGGATCTGTCGCACGATGCGCTCGACGACATGCGGGTGAAAGTAGGTTTTCTTTTTCAAAGCAATGCGCTATATGACTCCATGACTGTGCGCGAGAATCTTGAGTTTCCTTTGCGGCGCCATTTAGGTAAGATCTCGCCTGAGAGTATGAATCAAATGGTAATGGAGGCGCTGGAGAACGTTGGCCTGGCAAATGCGGTTGATATGATGCCCGACGAGCTGAGCGGCGGCATGCGCAAGCGCATCGCACTGGCGCGCACGCTCATACTTAAGCCGGACATTATTCTGTATGATGAGCCAACAACAGGCCTCGATCCTGTCACTTCAAAAGAAATAAGTCTTTTGATACTGGAGCTTCAGAAAAAATACAATACCTCGTCGATCATTATTTCGCACGATATGAATTGCGTGAAGCTTACTGCCAATCGCCTGATAATGCTGGTAGACGGTGCCTGCAGGGCAAGCGGCAGCTATGAGCAGTTGCAAGGGTCGGAAGATCCTGCGATAAAACAATTTTTTAATTAAACTCATGAAAGAAGAATCTGCAAGCCGGGCAAAGCTTGGCTTTTTTATTTTAACAGGAACAATGCTGCTCGTGCTTGGCCTCTATTATATTGGCAGCCAAAAAAATATTTTTCACAAAACCATTACCGTGAGCGCGGGTTTTAACAACGTTAACGGCCTCGTGCCGGGCAATAACGTGCGCTTCAATGGCATCAACGTGGGCACAGTGTCAGGGCTCGAGAGCCTTTCTGATACGCTGGTAAAAGTGGAGTTTACAATTGATGCCGATGTTTGCAGGCTCATTACCGCGAGCGCTGTGGTTTCTATCGGAACAGACGGCTTGCTGGGCAATAAGCTGCTCAACATTGCACCATCAAGGTTGAAGGGACCACCGTTGCAGGAGGGAAGTGAGCTTCCTTCGGTAAATCCTTTGCAAATGGATAATGCGTTACGCTCGCTCAGCAATACCAGCAACAATCTTGAAACAATTACCAGCGATCTTAAAACGCTGTCGGGCGATGTGAACAATACCAGTTCGCTTTGGGCTTTGCTGCGCGATAGCAGTATTTCGAAGAATGTGAGGTCCGCCCTGGTCAGCATCCGCGTATTAAGCAGCAATGCAGTATCTGTTTCTGGTGACCTGAAAACCATTACAGCCGGCATTAAAAATGGAAAAGGTAGTATTGGTGCTTTGATCGCCGACACATTGCTTTCGGCAAGGATCAGACAGGTGGTGGTGAAATTTGAGAAGCTGAATGATACGGCTGCTGTTATTACGGGCGATGTGTCGCACCTGCTCAGCCAGCTCGGGCAAGGCAAAGGCACAGTGGGGGTGCTGCTTAAAGACACTATGGTAGTGCACAATCTGAATAAGAGCATACTGGCCATTGATACGGCGGCAGGTAATTTAAATGATAATATGAAGGCGCTCAGGCATGTCTGGCCGTTCAGAAAATATTTCAAGAACTGATAAAGATCACGCTGCTGCACTGACCTGGCTCATGACTGTACAGCGGCTACCACAGTAATTTTGTAATGTAAAATCAAACGTATAGTACAATGACAACACTAGCCAAATCTTACAGTCACACACAAGCCCTTGAAAGCACAACCGGTCTGCGCGGTCGCTACAATGCCTTTATTAAAAAATTAGAGTTCAGCTATTTTGGCCTCATTGCCGTGGCCATACTTGTGGGCAGTTGTCTCGGCAGTGCCGCTACCATGAAGATCTTTGAGAACAATGCGCCTTTCTGGCAATTTGTGTTGAGCCTGGGCATTACTATGGCCAACCTGGTGGCCTGTATCTCGCAGGCCCCAACCAAATGGGTGGTGAACCTGTTTGGCGCAGGTTTGGTGATCAATACTGTTTTGCTGGCGGTTAATCTTACCTGGTAAGATAAAATTTTTTCAAACCTCGGCTGTTTTGTTTTGCCTCAGCGAAGCACGGCAGACCGGGGTTTGATCGTTTAATGAAGCAGACGTAGATTAATTACATCCCGAAATTATAAAAGCATCTCAGGCGAAGGCCATAATACAGAGTGTTGCTTTTGTAATCCGTTTTCTTTAATTGCGGGCTTAGAAAAGATCCCACCTGCAGGGTAAGGCGATTCCATTGTTTTTCAGCAGCCAGGCCAATTACCGTGTTATTAAGAGCGATCACTTTGTTGGTAGAGTTCTGATTGTTGAGTTCCTCGTTATAAGGGCCGCTATGTGTGAAATAAGCTATTTTTTTTCTGCCATACACATCAAGATCGGTGCCAAGCGAGGCCAATAGAAAGAAGTTCCTGGGCAGGCCAAATCTGTAATTGATGGCTATTGGAATTTGGAGCAATGTATAATCGATGTCGATGTTGGTGGCTTTTACAGTGTCTGACAGGTTGGGCAGTGTGTAATCACGAAAGTCGTGTCCTTTTCGGCGCCTGAAATCGTCTTCATCTGAAAAATTATCATTGTCAATGGCCACATAATTCAGGCCAATGTTAAAACCCCAGTGCCTGCCCACAAAAAGATCTCCTGTAATGCCTCCGCCAATCTGACTGTTTGCTTTTTGCATGTTTAGTCCTGCGCGTCCGCTGAGCTTAAAGCGGCGCTCTTTTGTATCTGCGGGAAGATCGGCGGTTTCATCTTCCGCCAGGCTGTTATCTGCAGCTATTGAAGAAGATGTTGTTTTTTGTGCTACAGAAATTATACTGTCTTTGCTGTTGCCTGTATCTTTTGCAAAAACAGGCGTCGCGCTGCTATCCGGCAGGTGGTCAGCTTTGTTCTTTTCCGGTTCCATGGCAGACTGTTGAGTGCTCGCAGTCATTTCGCCGGTAGTGTTGTTGTAGTTGGTATTCTCTCCTCTTATGTTTTTTCCGCTCGCATGATCAGTCTTTCCAGTTGCAGAATAGCCAGCTTTGCCTGTGGCAGTGTTTTGGTGCTTATCCTGTGTAAAAGCGTTCTGTGAAATAGCTTCATTGCTGCTGCTGTTTTCCGAACGATCTTCTCTTTTAATTGTATCACTATTTGCGGGGTGATGACCGGATGTTTCGTTTGATACATTCAGAGCCAGGGCGCTGTGCTGCTGCCCGATCTGCTTCAGCGAAGAATTGATGCTGCGAATGTGACCAGCCAGCTGCTCGTTCTTTTCTTCCAGCGAGCGGATAGAGAGCCACTGGCCGATGTTTAAGGCAAGCAGGGAAATAAACAGCAGTATGAAGAGCAGAAGCATACCGCGCTTCCTCTGCGTTCTTTTTCTGCCGGCAGCTATGCGCTGATACAGTGCCACTGCCTCGTCGGCGCTGGCCCCGGGGGCCAGGTCAAGAAGCTTCTGCCGGAATAGCTTATCAAAGTTTTCAGTTTTCATTCAATTTGTTGTGAATAGAATAAGCAAAATAGGTTTGCGGATAGCGGATCCTGATCAGCTCCTGCAGCTTCCTGCGCGCATCACGCAGGTTCGACTTCGATGTGCCTTCCCGTATATTCAATAGCGCCGCAATTTCGCGGTGCGAATAGCCGTCCACCGCATACAGCACAAACACGGTTCTGTAGGAGGGCGGCAAAAGCCTTACCAGGTCAAGAATATCGTGGGCCGACAGCTTGTCGAAAATGTTTGGCTCCAGGTCTTCCAGCGCCAGGTCGTTTACATCGGCTAGGCCTGAATGCTTGTTGTACTTGCGGTAATGATCAAGCGCACAATGAATCACAATGCTTTTGAGCCAGGGCTGAAAGGGTTTTGACAGATCAAACTTCTGGAGGAACAGCAGCACTTTTAAAAAGCCATCGTACACGATCTCTTCCGCCTCCTGCTTACTGCCCGAATAGCGCATGGCTATGCTTTTAGCGTAAGCCAGGTGCATTTCAATAAGCAGCTGCTCAGCCTCCGGGTCTTTCCGGAGACAGGCTTCGATCACACTTTTGAGATCGTCTTTCCTGAAACTTTTTCCTTTTTTGAAGAACATGCCTATCCCTGCTCTTATTATACGCTAATTGGACCAAAATAGTGGGGCTGGTTTAATTTTTTTTGTGCTTAGGGCAATTTGTGAGGTAAAGCAAAGGTTTTATGAGGTCAACCGAACTGAGAAAGATCAGGTGAAGGAAGAGTTCCCGGCTTTAACAGATTTTTGGAAAATTAATTTTCTGCAGCCCCCACCTAAAGACCTTTATCTCCGTAATAAAAGTTAGTCACACATACTATCAAAATCAGATCCGCTATTATGAGAAAGAACATGCTCCTCCTGCCGGGCTTTGCAAGCCTGGTGGCGCTTGCCGTATTTTACCAGTGCGGCAAGTATAACCTTGTGCCCAATATCTGCTTCCAGCGCGATATTCAGCCCATCTTTGTGTCCAAATGCTCCATGAGCGGCTGCCACAGCTCACAGTCATCGGGTGGCGGCGGACGACACCTCCAGGACTTCACCACTTATGAGGGAATCATGAACGCTGTAACGCCCTACCACCCTTTGCTCAGCTCTGCCTATACCAAATGCAGCGGCATCAGCCCTTCTATGCCTCCTTCGCCAAATCCCAAATTAACTTCTACCGAGCTCGAATACATCAAATACTGGATCCATACAGGGGCGAAGAATGGCGGCAGCTGCCAGGCAAGCACCACCTGCGATACCACCAATATATCTTTCAGCGGCAGGATCCAGCCCCTGCTGAACACCTGGTGCGTTGGCTGCCATAACACGGCCAGGCCGCAGGCCGGCTATGATCTTTCAACCTATGCCGGCGTTAAAAATGCCATTACGCCCGATAACAGGCTGTATGGCTGCATTGCCCAGCTGCCGGGCTACATTGCCATGCCCGAGGGCGGAAGCAGGCTCGACTCCTGCGATATAAAAGCTATTGCCAGCTGGATCAATCATTCATATCCCAACAACTAAACAAAAGCAGTTATGACCAAATGGAATTATTTTTTGTGCGGTGCAGCGCTGTTTGCGCTCACCTCTGCGCAGGCGCAGGACAGCGCCGAAGATCTTTTGAAGCTGGTGGATACAGTAAAAAAGAAGGAGTTTGTAACGGCCACTTTTAAAACCACGCGGCTCATTAATTTCCACACCATCGAAGTGGTAGGAAAGCGCGGGCTTGACTTTCGCATCTCGCACCGCTTCGGCGACTTCAACACCGGTGCTTACAATGCCTGGGGAATAGACGGCGGCGCTAACATCCGCCTGGGGCTTGAATACAGTCACGATGGGCGGCTGATGTTCGGCCTGGGCCGCACCTCTGATCAGAAGATTGTAGATGGCTTTGTGAAATACCGTGTGCTGAGGCAAACCACCGATGATCGCAATCCGGTGAGCATTACCTGGTTTTCGGGCGCTTATCACACGTTTGAGCATGTGCAGGTGGATGGCTATAACAAATACCAGCGGGCTACCGACAGGCTTTCCTACTGCCACCAGGTAATGGTGGCGCGCAAGCTCAGCTCCCGCTTATCTGCCCAGGTTACCATGGCCATGGTTCATTTTAACCTTGTTGATAATCTGACCGATAAAAATAACTGTTACATTCTTGGTGGACTGATCCGCTACAAGTTCACAAAGCGCCAGGCTGTTACCGTTGAATATGGCCACCGCCTGAACAATTACAGCAACGCAAAATACTACGACAGCTTTGCCATTGGCTACGAAGTAGAGACTGGCGGACACGTGTTTCAGATGAACTTTACCAACTCGTTTGGCTTAACCGAAAACCAGTATTTCATGTACACCACGTCGTCATGGAGAAGCTGGGGCATCCGTCTTGGCTTTAATATCTCGCGGGTGTTCACGCTCGCAAAACGAAATAACGATTAATCTTAAAACGCAATACTATGTCATCAGCAGGAAATAACAAAGCTCAAAGAGCAGCATTACTGATCACTATTCTGGCGCTGGCAGGCAGCCTGCAGGCGCAGATCTACATGGGCAGGATCTGCCGCATCAGCTTTTTCAGCGAAGCGTCGCTCGAGAATATCGATGCTACCAACAGCACAACAACGCCGGTGCTCAATGCCAAAAACGGCACTGTAGCGCTTAAGGCACTGCAAAACGCTTTTATTTTCAAGTCCTCGCTCATGCAGGAGCACTATAACGAAAACTATGTGGAAAGCGAGAAATATCCTTTTGCCACATTTACCGGTAAGATCAATGAGGCGATCGATTATTCAAAAGACCAGGTGAACCAGGTGACTGTAACCGGCCT
>Ga0068856_100004446_pt1 | contig 13959 bp, 12 predicted proteins | sample KBSCornC62_FD_66595 | JGI IMG/M metagenome (GOLD analysis project Ga0068856, IMG submission 66595) | Corn rhizosphere microbial communities from Kellogg Biological Station, Michigan, USA - KBS Corn C6-2 | ecosystem: Host-associated > Plants > Roots > Rhizosphere > Soil ...
CATCGCGCTCCTGAAGCTCAACGCCGTGGTCGGCGTGAAGGCCTTCACCAATCCGGACGGCGGCGTGAAGTCGATGGGCATCGAGTGCGCGTTCTGCCATTCGACGGTCGACGACTCCAGGCCGGATCTGTGCTTCGGCGCCATCGCGCCAAATCCCGGCACCGGCTGTGTCGGGCATCGCCTCGACGGCTGGTCCAACCGAGATCTCAACGTCGGTGCGATTATCGCGCTCGCGCCGGACCTGAGCGCGTTCACGTCGCTGCTCGGCACCGATCAGAACGCCGTGCGCACCGTTCTACGCAGTTGGGGACCGGGGAAGTTCGATGCCGAATTGATTCTCGACGGCAAAGCGTTCAACCCTCAGCGTGTGACCGATCATGCCGTGACCGGCACCAACGTGCCAGCGGCAACGCTGATTCCGCCAGCCTTCGGCCTTGGCGGCGTGAACTTGCACACGTGGACGGGGTGGGGCTCGATCCCGCACTGGAACGCGTTCGTCGCCACGCTGGAGATGCACGGATCCGGTCGCTTCTTCGACCCCCGCCTGGACAACGTGGTGCAATTCCCGATCGCGGCCATGCACGGATTTGCCGATCTGCCGCACATCAACCCGGACGACGATCGGGTGACCGGAAAGCTCTCCGATCTGCAGTTCTACCAGCTGGCCCTTCCGTCGCCGCAACCGCCGAAAGGCAGCTTCGATCCGGCAGCGGCCGCCCGGGGAGACGAGCTCTTCAGCGGCAAGGCCGGGTGCAACAACTGTCACGTGGAGCCGCTCTGGACCGAGCCGGGCTGGAACCTGCATACTCCCGACGATATCTGTATCGACTCCTTCCAAGCCGATCGGGCTCCGGATCACCGCTACCGCACAGCGCCTTTGGCTGGGTTATTCACGCACCAAAAGGGAGGATTCTTCCATGATGGACGTTTCGCGACTTTGAATGAGGTCGTGAATCACTATGACAGTTGCTTCAGTCTGGGCCTGTCCGATCAGGAGAAGCATGACTTGATTCAATACCTGCTTTCGCTGTAATGCCGGACAGCGGAAGGATCTTCGATACAGCGGACCCAGGCGAGTACGTTGAGCGACACTAGTAGTAGCCCTGATGTCAACCGGTGTCCTGGAAGTTCCGCAAGTGGAGGAGCTGTACCGCAGCCTTGAGGACAAGGTCCGTGCGCTTCGCCCCAAGGAGGACCTGACCAAGCTCGAGGAGGCGTGCCGCTTCGCCGCCGAGCGGCACAAGAATCAGACGCGGAAATCGGGCGAGCCGTACATCATGCACCCGCTGGCGGTGGCGCATATCCTGGCGGATATGCAGATGGACTTGGTCTGCATTGAGACCGGGCTATTGCACGATGTGGTCGAAGACACCGGCTCCAGGCTGGATGAGGTGCGCGAGAAGTTCGGCGACGACGTGGCGCGCTGCGTGGATGGCGTAACGAAACTGAGCAAAATTAGTTTCGCAAACCGCGATGACCGGCAGGCCGAGAGCCTGCGCAAGATGCTGCTGGCAATGACCACCGATATTCGCGTCATCATCGTCAAGCTGGCGGACCGCCTGCACAACATGCGAACGCTCGACGCTCTGCCGGCCGACCGGCGGCAGGCGATCGCGCAGGAAACGATCGACATCTATGCGCCCATTGCGCACCGGCTCGGCATGGGCAAAATGCGGGGCGAACTGGAAGACCTGGCGTTCCAGGCGCTGCAGCCCGAAGCGGCAGCCGACCTGATGCGCGAAATAGACGCCAAGCACGCGCAGCACGAAGAGCTGCTGCAAAGTCTACAGACACAGATCGAACAGAAGCTGCAGCGCGAAAATATTCCGGCGTGGGTGCAGGGCCGGGTGAAGCGGGCGTATTCGGTGTATCTAAAGTTGAAGCGGCAGCGCATCACGCTCGATCAGGTCTACGATGTGCTGGCCGTGCGCATCATCACGGATTCAGTGAAGAACTGTTACGCGGCGCTCGGAGTCATCCATAACGATTGGCGTCCGATCCCGGGACGCATCAAAGATTTCATCGCCATGCCGCGGCCGAATTTATATCAATCGCTGCATACGTCAGTCATCGGGCCCGGCGGTGTGACCTTCGAGGTGCAGATCCGCACTGAGGAGATGCACAGGCTGGCCGAAGAAGGCATCGCGGCTCACTGGAAATATAAGGAAGGCAGCAAAGGTCCGGGAGGGGACGATCAGCGCATCGCATGGTTGCGCCAACTTGTCGAGTGGCAGCGCGAGATGAGCGACTCCGGAGATTTTTTCTCGACGCTCAAAGTCGACCTTTACTCGGAAGAGGTTTATACATTCACACCGCGCGGCCGCGTGATTGTTCTGCCGCGTGATGCGACCCCAATCGATTTCGCCTACGCGATCCATAGCGACGTGGGCAATACATGCGTCGGCGCGCGCGTGAACGGCTCCATGCGGCCGCTGAAGACCACGCTGCGCAACGGAGACGTGGTCGAGATTCTTACACAGGCGGGCCATCAGCCCAGCCGGGACTGGCTGGCTGTGGTGAAGACCGCGCGCGCGCGGAATAAGATCCGGCACGTGATCAACGCCGTAGAGCGCGCGAAGGCGGTCGAGATTGGCCAGAAATCGCTCGAGAAAGAAGCGCGTCGGCGCGGTGTGAGCCTCGGGCGCATTTCGAACGATGATTTGGCTTCGGTAGCCAGCGAATACGGCGTCAGCAAGACAGAAGATTTATATGCCGCGCTCGGCTTCGGCAGATTCTCGGCGCGGCAGGTTCTGCAGAAAGTCGCTCCGGAAGCGCCCACTCCGCCCGAAGCCCCTGAGCCGCCGACAATGCCATCAAAACTGCCGGCCGGCGCGCCCGCCCCCGACGGCGATTTGACGATTCACGTAAAGGGCGCCGATGATGTGCTCGTGTATCGCGCCAAATGCTGCAATCCAGTGCGCGGCGAGCAGATCGTCGGTTATATCACCCGCGGCAAGGGCGTTGCTGTCCATTACGCGCAGTGTCCCAACGTTCAGAACCTCATGTATGAGCCGGAGCGCAAGATCGCCGTAGAATGGGCGCGTAGCGTGAACGATCCCCTGCCTGTGAAAGTAGTGATTTATACCGACGACCGTCCCGGGATCTTGCATCAGCTCACCTCAATTCTGAGCGCCGAGTCGAGCAATATCCGGACGCTCGAAGCGCGCGGCGATGAGAAGCGCACCGATAACAGCGCGATCATCGATATTACGATGGACGTGCGGGATAAAAAACAGCTCGAGCGCGTGATCGCTGGTTTTCGCCGGATTCCGGGTGTGCGTGATATCGAGCGCGCGCAGAATGTGTCTTAAAGAGCGCAATGAAAGAAGTGGAATTACAAGTTTCGTCCGCCGACCCGGAACATATCGCGATATCTAAATCGACCGGCATCCAGATCGATTGGCGGGATGGGCACCATAGTTCCTATACTCTCGCTTACCTGCGTGACGAGTGCCCTTGCGCAACCTGCACCGGGGCGCACGGCACGCCTCCACAGCGCTCGGATTACCGGAAGCAGGAATTGTTTCCGATGTATAAACCGTCGTTAAAAATGAATTCAGTGGAGCCGATCGGCCAGTACGCCATCCGCATCTTCTGGAACGACGGGCACAGTACGGGAATGTACTCGTTCGATCACCTGCGCAACATTTGCCCCTGCGCAGATTGTCAAGCCAAGAGAACTACAGCAAGCTGACAGCTAAAGCAAACGGAAGTTGACGATCACCTGAGCCTGCGTGGCAACCGCGCGGCCGCCTTTCAGCCCGGGGCGGAAGCGCCACTTCATCACCGCTTCAATCGCTTTTTCGTCTAAGCCAAGCCCGAGCGGCCGGATCACATGAATGTCCCGTGGAACGCCTGTCGCATCCACCACAATGGATAGCAGAACCTCTCCGGAATATTTGGCTTTGCGGGCCTCCTCGGAATATTCGGGTTCGACTTTGCTCACCAGCACGGGGGCCGAAACGTCTCCGCCAATGCGGTAAGCGCCGCCGCCGCTTCCGCCACCGCTGCCGTTTCCAAAACCGTCCCCATCGCCATTACCCAGGCCGCGGCCTTTTCCATTGCCCAACCCATCTGCGCCTTGGCCGGCAGACATGGGATCTAACTTGCTCAGCGGGTCGCCGTATTGTTCGGCGACGATCTGCGGAGCGGGAGCCGTAATCGTGGGCGTCGCCGGCAGGATGGGCTTGGGAACTGCCAGGGCCGGCGGTACGAACGGCTTCGGCGCCTGCTTCGGAGCCTCGCCGCGGTTCACCGCAATGGGCGATTTCATGCCACCGCCCCCACCACCGCCCGCCTTCTGTGCCGCCGGCGGCAGCTTATAGGGTGGAACATAGTAGATATCCGTAACCCGCTGGACAACCTTCTTTCCAGTGGGTGTTTGGAAGAATACGAGCAGCAGAACCACTACTCCTACGTGAATCAACACGGAAGCTGTGCCGGAGCGCGTGCCACCTCCCGAGTAGGCTCCCCAGATGGAGCCAACCTCAACGGGCTTGGACGTTACTTCGAGTGGCGGTAATTTGGGCGGACGAATAAGGTCCCGGACGTTCGCGATCAGTGATTTGTACCACGGCAACTCGATCTTGCTGGCATCGCCGAGGTAGGAACTTTCGGCTGGCCGCGACGTTACCTCCAGCGGGGGTAGCTTGGGCGGACTTATGATTTCACGGATTCCTTGGACGATCGACTTATACCAGGGCGCTTCCAGGTCGCTCGCCACCAACAGGTGATCTAGATGTGTATCTGTTTGAGCTGTCTGAGAATCACGCTCCATGGTTTCTTTCTCTAGCCCGTTCGCTGCTTCCAGCTCCGCCGACGAACTCCCCATATACGACACTACTCTCCGCAGTCTTGGACGTGATATGAAAAATCACAGTTGCAAATTTCGATGCAGTCCGTACGCCCAGTCTAGCGTAGTTCGCGTCCTACTCGGTCATTTTAGCGCAGGATTGAGGAGCAGAAATCTCTCGGACTCGTCCCAGATCTTATCCAACACATCGGTCAATTCATGGCCCGAAGCGAGCCGGATTAAGCGCACATTGGGGTGCGCAGCGGCAAAGTGTACGGATTGGGTCACCGGAACCAAGGGATCGGAATCGCCATGAAAGATCAGGCAAGGTTGGGAAAACTGGGGCTCGGGCTCAAAACGGGCGGCATCCTCCATTAGTTGGTACCCGATGAGCTGCGGCCGGCCGGTCCCGTAATGAAGAACCGGAACGCTCCCCTTCTCTTTCCACAGGCGGAGCCGGTCGGGTCCAAATTCCGTCGTCCAGAGGGAATGGAAGTGCAGGGCGGGCGCCAGTAGAATCACCCGGTCTAGTTCCGGATGACGCGCGGCATAGAGCGCGGCCAGGTAGCCGCCGAGACTCGAACCGATCACGATCGCCGGTTCGTGCCTCCCCAGGCGTTCGATCAGCCCGAGTTGTTTGCTAAGCGTTAGCCCCTCGAAATCTCCTTCGGCCAAGTCGGGAATTTCGACAGCTAGGCCGAGTGCGGCCAGTTTTTCCGCAAAGAACCGCGCTTTCCGGGAAGCCGGACTCGAAGCAAAGCCATGGAGATAAAGGACACGCGGGCGACTGGCCAACATCTACATCTTACCGATGCTTGCCTCAATTGCTACAGTAGGCGATTGCGGCCCCGATTGTGGGAACCGGCCGGACGATGATGTAGCTTAGAGGTTTCGGGCGCACTTTTTTTGCGAGCACAGGAGAACAATTCATGGCGGTAGCGGACAAAGTAAAGCAGATCATTGTGGAACAGCTTGGGGTAGATGAAGGCCAGGTGGACCCGAGCGCGTCATTTGTCGACGATTTGGGCGCGGACTCGCTCGACATTGTCGAACTGGTGATGGCGTTTGAGGAGGCCTTCGATCTCGATATTCCCGATGAAGAAGCCGAGAAGATCAAGACCGTCAAGGACGCGATTGACTATATCGAGTCCAAGAAAAAGTAAGCGCGTGAGCGAATGGCGCCGCGCAGAGTAGTTGTCACCGGCATCGGGCTTCTCAGCTCAGCCGGGACGGGAACAGAAGAGTGTTGGGCGGCAATCCGGAGCGGGAAGAGCGGCATCGGCCGGATCACGCAGTTCGACGCTTCCGAGTTCGCCTGCCGGATTGCCGGCGAGGTCAAGGATTTCGACCCGCTGCGCTTCGTGGACAAAAAAGACGTCAAGAAGATGGGGCGATTCATCCAGTTCGCCATGGCAGCGACGGAGTTTGCGGTTACAGCAGCCCGCTTGAAGGTCGGCCCGGACGATGCCGAATGTACGGGAGTGTACATCGGGAGCGGGATTGGGGCCTTCGAGATTATCGAGCGCGAGCATAAGACGCTGCTCGAACGGGGGCCAAGCCGCATTTCTCCTTTCTTCATTCCGTCGTGCATCGTGAACCTGGCGAGCGGATACGTTTCCATTCGTTATGGGGCGAAGGGGCCGAACTCGGCGACCGCCACCGCCTGCACCACTAGCGCGCATTCCATCGGCGATTCGTTCCGTTTGATTCAATACGGTGAAGCCGACGTCATGATCTGCGGCGGCAGCGAAGCTTGTGTAACACCTATGGGCATTGGCGGGTTTGCGGCTATGCGCGCTCTTTCGACCCGCAACGACGAACCGGAGCGTGCCTCTCGGCCTTGGGACGCGCAGCGTGATGGGTTCGTCGTGGGCGAAGGCTCGGGAATTTTGATATTGGAAGAAGTGGAGCGCGCGCGGCGGCGCGGCGCTCCGATACTCGCCGAGATCGTGGGTTACGGCATGAGCGCCGATGCGCACCACATCACCGCGCCTCCCGAAGACGGCAACGGCGGCTATCGCGTGATGCGCAACGCCATGCGAAATGCCGGCATCGAGCCTTCCGCCGTGCAGTACGTGAACGCACACGGAACCTCCACCGGGCTGGGCGATAAAGCCGAGACGATCGCCATCAAGCAGGCTTTCGGCGACCACGCCAAAAAGCTGGCTGTCAGCTCGACTAAATCCATGACCGGTCATCTGCTCGGCGGAGCCGGTGGCCTCGAAGCCGGCATTTCTGTGCTCGCCATTCGCGACCAAATTGCGCCGCCGACCATCAATTACGAATTTCCGGATCCCGAGTGCGATTTGGACTACGTGCCGAATCAGGCCCGGCCTACCAACATCGAGTACGCGCTCTCGAATAGCTTCGGTTTCGGCGGTACGAACGGCTGCCTGATTTTCAAGCGTTACTCGGGAAACTAATAGCCAACATCTTTTATCAGATCTCGTTCGGCATACTGAAGAAGAACCTTGCTGGAATGAAGATTATTGTTTCCGTGAAACAGGTCGCGGCGCGGGACTCGGCATTGCGCGTGAACGGCGCGGGCGCATGGCTCGATGAAAGCGGCCTGAACTATGAAATGAACGAGCCCGACGCCTATGCCCTCGAAGAAGCCCTGCAGTTGAAAGAAAAACTCGGTGGCGAACTGATTGCTGTGTGCGCGGGCCCGGCGCGCGCCACCCAAACGATTCGCGAGGCTTTAGCGAAGGGAGCCGACCGGGCGATCCACATCGAGACCGGCGGCGACGGCGTTCTTGACCCGCTGGCCGCCGCCCGGCTGCTTGCTGTGGCGATTGCTCCCGAAGCGCCGGATTTTGTGCTGACCGGTCTGCAATCGGACGATCTGGGGTACGGCCAAACCGGCGTTGTACTCGCGGAACTGCTTGGCTACGCGCACGCGACGATTGTTATGGAAGTAGAGCCATTGGACAAGCTGGTCCGCGTGAAGCGTGAATTGGAAGACGGCTGGTTTCAGCATGTCACGCTTCCGCTGCCGGCCGTGCTCACGATCCAATCAGGCATCAAGAAACTCCGTTATGCCACGCTTATGGGCATTAAGAAAGCCAAGACAAAAGAAGTAAAAATCGTGCCGGCGGGCGATCTGAACGCGGACCTCGCAAGCCAGGCCGAAGTGGAGCGCGTCTATTTGCCGGAGCGCTCGAAGCAGATACAAATGCTCACCGGAGACCCCAAACACGTAGCGCACGAATTGGTCGAAAAATTGAAATTCGAGGCGCGCGTGCTATGAGCGTCCTGGTAGCGCTCGAGCAGCGGGCCGGCAAATGGAATCGGGCATCGTTTGAGGCCTTGGCGGCGGGCGAGAAGATCGCAGCGGCGCTGGGAGTTCCGGTGCAGGCTGTCGTTTTGGGCGCTCAGGTTGAGACTCTGACGCAAGAGGCGGCTGGCTATGTGGTGGAAAAAGTGTTGACGGCCGATCACCCGCTTTTGCGCGATTACACGGCGGACGGCTATACGGCCGCTTTCGAACAAATCGTTCGCAGCGTGCATCCGGAAGCAGTGGTGTTTCCGCACACCTATCAGGTGCGCGATTACGGGCCGAAACTGGCAACTCGGCTGGGGAGGCCATTCGTCAGTGATGTGGTGGATCTGAAGGCGGAAAACGGCGAAATTCGCCTGGTGCGCCAGCTGTTTCAAGGTAAGCTGAGCGCCGATGTGAAAGTCGCCGGCTCGCCGCAATTCATCTCCGTTCAGGCAGGAGCTTTTCGCGCCGGAACGCCAGGCGGCCAATCCTCTCCCATTGAGCCGTTTACCGTCACGCTGGAAGAAGGGCAGATTCGCGCCAAATCGGAAGCCCCGTTTCGCGAAGCGCAGCGCTCGGTCGATTTAAGCGCCGCCGATGTGATCGTCTCTGTGGGACGCGGGATCAAGGATAAAGAAAACTTGTCCGTAGTCGAGGAGCTGGCCAAGGCATTGGGGGCCGAGTTGGCCGCCTCCCGGCCGATCTGCGACAATGGCTGGCTGCCCATGGAGCGGCAGGTTGGCAGTTCCGGGCAAACCGTCGCGCCGAAAATATACTTTGCCGTCGGAATCTCCGGCGCCATTCAGCACCTGGTCGGCATGAAGGGTTCGAAAACCATTGTGGCTATCAACAAGGACGAGAGCGCGCCTATCTTCGAAAGCGCCGACTATGGCGTGGTGGGCGATTTGTTCGAGATCGTGCCTGCGCTGACGGAAGAGATCAGAAAGACGAAAGGCTAGATGCGCACTCCCGTGTGTCCTCGCGCGCTCGCGCTGGCCGGTTGTGCCATCTTCGCTGTGTTCAGTGCGTGCGAAAAGCCCACGCCCAAGGACGTAGCCGCTTCTGTCAACGGCCGAGCGGTTACGTTTGCGACGCTCGACCGCGCCATGGCCACCCAATTCCCCAACGCCTCCGGGAAGGTGACCGAGGACCAGACTACGCAGTTGCGCCTGGAGGCGTTGCGCGCTTTGATCGACGACGAAATTATGCTGCAGCGCGCCGAAAAAGAGGGGCTGCTTGCCTCCGACGCCGAAGTGGACGCGCGCTTCAACGAAATCAAAGCGCCGTATACGCAGGAGGACTTTCAGAAACATTTGCAGCAGCTGCGAATGGGCGTGCCCGATCTGAAAACGCAGATTCGCCGCCAGCTCAGTGTGGAAAAACTGTTCGCTAAAGAGATCGGCTCCCATATCACGATTTCCGACGCCGAGGTCAGCGCCTTCTATAACGGTAATCGCGCAAATTTCAACCTGGCCGAAAACAAAATCCGGCTGGCGCAAATTCTGGTGACCCCCGGACCGGACCCCAACGTGAGCAATCTGAAAAGCAGCAAAGCGCAGACCGAGAAGGAAGCCCTCAGCAAGATTCAGATGATCGAAATGCGCTTACGGCAGGGCGATGATTTCGGCACCCTTGCGCAGAACTATTCCGAAGACCAATGGGCCGCCAATGGCGGCGATGTCGGCTTTGTCCCGGAATCGACGCTCGATCGGGCCAATCCGGAATTACGCAAGCTCGTGCTGAACATGACTCCGGGGCAGGTATCGCCCATCATTCACACCTCCGAAGGCTACCGATTAATCAAACTCATTTCCCGTGAAATGGCCGGCCAGCGCCAGCTCAGCGACCCGCGCGTGCAGGAAGAGATCCGCCAGGAGCTGTTTCAGGGCAAGCAGCAAATGCTACGCTCGGCGTTTTATGAAGTAGCCCGCAGCGAGGCAAAGATCATCAATTACTATGCAAAGTCAGTTCTCGAGAGCCGCGACAAAAAGTAGCCTGTCCCCGAAATAGAAATTATTGCCGCTTCGCCTGACTATGAATCTGCTGCATGTACTCCCGCACATATTGCTGGTACATCAGCGGAATTTCATCGCGATTGATTTCGCCGCCTAAATCCGCATGCTGCCCCGAACGGCGCGAGTACTCCGTCTTGAGCCCCTGCTTCCCAGACGGATTTTCCACCACCATGTCGCCCGTCACATTGGCCGATCGCTTGCCGATAATCTCTGCCAGCTTGCCCATCGCCTTGAGCTGCTCCGATTCGCGCGCCGCTTTATCGCCATCCTGGCGTCCCACGCCGGATTGCGAATCGGCGCCTTCCTTATCGCTCGGCTGATTCGAGTTCCGGCCCTGCGCGGACTGCGTTTTTTCTGTGGTCTGTCCTTGCGGCTGGCCGTCGGCGGATTGATCCTGGTTCGCTTGCTGATTGGCGGCGTTCTTCTGCGAATCGCCGTTCGGATCGTTCTTACTGGCGGTCTTCTCCGAGGCTTGCTGGCCTTCGCTCGAGCGCTGGCTGGCCTGCTGCGATTTCTGCGTGTTGGAGTTCTCGCGCATCTTCGCCATCAAGCTGGAAAATGCGTCTTTCATCTTGTCCATTAACCCGGATTGGCTCTGCTGTTGTTGACCGGTCTGTTGATCCTTAGTCGCCGAGCCCTGCTGCGTCCCCTGGTCACGATCCTGACTGGATTGTGGCGTTCCCGGCTGATCGCTCGGGCTGCCGTCTGATTTGCCATTATCGGCTTTCAACTGCGATTGCGGCTGCGGCTGCTCAGCGGTGGGCACGCCGCCTTTTACCTCACTCGAGCCTGCATCCTCCGGCCGCTCGCTTTTCGGCGCATTTCCCGTAGGTAACGCTTCACTCTGGGACCGCTCCGAACCACTGGGATTATCTTGTGAACGATTCGGCAGCGCGGGGGCGGGTTCCCGCCGCGCATAGGTCTCGCCGTGATACAGCGGCACCAGCGCGTGTTCCAGGCTCAGGCTATGAGTCACCAGGTAACGAACCGCAAATAAGCCAAAAGCGATGGCCGCCAAGCCACCCGCCAAGATCCAGGTCTTGCCGCGCGTGATCGGAAAAGCGCCGGCCGGATACACCGTCGCCGCCAGCCGTTCGGCGTATTCAAGCTGGAACTGCACCGGCGGCGCGGGTTCCGCCTGCGGCTGCGAGCGCAGAAACCAGGCGCTCGAAAGCGAATCGTGCAATCCGAGCGTTCGATCCAGCAATTGCGCGACCCGATATCGTCCGAACACCCGAGCGCGCACCCGCCACGCCCCGATTCCGAGCCCCGCGATCCCCAACAGCACCAGCCAGTACCAATCGAGAATCTGCGTCCCCAACAGCAGCATGAGAATGCCACCGCCAAAGATCAGCGCCACCGCAATTGCCAGTTGTTCGATCGAAAGAACCGCGAGGCGGCGCACCCAGGCGGACTGGACCACCGCTTCCACTCGGCTCACGCGAGGGTTCTCGGGAGTAAACAAACTCTTTTTCCGCCTGCCTGATTATCCCATGCTATCGAAATACTCTTGCCTCCGTCATACGCACATAGTAGAATCACAAACACACATAGTAGGATGGAATGCCGTTACCCCGATTGAGTAAGTTAGAAATGCAAATCATGGAGGCGCTATGGAGCCGCGGCGCCTCTTCCATTCGCGAAATTCAGGAAGCCTTTCCCGAGCGTGATCGGCCGGCCTACACAACGGTTCAGACAACCGTTTACCGCCTGGAAGGAAAAAAGGCGGTGCGGCGGGCCAAAAAGATCAGTAACGCGCATATCTTCGAAGCCGTCGTTTCCCGCAACGCGGCGCAACGGCGGCTGATTGACGATTTGCTGGGCTTGTTTGGCGGCCGGACCCAGCCGGTAATGGCGCATCTGATCGAATCCGGCAAACTTACGCTCGACGACGTAGAGGAAGCGGAGAAAACGCTCCGCCGGATGGCGAGAAAGGAAAAGCCGGAATGACCCCGTTATTCGATCATCTTTGGCAATCGACTCTATTTGCGGCCGCGGCCGGATTGTTGACGCTGGTGTTCCGGAAGAGCCGGGCCCGCGCGCGGTACTGGCTATGGCTCACCGCATCGGTGAAATTTCTCGTTCCTTTCTCGCTGCTCGTAGCCCTCGGCAGCCAAGTCGAATGGCGCGCCGCGCAAGTGGGGCCGCAACTGGAGTTATCGTTCGCGATAGAACAGGTCAGTGTGCCGGCCGTGCACGCGCCCTTGCCGCCCATTCATCATGCGAGCCTGCTTCCAGAAGCGCTGCTTGCTGTATGGGCGCTGGGTTTCGCCGCAGTTCTTTTCCGCTGGTTCGTACGTTCGCGCGCCCTGCGTGGCGCACGGCGCTCCGCGTCTCCGTTGGAAACGCGCGGCACGATGCAAATTCTGTCCTCGCCGGCGCTGCTCGAGCCGGGCGTCTTCGGGATTCGCCGTCCGGTGCTGTTTGCTGCCCGCGGGCATCACCGAACGATTGAATTCCGCCCAATTGGAAGCCATCTTCGCGCATGAACTCTGCCATGTGCGTCGGCGCGACAATCTCGCCGCCGCAATTCATATGTTGGTCGAAGCGATCTTCTGGTTTCATCCGCTGGTCTGGTGGCTGGGCGCGCGCCTGGTGGCCGAGCGCGAGCGCGCCTGCGATGAAGAAGTCCTGCAATCGGGCCGCGATCCACAGGTTTACGCCGCAGGCATTTTGACCGTTTGCAAGCATTACTTGGAATCGCCCTTGCCCTGCGTGGCCGGCGTAACGGGTTCGGATCTCAAGCGGCGCATTGAAGCAATCATGACGCGGCGCATCGGCCGCGAATTGACGATCGCCGGAAAGCTGCTGCTGGCGGGCGCCGGTACTTTGGCGCTGGCTGTGCCGCTCGCTATCGGCTTGCTGCACGCCCCCACTCTCCGTGCGCAAACATCCTCCGCTGCTGAACCCCCGCTCAAGTTTGAAGTCGCCTCTATTAAACCGAGCGATCCCAGCGAACGCGGCACGATAATTCAGTTCGCACCCGGAGGCAGACTTGTCGTCAAGAACGCTCCTTTGAAGTCGCTCGTTACGCTGGCCTACGACGTGCAGGATTTTCAGATCTCCGGCGACCCAACATGGGTAAGTACAGCAAGATATGATGTCACGGCGAAAGCGGACGCGGTCACTGCCGAGGACGATCCCCACAAGATCAAAACCGACGAGCAGCGAGAGAAATTCCAGCAGCGCCAGCGAATGAGGATCCAGGCGCTGCTCGCGGATCGCTTCCAACTGAAGATCGGCCGCGCTACGAAGGAGCTTCCGATCTACGCCCTAAAACTGGCGAAGAACGGGCCGAAACTGCAGGAATCGAAAGAAGAGGACGGGAACCAGTTTCAGGGAGTGCGAATGAGCCGTCCAGGTGATGTTACCGCCGGGAAAGTGGGGATGCAGTTCCTGACCCGGATTCTGGCGCACAGCGTGGGTCGTCCGGTAATCGATCAAACCGGCCTCACCGGCAAATACGATTTCAAGCTGGAGTGGACTCCCGATCAGAATCAACCAGGCGGCTTCGGCGGCCCGGGACCAGGCCCCGACGGCGCGCTGCGTCCGCCGCCCGTCGATCCGAACGGCCCATCCATCTTTACAGCCATCGAAGAACAGCTCGGGCTGAAACTCGAATCGCAAAAAGGTCCGGTCGAGATGCTGACGATCGATGCCGTCGAAAAGCCTTCCGAGAATTAGCCGGCTCTGCGCCGCGGCTTTATTGCTTATCTCCAGCATGGCCGCTTCCGAGCAGCCCGGGCGAGTAACCTTCGGCGGTCTGCCGGTGCCTGGCGCGACCATTACCGCCACGCAAGGCACGCAAAAAATCGGCGCCATCTCCGACGCGCAAGGCTGGTATTCCTTCCCGGATCTGGCCGATGGAACCTGGACGATTCGTATCGAAA
>Ga0068856_100004453_pt1 | contig 13956 bp, 12 predicted proteins | sample KBSCornC62_FD_66595 | JGI IMG/M metagenome (GOLD analysis project Ga0068856, IMG submission 66595) | Corn rhizosphere microbial communities from Kellogg Biological Station, Michigan, USA - KBS Corn C6-2 | ecosystem: Host-associated > Plants > Roots > Rhizosphere > Soil ...
CCGGCGCGAGCGCCATCGGCGTGCCCGGGTGTCCGGAGTTGGCCTTCTGGACGGCATCCATCGACAGCGTGCGAATGGTGTCGATGCAGAGCTCGTCTAATGAGAGGCGTTCGCCGGTAGCAGTCAATGCAATTACCTCGCTTGTCGCTGATCTTTTGTCGCTGATGTCACTCAACTTGCAGCATAAACTGTCTGCGACATGCGGAAGTCACGCGCTCGTGAATCACGCTCGTCCCTCCGCTTCGGTGCCGCGGCCGGGCTGTTGATGCTCGCCGGCGCCGGCGCCGCTGTGGCCTCGGAGCTGCGCCATCGCCGCGCCGTAGCCGGGGATCCGCAGTGGGAGCTGCTGGGGTCGCCGCTGGCCGGGGACCCGGTGACGGTGCTCTCAGCAGACGGCACCGAGCTCCACGTCGAGGTGTTCGGGCCGCTCGAGGCCCCGACCTTCGTGCTGGTCCCTGGCTGGACCGAGGAGCTGCAGATCTGGGATCTGCTCACCCGCGGCCTGCTTGGCCGCGGGTTTCGGGTGGTCAGCTATGACCCGCGCGGCCAGGGGCTGAGCGACTGCAGTCGCGGGCTGGACCAGTCGATCGAGCGCTACGCCGAGGATCTCAGCGCCGTGCTGGGCGCAACCTGCGGCGGGCGCGACGACGTGATCGTGGCCGGCCACTCGATGGGCGGCATGTCCCTGGTCGCCTGGGCCGCCGGGACTGACGTCAGCGAGCACGCGCGAGCCGTCGCGCTGATCAGCACCGGGGTGTCCGGGCTGGTTGACGATCTGGCGCTGCTGCCGAGCTCGATCCCGATGCAGACGCGCCGGGCGATCCTCACGCCGCTGCTCGCGGGCGATCAGCCGATGATCGCCTACTCGACGCCGCTCAGCCGCGCGATCAACCGCCATGTGATGTTCGGTCCAGATGCCACGCCCGCCCACATGGCCTTCATCGAGCCGATGATCTGGCGCATGCACGGCAAGCTGCGGGCCGCGGCCGCGGTGACGATGCGCGAGCTCGACCTCTCCGCCGCTCTGGCGCGCGTGGACGTGCCGGCGTTGGTGGTCGTCGGTGAGAACGATCGGCTGACGCCGCCCGCGCACGCGCGGAGGATGGTGGCCGCGCTTCCACGGGTCGCCGAGTTCGTGCAGCTGCCGCGGACCGGTCACATGACGCCGGTCGAGCGTCCTGCCGAACTCGAGCAGGCGCTCGTCGCACTGGCCGAATCGGTCGGCATCGCGGCGCCGGACCCGAGCGCAGCGCCGGACATCAGCGCAGCGTCGGAGCCTCAGGCGGCCTGAGCGCTACCCGAGACCGCGCAGGTCGCCGACGATGACGGCGCCGCTGCGTGTGCTGCTCGCGCCCATCAGCGGCTCCACATAGACCGCGATCACAGCCCAGTCGTGATAGTCGCCCTTGACGTTGACGCCCGCCTCGTGCAGGGGGTTGAGGTGCAGCCAGGAGCCCGTGGGCTTGAACCGGGCGCTGCCGCGATCGCGGACCCACACCCGGTAACCGGTGCCGGGGGCCGGCCTCGGCATGCCCTCGACCAGCAGCTCGAGCTGGTTGCCGTAGAGCTTGAGCGCGGCGCCGCCCCCGTGCCACCCGGCCGGGATCCGGTAGTACTTGACGTTGGCGATGCGGCTCGTCATCGCCACCGTCGCGATCGCGAGCACACCAAGGGCGATGAAGCTGACCATGGCCGAACGCGGCAAGGGTGTCTTCAGCAGCCGGCGACCGCCCATTGAGAACCTCCTGGGCGCCGGTGCACCCGCGCCACCCTGGATCGGGCGCAGGACCGGCCGGGCGGGCGGCTCCATCGGCGGCCTGCGCTTGCCCTCGGCGGCGGCCTTCTCCGCGGCGAGCCGCGCCGCGCGCGCGTTGGCGGCAGCGACGCTCAGGCTCGGCGTGGGCGCGCGGCGCCCCGGGTCCTCCTCCTCCGCGGGCGGCAGATGGGCTGCGCCGAGCAGCGGCGTCGTGCCGGCCTGCCGCAGCAGGTTCACCTCCTCCGCACAGTCCTCGCAGTGGCGCAGGTGGCGCTCGAAGCTGTCCCGCTGGCGGCCGTAGAGCTCGCCGAGCACGTACAGCGACGCATCGCCCGCGCGCACGCATTGGTCTTCCCGGACGGACATACCTCTCTTATCGGCAGGGCGCGGGTGGTGTTACAGCCCGTGTCTCGCGGCCGGCGTCACTGGACGAGCGCGTCGCCGCCCGGGAGCGTAGGCCCTGGGGTATTGATGCTCGTCGGCCCGTTACCGGTGACGGCATTGTTCTTATCGAGGCTGATGTTCCACGCCTCGATGAAGCCGGTATAACCGCCGTTCCCAGTGACCTCGACTGTGCCGCACTGATCGTAGATTGCGGGACCCGCAGTGGGGTTGCCGTCCAGGTAGGTGCTTGTCTTGTTACTGCCGTCGCTGGTTGTGCACGTCGGCAGCGCTGAGGTGGTGCCGTAAGCGGGCTTCGAGTTCACCGTAGCGATGTTCGAGGTGCCGTACACCAGCGGTTGCCCATAACTGCTCGTAGCGACGGTGCTCTGGCCGGCGACCGTCACGCACGGTCCGACGAACTCGTAGGTGCCCGCAGAAAGCGAACTCATGTTGACGTCGATGTCACCGGTGCCCGTTGCCCCGTCCGAGCAGGCCGCCGTCGGCGTGGCATTGACGCAGTAGACGCCAGGCCCGGCGCTGACGATCGCGGTTGTCGTCCAAGACGCCGCCGTATGGCCACAGGTCGCCGGTACGACGAACGGCTCAGGGTACGGAAGCTTGGCCGGCATGTAGTTGTAATTCGTGGTGTTGGACTTGGCCAGGTGATTGGTGCACGGAGGACTGGTGGTCCCGACGGTGGTGACGACGAATGTGCTCGAGCCGCTGTTGCCGCCGTTCCAGTAGTAACCATTGGCGAACATCTCCGACAGGCTCGATGAGCCGCCGCCGTTGTCGTTGGTGATGAGATCCAGGCCGACGTAGTTGCTCGGGATCGATGGAGAGCTGTCGCAGTTCGGATTGCCAGCGAACAGCGAGTAGCAGTTCGAGGCCCCGGTCTGCGCGCTGCAGTTCGACGGAAACCCGGTCTGTGTGCTGTATGACGCCGTGGCGCTTGCCGAGACGTTGGTCGAGGAAATGCCCGCGAAACCGGCGAATGTGGACGATGCGGACGTCGTGATCGTCGCTCGCACGGTGGAGCTCGTGAACGCAATGCTGACGCTGCTGCTCGGGTACCCGTTATCCGTCGCGATCGTGTCAGCCTTCTGCTCGGCGTCGCCACCGGACGTGGTCTGGCTGCAGAGCGTGCTCGCAAGGCAGTTCGCGGCGGCGAGCGCCACCGCGTCAGCGGTCACCTGAGCCTTGTGATGACCGACTCGCCACTGCGCTGTGTCGATCGCCCACGCTGCCATCACGATGATGAGGGACATCGAGATCAGAATCAGGATCAGCGATTGGCCCGATTCATCGCGAAGCTGGGCGCGCAGGCGATCGCCAGCATTGCGGTCGCGTTTCACGCCTACGTCTGCTGTTCGGCCGGCCATGCCGCTTATATCGGCCGGTATGGCCGATCACTTTCGCGTTTGTGCGCAGCTGCGGGAATTTACGTAGGTACTCGATGGGCCCGCACCGGAATTCGGCCGATCACTGCGTCAGCTGATCGCCACCAGGAAACGCACTGAGCGTGGTGGTCGGCCCATCGCCCCCGTTGTTCCCCTGAATGTCGACCGTGTTGCCCTCGAACAGCGCATTGCTGCCGTTGTTGCCCTCGATCAGGATCTCCGCCATCGGCGCGTAGACGGCTCCCTCGATGGCGAGGTTGTTCTTCGGGAAGTCGAGCGTCGTGCTACCCGTGTCGTAGATCGCCACCGCGGGGCTGCCGCCACCATCGGGTGTCGCGCTCGGGTCGGGGGTGATGGTCAGGCCGTTCCCCGGAAGGGTGATGCTCGGCGCCACCAGGGTCACGTCGTTCAGCGTCGCCTGCTGCCCGGACAAGGTGATGCTGGTGCTCGCGCACATCACGACCGGAGTCGTCGCGGAGCCGACCGTCGTGTTGTTGCCGCCGATCGTGATCGTCGACGGGACGGCGCTCGTGCCGCCGCTGACGCTGATCTGGCTGTGACCGACGTAACCGGAGGCCGTGTATGTCGATGAGTCGGTGCACTCGTTCGAACCGGCGCTGGTCCAGACGGCGCTGTAGGTGGTCGGGAAGGAGGTGAAGCCGGTGGCATCGGCCGGACCGTCCGCGATCGACGAGTTCCCCTTGACCGACGTCGAGTTGGTGCCGCAGGTCTTGCCCACCCCTGGGCCGGACTGGACCGGACCGAGCGTTGCGTCGCCCTTGATGTTGATGTCCACGTAGCTGTTGGTCTCGATGGCACCGCTGATGGTCGTATTGCCCTGCGAGTCGATCGTCACACCGGGGTGGCTGCAGTCGACCACGCAGCCGCTGGTCGGTGGGTTCGTCGGCGTCGCGCAGCCGGCGCCATACACGGCGCTCTGCGCCTGCACGTCCTGCTTGTACGACGCCACGGCGCGGGCACTGGCCGTCGGATGCACGCCGAACATGCCGGCAAAGGACTCTGGCGTGGGAGCCTGGGTGGTCACGGTGACATCGCCACCCGAGATGTCGACGTTGCTGGCAGGAACCCCGTTGGCCGTTGCGTAATCGATCGCCGTCTGGTGGGCGGCCATGCTGTTGCAACCCCTTGTCGCCAGGCAGTTGGCGGCGGCAAGCGCGGCGGCGTCGGCGGCCACCTGCGCCTGGTGCCGCTTGCCATGCCATTCGGCCACGTCGATCGCGAACGCAGCCATCGCCAGCACCAGCGACATGGCGATCACGATGATGATCAGCGACTGACCCGACTCGCCGCGGAAATCGGCAGCACAGACTGCACGGCTCCCCTCGCTGCCGCTGCGGGTCCGACGCACGCTATGTGGTTCCCCAACCATTGTCTGCCGCAGGCCGGCGCACGCCGCCGGCTGTGGTCGCTTTTCCGGAGCGACGGCGGCACTCTACCCCGAAAAACGGCGAAGTGGGAAATTTCCCATCAGCGTGATCGCGATGAATCGGCGCTTTCGGGCCGCGATGGCTATGATCGGCCAACCACGGGGAGTGGCGCAGTCTGGTAGCGCACCCGGCTGGGGGCCGGGCGGCCGCAGGTTCAAATCCTGTCTCCCCGATACGAGAGAAACCCTGCAAACGCGGGGTTTCTCTTACTTAAGCGGCCCACGGCCGTTCAAGGCATGGCGGGCGAATCCTTCGACCGTGTGGATTATCGATGGTCTGCGGCTTTGGCCGCGTGTCCATGTTGCGTTCAACCTCCGCAGGTAGCGTTTCTGTCAGTGCTTCACCGGCCGACGACAGACGAGCTCTGAATCATGAGCACCGCTGTTGCCGAGGAGGTCGAGCTTCCCCGCGAGTGCACCTTTGAGACAGATGACTGGGAGATCCTCGCCGCTCACTGGTATCCGGTCGCGCTGTCGCGCGACATCGCTGCGGCACCGACACGGGCAACGCTGCTGGACGAGCCTCTGGTGGTCTACCGCGCCGCCGGAAAGGCTGTCGTCGCCAACGACATCTGCCCCCATCGAGGCGTTCCGCTCAGCGCGGGCGCCGGCGAGCCTGACGGTAGTGGGATCCGCTGCGCTTACCATGGCCTGAAGTTCGGCCCGGGCGGCCGCTGCCTGGACATTCCGGCGCACCCACAGGGCAAGATCCCGCTGCGGATGCACCTGCGCTCCTACCCGGTCGTCGAGCGCTACGGCCTCGTCTGGACCTGCCTGCGCCCGGACCCCAGCACCGTCGAGGATCCCGAGACTGTGGCTCCGATTCCCATCGCTCCACATTGGGGTGACGAGAGCTTCCAGAGCCTGACCTGCCCGTCGTTCGACGTGGCCGCGTTCGCCGGTCGCCAGCTCGAGGGTTTCCTCGATGTCGCGCACTTCGGTTTCGTCCACGCGGGGACGTTCGCCGACCCGGACAACACTGTCGTCCCCGACTACAAGCCGGTCGTCCACGAACGCGGGTTCACCGTCGACTACTGGAGCACGGTCGCGAACTACCCGCACGGCACCGCAACCCCACCGCCGGGGTTCCAATGGCTCCGGCGCTTCGATGTCCAGCTGCCATTCACCGCAACGCTCGTCGTTCACTTCCCCGACGCCGGCCTGCTGTCGATCATGAACGCTGCATCCCCCGTTTCCGCTCGCCAGACTCGGATGTTCGCGCCGATCGCCAAGAACTTCCTCACCAACCAGGCGGTCCAGGAGATCTACGACTTCAACCGCCGGATCTTCGAGGAGGATCAGGCCATCGTCGAGATCCAGAAGCCTGAGAACCTACCCCTCGAGCCTCGCCTCGAGGTCAACATTCCCGCCGACCGGAGCTCGGTCGCGTACCGTCGCGGTCTCCGCAAGCTCGGCCTCAGCCACTTCTTCACAGCCTGATCCCAACCCGTACGGCAATGCCGAGGTGCGGCTGCTCGTGGACGGCCGCGGCGCCGCCGGCCGGCCCGGCCCGGGAGCCACGGCCGCTGCTCTGACACGCGTGCGTCAGGTGCGCCAGCGCGTTCGTTCGCCGCATGTCGAACGAACAGCCCCGCCAAGTGCGCCCGGTGGACATACCGCTGCGTCGTCTCCCTCTCCAAGCTTCGTCGGACCGTGAAGAGCCGCGCAGTAACTCCGTCGCCTCGGGGGTCGATGTCGTGACATCCGACCTGCCGCTGGACGTCGATCTCCTCTGCAATGCCCGCCTGCCCGACGGCGAGTGCGTCGATCTGCGGCTCGCCGATGGCTTGGTCGTTGAGGTGGCAGCGGCAGGCACGCTTGGCGTCGCCAACCATGCCACGACACTGGACCTGGAGGGCTGGCTCCTGCTGACCGCGCCGGCTGAGCCCCACGCACACCTCGACAAGGCGCTCAGCTTCGACCTGATCCAGCCGCCGATCGGGGACCTCGGTGCGGCGATTGCCAGCTGGGTCGAGTACGCCGCCGACCAGACGGTCGAGGAGATCGCCGGGCGAGCCCGGACCCAGGCGCTCAGCATGCTGGCCAACGGCATCACCGCGATCCGCACGCATGCCGACGTCCATCCTGGCTTTCCGACGCGCAGCGCCGAGGCGCTGACAGCTGTCCGCGATGAGTTGGCAGACCTGATTGACATCGAGATCGTCGCGCTGATCGGCCCCCGCGCGACGGTTGCCGACATCGATGCGGCGCTCGACGTCGGGCTGGAGCTGGTGGGCGGGGCGCCGCACCTGGCCGACGATCCCGATGCCGAAGTTGAGCGGCTGCTCGAGGTCGCGTTGCGTCGCGGGCTCGACGTCGATCTGCATACCGATGAGAACCTCGACGGCCCGCTGACGCTGGGTCACTACGCGAAACTGGTCCGTGACCTCCCAGGCAACCGTCAGTACAGCGCCAGCCATTGCGTTCGGCTCGGCACGCTGGGGCCCGCCGAGTTGTCCGAGATTGTGGCGGATGTCGCTGCCGCGGACCTGGGCGTGATCTCGCTGCCGATCACCAACCTCTACCTCCAGGGCTGGAACCATCCGGCACTCACGCCACGAGGTCTGACCGCGCTGCGCGCGTTGCTCGGCGCCGGCGTGCGGGTTGCGGCCGGCGCCGACAACGTGCGCGATCCTTTCAACCCGGTCGGCCGCAGCTGCGCGTTCGAGACCGCGTCACTGCTCGTGACCGCTGGTCACCTGACGCCGGTTGAGGCCTGGCACCTGGTCAGCGACGGAGCGCGGTCGGTAATGGGGTTGCCGGCGGCGGGCGCCCGCGTCGGGGCGGCGGCTGAGCTGCTGGCCGTGAGGGCCCACAGCCTGACCGAGGCGATCGCCACGGCGCCGGCCGACCGGCTCGTGATTCACGCCGGCCGCCTTGTCGCCTCCTGCGAGTTGCGCACGAGCATTGCCACTCCAAACCTGTCTGCCGCCATGGGAGGCCGATGACGACGCTGACCACACCCACCCAGGCAAGCGCGGAGGCCGGTTCGGCGACCGCGCTGCTCGAGTTCACCAACACGACGATGACCTTCCCGAATGGCACGGTGGCCCTGCGTGACGTCGACCTCACCGTCAGTCCCGGCGAGTTCGTTTCGGTCGTCGGGCCGTCCGGGTGTGGCAAGTCGACGCTGCTGCGCATCGCCTCCGGCCTCGAGACGGCCTCGGACGGCAGCACCGTGGTCCGTACCGACCACGTCGGTTATGTCTTCCAGGACGCGACGCTGCTGCCCTGGCGGACCGTCAGGCAGAACGTCGAGCTGGTCGCCGAGCTCAGGGGCATGCCGGCCCAGGCGCGCGCCGCGAAGGCCGCCGAGGTAATTGAGACCGTCGGTCTCAAGGGCTTCGAGGACAACCTGCCGCGGCAGCTCTCCGGTGGCATGAAGATGCGGGCGTCCGTCGCTCGCTCGCTGATGATGGATCCGGAGCTGTTCCTCTTCGACGAGCCGTTTGGAGCGCTCGACGAAATCACGCGCGAGCGGCTGAACGACGAGCTGTTGCGGCTGTTCGCCGAGCAGCGCTTCGCAGGCCTGTTCATCACCCACTCGGTTTCGGAGGCCGTCTACCTGTCGACCCGGGTCGTGGTCATGTCCGGACGCCCGGGCACCCTCGTCGCCACCTTCGACGTGCCGTTTCCGATCCCGCGCGACCCGGACATCCGCTTCACCGGTGAGTTCGCAGAGCTGACGGGCAGGGTCTCGCACGCACTCAGGGAGGCGCATAGCTGATGGCACTGGAAGCTCCGCTGGTACGGGCACGCCCACGCCGCACGGCGCGGAAATCCCCGTTCACGGCGCGCGCGATCCTCAAGGGCAGCGCCTGGAAGGTCCTTGCCGTACTCGTCCTGCTGATCGGGCTCTGGCACCTGTGGGCGGCAAGCGAGGCGCACAAGGGCCTCGGCTTCCTGGTCCCGTATCCGCACCAGGTGTGGCAGCTCGGGTTCGAGGACTCACAGTCCCGCAGCCAGCTCGCGCAGGCACTGTGGAACTCGGTCCAGGTCACCTTCGTCGGTCTCGCGATAGCGATCGTGATCGGCGTCGTCTGGGCGATGGTGATGGCTCAGGCGAGCTGGGCCGAGCAGGCGCTCTTCCCCTACGCCGTGGTCCTCCAGTGCATCCCGATCCTCGCGCTGGTGCCGCTGATCGGCGCATTGGCGGGATTCGGCTTCGAGCCGCGGGTGATCGTCACCGTGATGATCGCTCTGTTCCCGATGGTGTCCAACACGCTGTTCGGGCTGCAATCTGTCGAACGTGGCCAGCGGGAGCTGTTCGAGCTCAGCGGCGCCGGCCGCCTCACGGTCCTTCGCAAGTTGCAGATGCCGGCCGCGATGCCATCGATCTTCGTGGGGCTGCGCACCTCGGCCGGCCTCTCGGTGATCGGGGCGATCGTCGGCGACCAGTTCTTCCAGCGTGGCACGCCCGGATTGGGCGCCCTGATCCAGGTGGACCAGTCGCGCTTACTCGGACCCCAGATGTGGGCGGCGATCTTCACGGCCTCGGCGCTGGGCGTCGCGATCTTTCTCGTCTTCGGTCTCCTCGGGCGGCTTTCAGTGGGCCGGTGGCACGACTTCTCCTAGAGCCGACTGCCGCTTCACCCCGCGGGCGCAGGCCCGCGGCACGCGAAGCGCCGCCACTCGCCCGACGCACCCACCTCGAATCACACAACCAACAAGGAGCCCAATGCATAGCCGAATCCGAGTGACGGCGCTGGCCGCCGTGCTCGCCGTTGCCGCGGCGAGCGCGTCATTCACCGGCGCCTCGACCGCCGCCGGCGGCCCGAGCATCAACCTCGCCGGAGTCTGCCCGTCGACGATCGTCATCCAGACCGACTGGAACCCGGAGGCTGACCATGGCTCCACCTACCAGATGCTGGGCCCCAAGCTCAGCATCAATACCTCGCAGAAGAGCGTGACCGCGCCCCTGTATGCCAACGGAAAACCGACGGGCGTGAAGCTGCAGATCCGCGCCGGCGGCCCCGCGATCGGCTACTCGATGACCTCGACCGAGATGTATCAGGACAAGTCGATCACGCTCGGCTACGTCAACACCGACGAATCGATCGAGCTCTCCGGCAAGCTGCCGACGACCGCTGTGTTCGCGGAGAACAACATCTCCCCGCAGATCATCATGTGGGACCCGAAGACCTATCCGGACGTATCCACGATCAAGCAGCTCGGTCACGAGCTCGGAGGCAAGCACGGCATCGTCTACTACTTCTCCGGTGCCGCCTACATGGATTACCTGACGGGAGCGGGCATCCTGGCCCAGGATCTCACCGACGGCTCCTACAACGGCACACCCGCCAAGTTCATCGAGGCCCAGGGTGCCGACGCTCAGCAGGGCTTCGCAACCGCCGAGCCCTACATCTACCAACATGAGGTGCAGGCCTGGGACAAGCCCGTCAAGTACCAGCTGATCTACGACACCGGCTGGCAGCCCTATCCCGAGCCGCTGTCGGTGCGCACCGGCGACCTCAAGAAGCTGACGCCGTGCCTGAAGAAGCTCGTGCCGATCATGCAGCAGGCCGACGTCGACTACCTGATGAATCCGACGCCCACCGACAAGCTGGTGGACAAGCTCGTCACCGCCTACAACAACGGTTGGACCTATGACATCCACGTCGGCACCTATGCCGCCCAGCTGATGAAGCAGCTGGAGACCCAGCAGCACATCCCGTACATCGGATACATGAGCGGGCCGCGGATCTCCAAGCTGATCAAGCAGGCCACGCCGATCTTCGCCAGCACGAAGGGGGCGGGCGTCAAGCACGGCCTCGTGGCGAGCGACGTCTACACAGATCAGTTCATGAGCCACAGCATCAAGCTCGGCTCCTGACCGTGATGGTGGTGGTCCTGGTCCCGCTGGACCAGGACCACCAACGGCAGCCGTGCCAGCGCCGCTGATCGCAACCCCACAGACGACCTCCATCCAGCACCGACATGACCTCCATCTCCCCCATCGACGCCGTGCGGCAAGAGCTGACCGAGCTGCTGGGCGACGGCGGCGTGACCGCCGAGCTGACCGCACGCGAGCGCGCCTCGACCGACGCGGCGACGCTGTCCCCGATCATCTCCGAGCAGTTGCCGCTCGGACTTGCCGACCTCGTCGCGTTTCCCTCCTCGCCTGCGGAGATCGCGGCCGTGGTCAGCGCCTGCTATCGCCATGGGGTGCCGGTCACGCCGCGTGGCAAGGGCACCGGCAACTACGGTCAGGGCATCCCGCTGCACGGTGGCGTCGTGCTCGACACGCGCCGCGCCAACAGGATCGTGACGGTCGCCGACGGGCTGATCACGGCGGAGTCCGGCGCCACGATGGTGGCGATGGAGCAGGCCGCCAATGCCTGCGGCCAGCAGCTGTGGATGTACCCCTCGACCGCGCAGAGCACGATAGGCGGCTTCCTGTCCGGCGGCTCGGGCGGGACCGGCTCGATCGTGCACGGATCCAACTGGATGGGCTTCGTGGCTGCGCTGGACGTGGCGCTACCCGGCGCCGAGCCGACGCTGATCCACGTCGAGGGGGACGAGGCGCAGACGTTCGTGCACACCTACGGGACCGCCGGCGTGATCGCGAGCGCAACCGTGCGGCTCGAGCCGCTACAGGAGTGGCGCTCGTTGTACGCGAGCTTCGACGAATTCAAGACTGCGCAGGCCGCGCTGCGGCGTCTGGCTCAGCTGGAGCCGGCGCCGAGGCTGGTCTCCGCAGATCCGGCGGTGATCGCCGCGAAGCTGCCGCGCGACGACGCGATCGTCCCCGAAAAGGCGACGCTGCGTGCCATCCTCGATGTGTCCACCGTTGCGGCAGCGCAGGAGCTGATCGGGGCGCTTGGGGGCTGGGTGACCGACGTGCGCGATGGCGCTCGGCACACCCTGAGGCTGTCCTCGCTGTCCTACAACCATCCGATCTACTGGCTGAAGCGCAAGTCGCCTGGGGAGGTCTGGTTCCACGTCGAGGTCGGCGGCGACGCGCTGATCGACCGCATCGATGAGGTGCTCGCGGTGTATCCGGGTGGATTGCTGCATATCGAAGCGGGTCATCGCCTCCCGATTGGGATGCTGACCGCGCCCTATGTCTCCGCCGCGGACGTCTACGCCGGCTACCCGTTACTGACTGAGCTCGGTGTCCGCGTTCACAGTCCGCACCAGTGGTACGTCGACCATGGCGTCGACAAGCTGATTGCGCTCAAGGCCCGCACCGACCCAAGCGGGATTCTCAACCCCGGCAAAGTCGGTGCTCCTGCGGACCTCGACCAGGGCAACAGCACCGCCTCGGCCCAGCCGATCGGCCACATCATGGACCAGGTCGCCTTCGACGCGGACCAGGCTGCGTGAGCCGGCTCCTGTCCGAGCTGTCGGGTCCGGCGGTCGCCGCACGCCTGAACGCCGAGTCGATCGTGGTGGTGCCGACCGGCGCAATCGAGCATCACGGTCCCCACCTGCCGCTGGCCACCGACCACCTGATCGCCGAGGCCATCGCCGCGGCCGCGGTCGAGGCTGCCGCCGACGCTGGTCTGGACGTATGGAGGCTGCCGACGCTCGCCTACACCAAGTCCGACGAGCACAGCTGGGCGCCCGGAACGGTCTGGCTTGACTGGGACACGGTCTTCCGGACCTGCCTGGAGATCGGCCGCGCGGTTGCGAAGATGGGAGCCGGCAGCATCGTGTTCGCCAACGGGCATGGCGGTAACACAGCCCTGCTGGGGGTCGTGCTCCGCGAGATCCGCAGGCTGCACGGGTTGAAGACCTTCACGATGCCGACGCTCAGCATGGGCGCGCGCAGCGCCCCGCCCGCCGGCGAGGGAGTGGACGAGCACGGCCTCGGGATTCACGGTGGCGCCGCCGAGACCTCGGTCATGATGCACCTCCGGCCTGACCTCGTCGACCTGTCGCTGGCGCAGCGTTGGGTGCCCGAGCACCTCGCTCACTTCGACCTGATCGGATTCAACGCTCGCCCTGTCAGCTTCGGATGGCTGTCGGACGACTTCGGCACGCCCGGGGTGCTCGGGGATCCGACACAGGCGACAGCGGCGTACGGCGCCGTGCTGTGGAACGCGTCGGTGGCCCAGGCGGTCGCGTCGTTGCAGGAGATCGCGCGCTTCTCGCACCGCGCGATCCCCGGATGAACCCGGCGCGCATGTTCGGCTCTGACGTGCATCCGGACGCGTCGCTCGACGACCCGCTCGATCTGCTCGACCTGTGGCTCTCCCGGGTCGAGGGGACCGCGTCGCCGGGCGGGCCGAGCGTGGACGCCACCAGCACGCCGCTGATGGCGCTGGCGACAATCGACCAGGACGGGTTCCCACAGGTCCGCCACGTGTTGCTGTCCACATACGACCGCGGTCGCCTGCACTTCCACACCGACACGCGCACCGCCAAGGCGACGGAGCTGGAGGCCAACCCGTGGGCCGCGGCGACGCTTGCCTGGCCCGAGATCCCACGCCAGCTGACGGTCGGCGGCGAGGTTGTCGCCGAGACCGCCTCCGAGCGTGCGGCCGCCTACGCGCGCCGGTCGCGTTACCTGCAGCTGCTGGCATGGGTCAACGACGCCGAGCTGGCCAAGCGCAGCGAGGCGGATCGCAAGCGCGCATGGACCGAGTTCGATAGCGCGCATCCCGATCTGGAGCCACCGCCCACCTGGGCCGGATACGCGCTCGTGCCTGAGCGGATCACGTTCTGGCGCGGGATCCGCGACGCGCCATCGCAACGCGTCGTCTGCCGGCGAACCAGCGGGAGCTGGTCGATTGAGCGCCTGCCGGGCTGATGTCGTGCCCCAAGAACATGACCTACGGGCCCTGCGGAGGTGTCCGGCGCGACGGCGGCTGTGAGATCGGTGGGCTGGCCTGCCCGTTCGTGTCCGCTCCGCTGCGCGTCTGGGACGCGCTGTCGAGCGGCGAGACGACCACGCCCAATCCAGCGGCGCTGACACTGCGGGCGAGCCTGGCGCGCGGCCGGGCGGTGATCGCCGACTTTCCCGC
>Ga0068856_100004456_pt1 | contig 13946 bp, 8 predicted proteins | sample KBSCornC62_FD_66595 | JGI IMG/M metagenome (GOLD analysis project Ga0068856, IMG submission 66595) | Corn rhizosphere microbial communities from Kellogg Biological Station, Michigan, USA - KBS Corn C6-2 | ecosystem: Host-associated > Plants > Roots > Rhizosphere > Soil ...
ACCAGCGCGCCGAACGGATCGAGGGCGACGATCTTTTTCGGATCGAACCAGCTCGGGTGCGGACCGATGACGTGGGTCGGCGCGGTGTTGGTCAGATCCGGCTTGCGTAGCGGATCGAGCGCGCCCGCGGCGACGGCGACGGCGCGATAGACCGAATACGAGCCAGCATGCGTGCCGATCACGTTGCGCTGCGCCTTGTTGGTCACGGTGCCGATCAGCGGGCCGCGCACCATCGGATCTTCGGCGCCCCACACGACGGGGATGGGTTTCGGCCCGTGCCCGCCGGGGTGCGACGTGAGCACGATCGCCTTGGGTCTCTTCTGCCGCGACTTTTCGGTCACTCGTTCACCTTTTAGGACATCCAATTGGCGTCTTCGGATTTCGCCCAGCGCGTGGTGATCTTTTTCAAATTGCTCCAGAGCTCGACGCCCGCGGGCCCGGTCATGTCCCCTTGGCCGAACTTCGAATCTTTGGTGCCACCGAACGAGAACGGCTCGCGCGGCACGGGCACGCCGACGTTCACGCCGACCATGCCGCTCGTGGCGCGCTCGGCGACGTAGCTTGCGACCGCGCCGCTCTGCGTGAAGATGCTGGTCGCGTTGCCATACGCGCTCTTTTGCTCGAGGGCCAAGGCTTCATCGAGCGTCTTCACGCGGATCACCGACAAGAGCGGGCCGAACAGCTCGAGCTCGGCGCACTCCATGCCGTCCTTCACTTGGTCGACGATGCTCGGGCCGAGCCAATTTCCGCCCGCGAAGCCGCTCGGCGGCGCGCGCTTGCGACCGTCGAGCAAAATCGTGGCGCCGTCTCGTTCGGCTTGGGTGAGGCCACCGAGTAGCCGGTCGTGGGCGGCGCGATCGATCAGCGCGCCCATGTCCGATCCGAGCTCGATAGAGCTCGCCGCTTCCACCACTTTGTCCACGAAGCGCTCGGCGCCCGCGACGACGACGAGCACACTGCCCGCCATGCAGCGCTGACCGGCACAGCCGGTGAACGAATCGACCACTGCGCGCACGGTGATCGCTTCGTTCGCGTCGGGCGCGACGATCAGGTGGTTCTTGGCGCCGCCGAGGCACAGCGCGCGTTTGCCGAGACCGGTGGCGCGCGCGTGCACCGAGCGCGCCGCGGGCGTCGAACCGACGAAGCCGACCGCGCGCACTTCGGGGTGATCGATCAAGCTCTCGACCGCGCGGCGATCGCCGTGCACGATCGAAAATAGGCCTGGCGCATAGCCGGCTTCGAGCAACAGCTCGCCGAGCCGGCAGGCGGTGAGCGGCACTTTCTCGGACGGCTTGAGGATGAACGCGTTGCCCAGCGTGAGCGCGATCGGAAACATCCACATCGGGACCATGGCCGGGAAATTGAAGGGCGTGATGCCGGCCACGATGCCGAGTGGTTCGCGCCGGTACTCGCACGTGACGCCGCGCGACACTTCGAGCGCCCCGCCGCGATCCAAATTCGGCAAACTTTGGGCAAATTCCACGACTTCCAGCCCGCGCAGCAGGCCGGCTTGGGCTTCCGCCGTGGTCTTGCCCGATTCGAGCGAGACGGTCTCGGACAGCTCCGCGAGGTGCGCGGTGACGAGCTCGTGAAAGCGGGTGAGCGGGCGAACGCGCTCTTTGATCGGTGTTTTGGCCCAAATCGCGGCCGGCGCGCGCGCAGCGGCGACGGCGGCCTCGACCTCGGTGGGACCGGACAGACCGACGTTACCGATCGCCTCGCCCGTCCAGGGGCTCGTGACTGGGATCGACTCGGTCGTGTCGGGTGTTCGCCAGGTTGCTCCGACCAGGTTCCGGCAGCCGACGACTTGGCGCGTTTTGGAGTCCAAGTTACCTATTCTTTCCCGCCTTTACGCGCGTGTAAAGGCGAGCTCCAGCACGCCCGTCGCCGGCCCGTGAAGTGGGCGCGCCCCACCTCGCCCGAGTGCGGAAAGTCGCTGATGTGGGTTCGGGTCGGACGGCTAAATCCGCCAGGGCGAACCGTAGGCAGTGCGAGGCAGGCGCGGCCGCAGAGAAGGCGTGCCCCACAAAAAAACGGGAGCGGCTGCACATGGCTGCAGCTGCTCCCGATCTGAACTGCTCCTCCTCAATCGCCCGCGCGGCGTTGCCGACGCGTGGGTTCAATCAGGGAACCGTTACTGTTTGGTGTTCTTGGTGGCCTTCGTGGTCGCGGCGGTGGTGGAGAGCACCGGCGAGGCAGTGCTCTTGCTGGCGGCGGCTTTCAGCCCCGTGCTGCTGCACACGAGCGCCGTGAGATCCGTCTTGCGTCGCGATAGATCGTTCAGGCTGCGCACTTGGCCGGAGAACTGGTCGAACACCTGCGTGCCGGTGATGAACGATGAAAGTTGGGCTTCGGTGCCGGGGAAGCGCGGAGTGATCATCAAGAACCCGGTGTTGGTCTCCGGGCCGTGGCAACCGTTGCAGGTGTTCATCGATGCGTGAAAGCGCGCATCAGGGTCGGTGATGCCCGGCCCATTCCATTGGACGAGATCGTTGAAGACGGAGCCGCCCATGAACGGCGCGCCTTCGAACTGAAGCGGAACGGTGTGGGAGTTGGCGCCGGGCACTTCAGCGATGATACCGGCCGCATTTTGGTTCACGAAGTCGGCGAAGGTAGCGGTGTTGTTGAAGCCGAGATCCGGCGTCTCCTTCACCGTCACTTCATCCAAGAACCCGGTCGTGGGCGAGAGCGCGAAGGAGCGCAATTGCCAGCGGCCCTCGAGCGCGATTTCGTTGGTCCGAAGCTCGACCAGCGCGCTGCCATTGACGCCGGTGGGCATGGCGTTGCGATCGGTGAACAGGCGTGTGAGCGCCTCGAGCGCGGTGTTGTATTCCTCGGACGGGAACGGATGCGTTGCGAGCGCGTGCCAGCGATTGGCCCAAGCGAGCACATCCTGATCGGTTTTGGCCGGCAGATTGTATTCGACGATCAGCGTGAATTGCTGGAAGTTGATGTTCCCGTTCACGCCGAACACGAACCGACCCTCGCCCGCGGAGCCCTCCGCCAGATTGCGCGTGTCGATGCGATTGACGATGGCTTGCAGCGTGAGCGGCGATTGATCGAGATCGAGGCTGCCATCCGCGGTCTTGGGCCAGATATCGAGCAGCTGCTGCTGCATGCGCGGGCGAGCCGCGACGGTGAAGCCGTTGACCACTTGATCGCTGAGCCAATGCTGGAACAAGGCGAGCGTGAACGCGGGCGCTTGAGCCGGCGTGGGCGCCATTTCGCGCATCAAGTGCCCGAAGGACCAGACGCCCGAGCTTGGGTTGCCCGGATCGACCGCGGCCGTGGTGACGAACCCGCCCTTCCCGCCCACGGTGGAGCCGGAGCCGCCGACTGCGACCGTACCGCCGATGGCTCCCGAGCCGCCGCCGTCGAACGCGCCGCCCTCACCGCCGGCGCCGGTGCCGCCCGAGCCGCCTCCGCCGCCGAACAGCGGATCGAACGAACCCGCGGTGCGGATCGGATCGTCGACCACGCTGGTGTTGGTGATCATCAGCTCCTTACGGGAGCTGACGAAACAGCCCGTGGGCGCCGCGACCTCGAAGTTGAGCTGCGCTTGCAGCTGCTCGAATTTATCGTTGAAAGCTTGGACGACGAGCGAGACCGGGTGGACGCCCGGATCGGCCAGATCCGAAGCGCTGACGCTGACGCCAAAGTCGATGGTTTGGCCGGGTAGCGCGGACTGGAATTGGCCCGTTGGCGAATCGAAAATGGGGGTGATTCCGGGCTCGAACGAGTTGAAGAAGGCGTCGTAGCCCTTGGCTTGGCAAGCCCCGATGTCGTTATCGGTCACGTTGACGTCGAAGTGGAAATTCGTGTCTACGGGCACCGGACCACTCGCAGCCGGGTTCACGGTGAGCGTGGACGGCCGACTGATGCACGAAAGCGCGGTGAGCGTGCTCGCGCTGATCGGCTGAGTCGACAAAAAGACTTCGTCGATGATGCCATTGAAATGTTGCGTGCTCGTCGTGGCGCCGATGCGAATGGGCGCGAAGACGTCACGGACGCTACCCGCCGCGAACACTTGGCCGAACTGCTGGCCGTTGATGAACAAGAAGACGAACGTGCCGTCGTACAAACCGGCGACGTGGGTCCACTTGCCGGCCGCGATGGGCGCGCGTGAAATGACGGTTTTGCCGTTGCTGAGCACGACCGACATCTCGATATTGCCGTTGTGGATACCGAGTGAGAACGCGGTCTTGTTGTTGAGCCGCTTGATGACGATCGGTTGATCGCCGCTGACGGTGGTCGGGTTGACCCAAGCCGCGACGCCGACGTGCTGATCGATCGTGAATTGCGGCTCGTCCGGAACCTGAACGATGTCCTTGGCGGAGGTGAACTGGATGCCTTGGCCGCTGATGCCGGCCACGCACTTGGCGTTCAGCGCCTGCTGCGCGTTCGCGCCGAGGCCGGAAGAATCGACCAAGAAGTGCGAATTGGGCGAGCAATCATCGAAATGCCACTGGCCAAAGCCGCCACCGGTGCCGCTGCCACCGCTGCCCGCCTCACCAATGCCGCCCGTATTGCCGACGCCGCTGCCTGCAATCCCGCTGCCGCCTACGCTAACGCTGCCGCCGATGCCGATGCTGCCGGCGGCACCGCCGGTGCTCGGCCCGCCGCTGACGCTCGACGAGCCGCCAACGCCTACCCCGCCCGCTCTGCCGGCAGCGCCGGAAATTGGTCCTGAGCCGCCCGTGCCGCCGCTCGGCGCGGCCACGCCGTCGGGGCCGATCGTGAGCACGCCGTCGGGCGTGCCGATGACGGCATCCGTCAGTTTCTCGGTGTACTCGTCGTCCGTTTCGGCAGCGAACTTGTCGTCTGCTGCGCAGCCGAGTGGTGCCACGCACAGGCCGGCAAGCAGCCCGAACCCGTAAAGCCACACGCCCGCCCGTTTTCCGTCGCTTACATGACTCATGATGTGCCCTCCAAACTGATATGGATTTCGCCCAAACCCCGACGCCATCGGTGTAGTGCACGCCAAAACACAAGTCAAGGTACGCGTGCTCGCGAACTTGTATTGATCGAATTCGATCGCTCTCCACATGAGAGCTACGTGAAGAGAGCGAGCACCGCGCATTCGCTCTCGAGATGAGGAGAGCGAATCGATCATCACGCTTGCTTGGTCGTCCGAACACCCCGCGTGTTGCGCACGTTTTCTCGCGCGATTCAGCGCGTTCCAAGCGCGTGCGCTTGCGCGAACGGATCCCAACGACGGCGCATGAAGGATCGCGAATGCATGGCACAGCTTGGCGCAGGGCATGATCGGTGCGTCCGACTCGATGTATCGATCCGCGCAATCAACGATGCGCGACACCATCACCGCGGTATTTTTTCGTCTCTACGAGTGTGGCTACACCGCAACACCCATGGGTGATGAGAGCACCTCGCGCACCACGGCCGGGTGAACGACAAGGAACCTCGAGCGCAAAACGGCGGTGGTTTCCGGGTTTTCCTGGCGCGAGCCGGCCTCTGCCGGCGGCACTCGGATCCGTATACGGAACAGCACACTCCTCAGCAGGTTCCACGCCGTGCGCGCTTTGGCGTGAGGCAGTTGCCAAAGCGCGCAGCAAACATTCGCCGACTCCGCGCTGCGAGCTCAAGGGACGCCGAGGCGCACTCCTTGCAGCAATTCGCAGCCAGGGCAGGAGCCGCGACAGCAATGACCTAGGCGCGCGAGCGCGATCCAGATCATCGGTACCGAGGTCGCCGGGCGGCCGTTAGGACCAGTCGCGCTCAGCTTGCGCACAGCGCGGAGATGGAGCGGCGCGACTCAGAAATGTGCGCTCTGACACTTCGCGTTTCGAGCGCGCCAACACCCGCTCTGATCGCCTGCGAACCGGTGAGCACACGCCGAGCCCGGCGGGAACCGTCACCCCGCGGGCAGGCATGAACAACGCTTTCGAGCACGGATTCAGACGGGCCACGCAGGTTCGGCTCGCAGCCGGCGCGGCGGACACAGCGCGGGCTCGGCTCGCATCCGACGCGGCGGGCGGCGACGCGCGCGCCGCGCGGACGCGGGTCGTTCTGTCTCGCCCGGCGCGCGAAGGGGCAACGCCGAGCCGCGGTTACTTGGGCGGCGCGGCGCAGCACGGGCGACCGCCCGTGCTGCGTGCGAAGCGTGACGATTACTTGTTGGTCAGCGCGGCAACGCCGGGCAGCACTTTGCCTTCGAGGAATTCCAGCGAAGCGCCGCCACCCGTGGACACGTGCGACACCTTGGAGGCCACGCCGGCCTTCTTCACCGCGGAAGCCGAATCGCCACCGCCGATGATGCTGGTCGCACCCGCCGCGGTTGCTTCGGCCAGCGCCTCGGCCACCGCGATCGTGCCTTTGGCGGAGGCGTCGATCTCGAACACGCCCACCGGGCCGTTCCAGATGATGGTCTTCGCGCCGAGCAAGATCTTGCGGAAGGCGGCGATCGTCTCGGGGCCGGCATCGACGCCCTCCCAATCGCTCGGGATGGCTTTGGTCGAGACCACCTTCGTCGCACCCACGGTGCGGGCCTTGAAATCGAGCTTGTCGGTGACGACCACGTCCGTGCCGAGCACGAGCTTGTCGCCGGCTTCGGCGAGCAGGCTCTTTGCCAGATCGAGCTTGTCATTTTCGACGATCGATTTGCCGACCTCGAGGCCCTGGGCCTTCAAGAAGGTGTAGGTCATGCCGCCACCGATCAAGAGCTTGTCGACCTGCGGCAAGAGGTGTTTGATGACGTCGATCTTGCCCGACACTTTGGAGCCGCCGATGATCGCGACGAACGGGCGCTTGGGCTGGGCGAGCGCGCCACCCAGGTAGTCGAGCTCCTTCTTCATCAGGTAGCCGGACGCAGCCTGCGGCACGAACTTGGTGATGCCCTCGGTCGAGGCGTGCGCGCGGTGCGCGCTGCCGAATGCGTCGTTCACGTACACGTCGGCGAGCGCGGCGAGTTGCTTGGCGAAGCCCGGATCGTTCTTCTCTTCTTCGGCGTGGAAGCGAAGGTTCTCGAGCAGCAGCACATCCCCACCCTTGAGCGCCGCGACGGCTTGCTCCGCCGGAGCTCCGACGCAGTCGTCCGCGAATGCAACCGGCGAGGACAAGAGCGCGGCCAGCGCATCCGCCACCGGGCGCAGACTGAATTCGGGGTTGCGCTTGCCGTCCGGGCGACCCAGGTGACTCATCAAGATCACCTTGGCGCCTTTTTCCTTGAGGTACTTGATGGTCGGCAAAGACTCTTTCAAGCGCTTGTCGCTCTCGACCTTGCCGTCCTTGAGCGGCACGTTGAAATCGACGCGCATGATGACGCGCTTACCTTCGGTCTGAATGTCTTCGACGAATAGCTTGGCCTGGGTGCTCATGGGCCCGGGCTTAACAAGAGCCCGCGCAGGTGTCGAGTCTCGCCACAAACACGCGGCCGGACGCGGCGTTCCTGGTTTCCACGCCGTAACCGTGCACGTCGCCGGGCGCGCCCGCGCGGTCTGCACCCAACCCGCCGCGTGCGCGCGAGCGCTCGAATCCCAACTAAAAATCGGGCCGCGCTCGTGATATCCGAGGGGAGTCATGGACCGTATCCCCGTCGCTTCCAGCAGCGTCGTCTCGGTGGGCTACGACGACCGCTCGTTCGAGCTCGAAATCGAGTTTCACAACGGGCGCGTCTATCGTTATCTGGACGTGCCGATTGCGGCTTATCGCTTGCTTTTGCGCGCGCCGTCGATCGGTGAATACGTGAACACGGTGATCAAGCCGCGCTTCGAGGCGCGCGCCGTGTAGCGCGCGGACACGCGGCGCAGAGCCGTGCGCGACGCCGAAGGCTGAGCCGTCGCGCGGCGCGCCGCGTGACCATCAAAAAACTATTTGCGCGGCAGATCGAGCGGAGCAACCCAGAAGATTTCGCCGTTGTTGTCGCTACCGACGAACAGGCGGCCGTCGGGCGCGAAGGTCGCGACCGCGGGCCGACCGTGATCTTGGTGTCCGTCGTCCCAGCCGGTCGCAAAGTCGCTCATCGCGCCGCTCGTGACCCCGTTGATATCCGTCGCGGGCATCGGCATGCCGGTGTCCGGATCCATTTCGATCATCACCAGGCGCGCGCCGACCCAGCTTCCGGCGGCGCCGTGGAGCGGCACGAAGGCGCTGTGCGCGTACGGCGCGGGCCAAGTGCCGGGCTCGAAGTCGAAGCTGAACGGCGTATCGCCGATCAAGAACGAGGCATCCTCCGAGGCGATTGCCGAGCAATCGGGCGTGGGCGTGATATCGGGGAAGGCTTTGTCCTTGGTCGCGCAACACGGAAAGCCCCAGTCGTCGCCGGGGCGAATTGGGACGAGCTTCTCGCGGCCTTCTTGGGTCGCGGAGTAGTCGCGCGCGAGCTCCGCCGCGAAGCACAAGTTTTTACCGCGCTCGCAGCGGATCGCGATCGGATTGCGAAAGCCTTGCGAGACCTGCGCGCCGCCCGGCGTGCCGTCAATCTTGAGGATGCCGCCGTGAAACGGGTGCGGCGTGACGCAGCTTTCGCCCTGATCTCCGCCGTTACCGACGTAAATCGTGCCGTCGTCCGCTTCGTCGATCGGCTTCGGCCAGTGCAGCGCCGAGTCGTACACGGTCACTTCGATCATCGTCTCGCTCGCGCCCGCGGGCGCGCGATCGCCCGCGTGATAGGGCATGCGCAGAATCTTTTTGCCGTCCTGGTAGTAAAAGAAATTTTTCGTGAACAAAAGGCCCTGCGTCGAGGGCAGGTTATCGAGAAACGTGAGCGGCGCGTCGGCGAAGCCATCACCGTTGTCGTCGGGGACGATCACGATCGCGTGACGGCCGCCGCCACCGCCGCCGGTCGTGCCCGTGGTCGGCGACGCGACGAACAGCTCGCCGCCGGGCGCAAAGCGCAGCTGACGGGTGTTGCCGATGTTTCCGAAGTAGTGCGCGCAGAAGCCGTTCGGCAAGTGCAGGAACTGGAGCCGGTTGGCGGTGCTGGGCTTCGTGCTCTCCGGGACCGTCGTCACGCCCGCGGCGGTGAACTGGACGGATCCGGGGAGATCACAAAAGTTTACATAGGCGCCGCCGTCGAAGGGCGGCGGAGGATCGGTGCCCGCATCCGAGACATCTGAGACGCTCGAGTGACAGGCGGCGCTGAGCGCGGAAAGGAGCAGCAAAAGCCAAGTGCGTTTGGGCACGTAAAGCGAGGACAGGTGCATTCGTTATCTCGATTTGGGGCAGGAACGTAGGCTGCCTCTCGTCTTCGCGCCAGCAGATCGGCCGAATCCGGCGGAATTCGCCAGGGTGCGAAGCGAGCAAGCGCTGCAAAAAGACGCAAGTCCGGCCCGAACGGGTCGTTCATAAGGGTCTTGGTACCGCTTCGCAACACCGACTCCTCGCGCGCGCCGAGCCTCGACGCCGCCGAGCCGCGCGGCTCGCGGCCCAGCATCTCACCGAGCGCTCACCCCGGCGCGAGCTTGATGCCGGGCGCGAGTCTCTTGCCGAGTGCGAGCGTTCATCTGCACTCGGTGCTGTTGAGTGGAGTCGCGGGTTATGTAGATGCAGCCGGTTTTGCCTCGCTGTTCGGACTCTTTCCAGCGCACATCACCGGCGAGCTCGTTGGCGACGCGATCGCGTTTTCTTCGGCCCACCCTGGCGAGCACGCGACGCACTTCTGGATGTTGCCGGTGTTCGTGGGCTCGGTCATCGTCGCCGCATTTGCCGCGCGCGTGCTCCGGCGCAGCGGGCAGCGCCCGCTCGCGGGCTTGCTCGCGCTGATCACGATCGCGCTCGCGCTGTTCAGCCTGAGCGAGCCACTCGCGCGCGCGTTCCACGAATCCGCGCGCTTCACGATGCTGGCGAGCGGTGGCTGCGCGGTGGCGGCGATGGGCTTCCAAAACGCGCTGATGCGCGAATCGCTGATCACGTCCTGCCCGACCACCGTGATGACCGGCAATTTGACGCTGGTCATCATCGACCTGGCCGATCGCGTATTTTGCAAGCTGATGCGACCGAACCCGCGCGATCGCCGCCCGCGCTCGCGCTTGGGACCGGTGGCGCTGGCGCTGATCGCGTTTCTAATTTGCGCCGTGCTGGGCGGTCTGCTGACGCGAACCTGTGGTTCGTTGAGCGTGGCGTTGCCCACGTTGATCACGGTTTTTTTGGCCTACGGCGCGTGGCGCGAAGACCGCGCGCGCGAGGCCGCGCGCAGCGTCGCGAGCTGCCTCGGGCCCGCGCGTTTGCCGAACTTCGAGAGCGTGCTGCCTCGGCCGGACTCGATCGTGCCTCGGCCCTCCGGAGAGCCCGTGTCGATGACGCAGCTGAAGAGCGCTCAAGTGCTGCCTCCCGCGCTGGAGAGCACGGACAGCGCCGTCAGCCGCGCAACCGAGGAGCGGCGAACGATCTCGGGCACGCAGCTCGTCGTGCAACGACGGCGCGACCGCGAGTAGTTGTCACCGCGCGTTTCTAGCCGGAGCTCGGTCCCGCGAACGGCGAGTCTCAGCGCGTTGCCATTGCTGCTTCGCGCCCTGAGCATTGAATTTTCTGAGGCCGAGGTTTGAATTCAAATCCCGATTTTCGAAACCAAACCCCGACGCGGCGCCCGAGAACCCAGCGGATCGCAAGCCCCAGCTTCATTCGCGGCCGCCTAGAGCCGAATCGAGATACCGGTGAGCGCGGTGAAGCCGAGCGCGTGTTTGTCGTAGTAAGTGAAAGGCACTTCCCCGGCAAAGCTCCAACGAACGCGCTCGGAGATGGGAAAGCCGACCCCGAGCACCCCCTGCACCGTCAGATTCACATGCTGTCGGCCGTCAGTGCGCGGCGCCACGCCGAAGACCAGGGCGCTGAAGAACGGATCGTAGAAGTTCCAACCGACTTGCGGCAGCAGCGCAAAGCGTTGCAGACGGCTCTGCGGCGGAGGCAAGGTCGGCCACAGCCTCTCGCTGAATTGGAAATTGACCCCCACGCGCACGCGATCGACCACGTACGCATGCAGGCCGACGAACTCCGAAAGATTGACGAAATCCCGGACCGTCTTGGTCGTACGTTTGTCGAGATCATAGCTGACGAGACTCACGCCGACGGTGTCGGTTTGAATCACGTCACCCTGTTTTCCAGCCGCTTGCGCGGGCGCCGAAGCGAGCGCGGCCGCCGCTGCGAGCAAGCCGGCGACCCCGCTCAGCACGCGCGGAGCCGGCCGATGGAAACGCGGAGAAGGCACGATTTACGCGCGCTCAAAAATCTGCGGCGAGCTGCACGCTAGCCGGACCGACCAGAGCTCGGCCGTTGCTCAGGCCCGCAAAGTGGCGCCCGTTCGCGAGCGAGCCGGCCTGTGACGAGCTCCCCCCCGCCGTGAAGTACAGCACCGTGCCGAGGATCAGGCCGGCTCCGCCGACCGCGAAGGCGACGGTCGAGATGTTGCCCGAGCGCTTCGCGCTGTCGAGCGAGCCGCTGCTCTCGGGAGTACACGACGTCGAGCCGCAGCGCGCCACGAGATCGTGCTTGTCTTTCATGGCGATGAGCCCGAACGTCGAGCCCACGCCGACACCGACCGCGCCGATGCCCCACGCCACGTACGCGGCAGCGTGGTTCGGCGCGGGCGATTCGCCGACGGGCGCGCTGCCGGGTGGACTCGCCGGCTCGGGGCTCGCGCTGGACGCGGGCGCGACGCTGGCCGCGCTCGGTGCTTCGCTCGCGCGCGGCGCGGCCACGACTGCGTTCGGATCGGGCTCGAGCTTGAGTGAGACCGTCTTTTTGTCGGCCGCGCTCAGGTTGACGCGCGCGGTCGCTTTCAGATAGCCGGGCGCGCTCGCTTCAATCGTGTGCTCACCGGGATCGGCGGGCAGTTCGGTGTCGATCAAAGTGGCGGGAGCGGCTTGGCCATCGACCGTCAAATGCAAATCTGGCGGCGCCGCTTTGGTCAGCGAGATGGTCAGCGCGGCGATTTTCGGTTTGGCCGAATCGAGCACGGTCTGCGCGCGCTCATACGCTTTGCTGAGCGCGGGCGTCGGATTTTGAGGCAGTGGCTCGCGCAACACTTTGCGCAGCTCTTCCGTGCCTTCGACCAGCTTGCCCAAACTCACGTTGCATTCACCCAAGTGGCTGAGCACGATCGCGGAGTGGTGCAGCTTCTCGGAGCGCTCGAGCTTGGGCACCGCTTCTTCACACTTGCCGGCTTGGGCGAGCTTCAGTCCGTCGACCGCGAGCGAGCGCGCGGCGGCGATCTCCGTGGCCGAGTCCTCTTCGGCGTGCAGCACTTGCGGCATGGCGAATTCGGCCACCCCGCTGATCGCAAACGTAAAGAGCATTGACCACGAACGACGATTTCCAGCAATTGTCATCGTAATCCTTTCGGAGCCGAAACTTGTAACGCAGTCGATAAGCGCCGCACGAGCGACGAACAGCGGCTCGGAAACCGCGCGGACACGAGAAGACGGCTCATGCGTGTGCGGGTCACCAACGGCTTATCAAGCCAACGCTTAAGCCGTTTGCCCCAGACGCGATGCAATCAACTCGAATGCTTAATCCGAGGAGCGGCACGATCGCCGCGTTGTTCTTATTTGGAGCCGGCTGCAACAGCATCGTCGGCCTCGACAAAATCACGATCGATGCGCACCCGGCGGATTCCGCCGGGGCCTCGGGCGCGCCGGCCGGCGGTGACGGCAACGCGCTCGCGGGCGGTTCTGGAAAAGCCGGCAATGCGGGTGCAGCGAGCGGCGGTTCAGCCGGCATCGCCAACGGCGCGGCCGGCGAAGCCGGCGCGGGCGAGCCGGTCGGTGATTGCACGACCAATCAAGAGTGCACCGAGCGCGCCTCGATGGGCGCGACGGACGCGATGGGCGCGGCCGGCGCGGGCCCGACCACGGTCGCGGCGGTGTGCGTGAAACAAGGCGTGAGTCACTGCGTCAACCTGCTCAGCGAAGACTGCGATCACATCACGGGTGATTATCTGAACAACCGAGCCATCATCGTGGGCTCGCTGTTTTCGACGAAGGGCACGACCGCCGCCACCAACTTGCCGCGCCAACAATCCGCGGAGCTTGCCATCGAGCAGATCAACGCCGCAGGCGGCGTGCCCTCGGGCAGCACGTCGGCAAATCCGCGACCACTGGTGATGGTCTCGTGCGATGAATCGACCAATCTCGTGCGCGCCGCCGGTCACTTGGTGAACGATTTGCACGTGCCGGCGATCGTCGGACCGAACACCAGTCAAGATACGCTGGACGTGTCGACCAAGGTCAGCGTGCCCGGCGGCACGGTGGTGATGAGCCCCACCGGCGTCGCGTCGAGCATCGCCGCGCTCACCGACAACGATTTGACGTGGCTGATGGTGCCCTCGGACGTGCAGCGCGCCCCGCTGATGATCAGCCAGATCAACGCCCTCGAAGAGACATTGAAAGCCGCGCGCTCGAAGAGCACGGTCAAGCTCGGGGTGCTGTTCCGAAACGACGCGCTCGGCATCGGCACTCGCACCTCGCTGAACGACCTCGAGCTGAACGGCAAGCCGCTCGCCGATCCGGTCAATCTCGGTCAAAATGTGCAGATCGATCCGTACAACGGCCCGGACACGACGCAGCAAACGCTCGTCACCAAGTACGTCAGCTTTGCGCCCGACATCATCGTGCTGGCCGGCACCGCGGAAGCGATCACCAAAATCATGGTGCCGCTCGAAGCGCAGTGGACGGCGCCTGATCGACCGAGCTACGTGCTGATCGATTCGACCAAAGTGCCGGAGCTGCTCACGGCCGTGACCAACAACGACGATCTGCGCTCGCGCATTCGCGGCACCGGCATCACGCCCGGGCCCGCCACCAAGAACAGCCCCGGTGAGACGTACAACGGCTTTCAGGTCGACTACCAGGTGCGCTTCAACGCGTCGGCCACCATCTCCGGCATGGGCCCCGCACACGACGCGGCCTACGCCATCGGCCTTGCGCTCGCGGCGACCACCGATCAACCAGTGTCGGGTAAGAGCGTCGCGGCCGGCCTACGCAAGCTCGCAGGCG
>Ga0068856_100004462_pt1 | contig 13936 bp, 10 predicted proteins | sample KBSCornC62_FD_66595 | JGI IMG/M metagenome (GOLD analysis project Ga0068856, IMG submission 66595) | Corn rhizosphere microbial communities from Kellogg Biological Station, Michigan, USA - KBS Corn C6-2 | ecosystem: Host-associated > Plants > Roots > Rhizosphere > Soil ...
TTCCTGACCGCGACGTCGAACCACGGCCTCGCCGCCGTCTCGCTGCCGAAGTTCGAGGTCGGCACCAGCTTCGAGCTCGCGGACTCGCTGTCGCAGATCGGCATGGGCCTGGCGTTCTCCGCCCGGGCGGACTTCACCGGCATGTCGAAGGTCGCGACTCACATCTCGGCGGTCGTCCACAAGGCGTGGGCGAAGGTCGACGAAAATGGCACCGAGGCCGCGGCCGCAACCGCGGTCATCATGAACGAGACCGCGGTCGCGGTGCCGGTGACGCCGCACGAGTTTCACGTCGACCGCTCGTTCCTGTTCTTCATCCACGACGCCGACGGCAACGTGTTGTTCGGCGGCCGCATCGTCGACCCCTCTGCGAAGTAGTGCGCTAGCTCTAGTTGGCCGAGACGGCGAGCCACGTGATCTGGCTCTCGGTCGCGAGGATCATCCCGTCGTTGCCATCGCGGGCGAGGAACAGCCCGACCGCGGACGTGCCGCTGGCATGGATCAGCGGCGATGTCGCGGTGCCGAGCATGCGCCCTCGGGTATCGAACAGCGCGAGCATGTCCGCGTCCCACGACGAGACGAACACGTTGCCGTGGTACGCGGCGACGCCCTTCTGCGTCGTCGGAAAGAACACCGGTGTCGCCATCTGCCAGACCATGCCGCCTGTCTTCGCGTCGAGCGCGATCACCTGGTTCTGGTAGCTCGAGAGCAGGAGCTGATCGCCGAGCATCTCGAGATCCGCGATCTGACCGGGCGTCGCGAACGTCACGAGCGTGCTGCCATCGACCGGATCGAGCTTGCGGACGCGATCGGAGCCTCGCGATCCGATCTGGTTGTCATTGACCCACAACCCGTCGCCCGAGAACGCGAGCCCGCTGACCTCGGAGCCGTCGTCCTCGACCACCCATTCGCCGAGCTTTAGACCCGAAGCGTCGAGGTGCGTGATCGTGAGCTCCGTCGCCAGGACCGCCTGGTAGGCGATCCACACGCCACCCGCTTGGTCGCTATCGACGCCGGCGATCCGGTGCTCGCCGGCGATCGCCTTGACGGTCGTCAGGTCGTACGTGGCGGGGGCGCTCGAGTCGGGCGCCGCGCCCGAACCTTGCGCTGCGTCGGGAGCCGGGTCCTCGTGGAAATACAACGAACACGCCGGTAGGAGGGCCAGTAGCAGGACTCGCATCGCCGCGCGTAGTGCAAAGCGACGACCGCCGCGCGAACCGCGAAATCGCCCAGCCCGTTCGCGTGCGCCGTCAGCTTTCGCCAGATCTCTGACACCGAAGCTCGGTCCGAGGCTTCCGTTTCTGTTCGTCGTGCGACGCGCGTGCGGCGTTGAAGCTGCCTAGACAGATCGCCTAGGCGAACTGTTCCAGAACACCGGCGAGGTTCACGTTTGCTCGCGATCTCGCGACCTTCGCGGAGCGGAGGCGTTGGAACCAAAATTGATAAACGCCCTGGCGGCGTGGGCGACTCGACGAAGCACAAGGGGAGGGTCGAAGGGCCGTCGCCAGAAGAAGAACCGGAGCGACAGCCGCAGCTGTCGACGAAACCGCGAGGGCTATGGCAGCAGCTCGACGGCCGCTCGCCCGAATCGGAGAACAAGCCGCGAGGCATGTGGAACTGGGTCGCCGAGCGTGCCGCGGACCGGCCGACGAATGCGCCCGAGGGCGCAGATAGGGCCGTGACGCCGACCGAGACGCGCGCGATCGTGGCACGTGCGTCGGCAGGTGGCGGTGCGGCGTTGCCGCGTGCGACCGCACTCAAGTTCAGCTCGCTCGGCATCGATCTGTCGACCGTTCGCGTCCACACGGACTCTGCAGCAGCGGACGCCGCCGAGGAGCTCGGCGCGAACGCATTCACGAGCGGCGATCAGATCTTCTTCGCTGCTGGGCAGTACAACCCCGGTACACCTGCCGGCGACCGCCTGATCGCCCACGAGCTCGCGCACGTCGCGCAGCACGCGGCCGGCGAGGTCACCGGTCCGGCGCGAATCACCGATCGATCCGACTCTCTCGAGTCGGCTGCCGACGCGACCGCGGACGCGCTGCTCTCGGGACAGCAGCACGCGCAGCGCGGCGCGATCGCGACCAAGGGCGCTGGCGATGTGCTCGCGCGCAAGCCGAAGGAGAAGGCCGACGCCAAGGCTGACTCCGATGACGTCGAGTATTCACTTCCCGACGCGGTCGAGGACTTCGCGATCGCCCCCGACGGTTGGTCGGCGTTGGTTCGCACGAAGTGGCTGAAGGAAGATCCGAAACAACGTCTGTTTCAGATGCTGCGCCAGATGCAGCGGCTCGGTGCTTTCAAGTGGGCCAAAGAAGCGGATGTCCGTCGCGCCGCCGAGCTGACATCGACGCTCGAAGGTCACGACGTGGTCCGCTACAACGTCACGCTCCGCACGCTCGCGCAGATGGGCTTGCCGCCGCTGTCGGGCGCGATGGTGGCGCGCGAGGGCGACAAGGTGATCGCCGCGATCAAGGTTCCGGGACTCAAGGAGGGCGCCGAGCCGCAGCCGCTTGGCTACGACGACTCGTTGATGTTCGAGCACGCGGTCGAAAAGTTCACCGGCCTGAAGGTGGCGAATCATCTGCGCCTGAACGGCCTCGTCGTGCGCGATGGCATCATCGAGGTCCAGCTCGACGATTCGCAGGCCGCCGAGATGTTCGGCAAGAAGGCGTGGACCGATTGGAAGGCCAAGCGCGACGCCGGTACGGCCGATGACAAGAAGACGGAAGACGCTGCCGACAAACCCACGGACGTCTCGTCGGAGATCAGCTTCGCCGAGAAGATGCGCGTCGAGGGCTGGCTCAGGGCGAACCTGGGGCTCGGGGACGGCAGCTCGGTCACCTACATCGATCGCAGCACGCTGAACGTGATCGACGAGATCGAGAGCGACCCCGATCTCAAGCCGTACTTGAAGCAGCTCGTCGAGAAGAAGATGACCAAGCCCGGGCAGGTCGCCGGGACGTTCGCACTGCAAGAGCTGCTCGACGCGGCGCGGACCGAGCGGGATCGCAAGCGGCTCGGCACCGACAAGCTCGATCAGGGCGATGCGATGCCGCTCGATCCCGACGCCAAGGTCTGGGACATCGACGGCCGCCTCGTGCAGAAGGGCGAGATCTACGCCGAGCGCGAGACGACGTTCGACCTCGAGCTCGACTGGGAGACGTGGCTCGAGCTCCGATCTCAGGCCTCTCGCGACGAGTTCGCGAAGCGCAACTGGCACGACGAAGTCGAATGGGCGGTCGAGCGCCTCGACAAACCCGACAAGCCGTACGCGACCAAGCAGACTCACGACGCGAGCAGCCACATCAAGCTCGATCACACGTTCACGCTGGGCACCGACGAGAAGAGCGGCCGCTTCAAGGTGCACGCGTTCTTGCGCAGCTCGCACTTCTATCCGAAGCACTTCACCGCCGAGGTCGAGGTCAAGACGCAACGCGCGAGGATGGACGAGCTCGAGGAGCGCGAGCTCGCGGACATGATGGACGCGAACACGATGTCGATGAACTACAAGTTCGACATCGGCACCGGCTCGAAGATCCTCGGGCCGGTCGCGGGACACGACGAGGACGATCACGGCCTCGCCATGAGTGGTCCGTTGCCGAAGGACTTCAAGCACCTCGATCCCGCGGAGAGGCTGAAAGGGCGCAAGGCCGAGCTCGAGCTCCAAAAGAGTCTCGCGGAGTATCTGAGCCTTCAGGTGGCCTGCGGCAAGTCGGGGTACGCGGACGCGCTCGCCGCTGCGGAGCAGCGCATCAAGTTCCTCGAGGAGACCGAGAAGAAGCTGCAGAACGACGAGGCGTCGGGTTGGACGGGCTTCGAGATCCGAGCGACCTACCTCAGTCGCAACGCGGATGTGCCGAGCGGTGCGCTCGACCTGTACGGCTATCAGCGAGTGATCACGACGACGCCGGAGAAGCACTCCGGCAAGGCCGCGAACGAGCTACCGCCCGAAGCGCCGGTGACGAAGTTCGAGCTGAAGATCCGCGATCTCTCCAACAAGATCGAGAGCGACCTCGAGTTCACCGGCGATGGCGAGAACTTTGACGACGCGCTGCGCGAGGCATTCGTCAAGCTCGCGAAGGCCTATCCGGACGGCAAGGTCGCCGTGCTCGCGGAGGACATGGTCATCGTCAACAAGCAGGCGAAGACCAACGGTCGCTCGATAGGATACGAGCTGGGCACGAATTCGGCGTGGAAGCGAACCAAGTCCACGGTGTACGACCCGGTCGTTCAGGTGCTCGCGAACGCTGCCGCGATGGCGGTGATGATCATCTTCCCGCCGAGCGCCGCCGTGATCGTACCGATGCTCGCGGTCGCGGACATCGTCAACAACATCGACGACATGGTGACGAAGCACGACAAGGGCAAGCTGACGTTCAAGAGTGCCTCGGTCGACCTGCTCCAGATCGGCCTCGATATTCTGCCCGCCGCGCGCGGCGCGAAGATCTTGAACCCGGCGATGTCAGCCGTGCAGGAGGCGAAGGGCATGGCGAACATGCGCCTCGTCCTGTTCGATGCCGTGCAGCTCGGCGGTCAGTTCATCGTGATGTACGAGCGGACCAAGGACCAGCTCGTCGAGATCCAGGACAAGCAGATCTCGACGATGGCGGAGAAGTACAAGAAGCTGGTCGACCTGCAGCAGAAGGTGATCGAGCACAAGATCAATCCGAGCGATCCGAGCCTCGCGCAGCAGACGGCGGACATCGAGGCCGATGCGAAGGCGATCCGCGACACCGTCACCACGACGTGGACTCAGGCCGTGCAGCAACAGGCGACGTTCTTCGTCGGTGCGCATCTCGTCGGTGGTCATGAAGAGGCGGCTGCAGGACAGGCCGCAAACAAGGACACCCATTTCGCGCGCCCGACACCGGTCGAGGTCACGCAGCTGAGGAAGGTTGGCGAGAACCATTGGGTCGCCGAGCCGAACGCGCTGCGGATCGTCCACAGCCATTACAAGGGTGAAAACAGCAACGTCTCGAAGATCGTCTACGACCACGAGACGGGCATCGCGCATTTCGAGATCAACACCGTCGGAGTCGTGACGCGGATCGAGGCGCAGCTCGCTCACATCAAGTCGTTCGGCGAGATCCACGGCGCGTCGAACGCGGTCGTCGGTCATCCGATCGACAAGCAGGCGGGCGTCGAATTGCTGCAGAAGTTGAACAGCGGCGACGCGTCCGCGCTCGCCACCGTCGGCATCACCGATGTGGGAAACGGCAAGCTTCCGCCCCGGCACGAGTTCGGGATCGGCGAGCTACCGGATGGCACCGTGGTCCTCGTCCTCGGCGAGCCGTCCGCGGTGGACTGGGGGAAGTTGCCGGGGATGACAGGGCGTGGTCACACGCATCCGGCCGCGGTTCACGATCTTCCGCCGGACGAACACGGTGTACGCGCTATCGCGCTGCCGGATCTGCTGAAGCCGACGGCGGATCGCTTCTTGCCGCGCGAGGTCGTGTTTCCGACCGGGGCGGACGTGATCGTGATGGCGCACCAGGAGATCGACGGCCATATCGTCGTCACGAGCTTCGCGGTGAAGGATCGCACCGTGAAGCAGGTGGCCCCCGGTAGCTCGGAGCCCACCATCGTCTTCACGATCGAAGGCGCGCACGACCTCCATCGCACGAAGCCCGACGGACGCAAGGTCTACAAAGCGCGCATCGTCGGCAATCAGGGGAAGGAAAACAACCCGGTCATCGACGTCGAGGTCTGGGTCGTTGCCGATCACACCGATCGGGACGGCGGGATCTACATGACCGAGCCCACCGACTTGGTCGAGGCGCCGCCTCCGGGTTGGGAGGAGACGGAAGGGCAGGCGACCTCGACGGCCGCGCGGCCGAAGAAGCTCACGGCGAAAGAAAACAAGCGCAAAGCGATACTGATGGCGCAGTATCGCGAACGCGAGCTCGCCACCGTCGCCGAGCTTCGCGAGCTCGTGAAGTTGCGTGAGCAAAACCAAGAAGCCACGCGCGACAAAGGGACACCGGAGCACATGCTTCGCGCGTGGGATCGCTCGGGCAGCAAGGAAACATATCTCGCACCGTGGATCGAGATCTACGATCGCAACATCGGCAACCAGCGCCGGGGTGGACGCCGGGAGAAGGCTCTCCGCAAAGCGCTCGATAACGGGAACGGAGTGGTAGAATCGAAAGAAATCACCACGTCGCTTGGCAAGCGTCAGGTCGATGCAGCGACGCCGGCGGTCTACATCGAGCTCAAAAGCGGAGACGCGGATCTGACGCGCACGTCGTCCGGCGGTGGTCTTCCCCTCTACGATGCGATCCTGCGCGATCGACTCTCGGACAAGCCCGTGGTGTGGGTGGTCGAAGGAAGGGCGTCGCAACCTCTCCGCAACATGTTGGCGGGCATCAATCCGCCTGGTGAGCCGCCCGCGCCGCCGGGGACAAAGGTGATCGAGTTGTTCGAAGGCCCGAATGCATTCAAGGACGTGGTCGCGAAGTATGGGCTGCCCCCGATGGAGGATTCCTGATGCGAAATGGTGCGTGGTTCGTGATGTTTCCAAGAGATCGTCTTCCGGCCGAAGCCCAGATCAAAGCGGCGCTCGACAAGGTGCGCTTCGTCACCGTGAAGAAGCGCGCGAAGATGGAGTTCACCGTGGAAGCTGAAGAGGCGAGCTTCGCGATCGGACTCAACGACACGCCCTCGGTCGCGACCGAGATCAAGGAAGCGGTCGATCACAACGGCGGCTCCCTCTCCAATCGCGCCGAGGTTGCGAAGTACGACGCGAGGTTCGAGATCGTGTTCGATCAGGACGACATGGGAGACCTGTTCGCGCCGATCCTGTCGGCCGCCGAGAAGCTCGCGAAGCTGACCAAGGGCGTGATCTACGAGGCCGATAACGGCGTGTTCCAGTGATGGCAGAGACCCTCATAGGTTCGACGTTCGACGGCGGGCGGTATCGCGTCGACAAGCACCTCCAAGGCGAAGGACTTCGCCAGCTGTATCTCGGAAGCGACGCTGCGACGACGGACGCGGTCCTGATCAGCTACGACAAGCTTCCGAAGTACACGACGATCGAGGACTTCATCGCCGCGAACAAGGCGCCGGTGCCGGGCGTGCTCGATCTCCTGTTTGCAGGAACGCCCGACGGCGAACCCTCGTACTGGGGCGTCATCGAGCGCGTGCCGCAGAACGCGCGCTGGATGCCAGACGTTCTCGGCCGGCACCCGCCCCACACGGTCACCGACAGCGTACCGAAGCGGCTGCCGTCGTTCGAGCCTGGCGGGGCCGTTGCGAGAGCCCTCGCGTTCGGGCGTTCGGCGGGAAGGATCCTCGCCGACAGCGCGGCGCGCGGAGCGATCCTCGCACGTGTTCGGCCGGAGACGATGTGGATCACCGCCGATCGCGTCGTCGGGCTGAGTCAGCGCAGCGAGCTGATGTTCTCCGCATCGTGGGTGACCGCGTTCTCGATGCCCGTGTTCGATCGCTACTACTACGCGCCCGAGGTCGGTCGCAACCAGCATGTCGACGACCGCGCACTCGTGTTTTCCCTATCGATCATGATCGCCGAATGGGCGACCGGATTGTACCCGTTCGCGAAGAAGAGCTTCGATGGCGGTCCCACCGAGAACCAGCAGGTCGCGCTCGATCTACCGCCCCAGCTCGCGGCCTTGCTCGGCGCGGGGATGAACGTCTCGGTCGCGACGAGGCCGAGCCTCGCGGCATTTCTCGACGAGCTCGAGCGCTGTGTCGACCCGTCTGCGAAGTAGCGGATTACGATAACGGCATGTCGGACGAATCGTGGGAGGGCGCGTGCACCTGTCGCGCCGTGCGCTACCGGATGACCTCGCTGCCGCTGTTCGTGCATTGCTGTCACTGCAGGTGGTGCCAGCGCGAGACCGGCGCATCGTTCGCACTCAACGCGATGATCGAGGCCGACCGCGTGATCCTCGACGCCGGCGCGCCGGTGGTCGTCGACACGCCGAGCAACAGCGGTAAGGGCCAGCGCATCACGCGCTGCCCGACCTGCTGGATCGCGGTCTGGAGCAACTACGCCGGCGCCGGCGATAAAGTTCGATTCGTCCGCGTGGGGACGCTGCTCGAACCCGACCGGCTGCCGCCCGACATCCACATCTTCACCGCGTCGAAGCAGCCATGGGTCGTGCTGCCACCCGGCGTGCCGGCGGTCGCCGAGTACTACGACCGCGAGCGCTACTGGCCCGCGGCGAGCCTCGAGCGACGGCGCCTGCTGCTCGGAGTGCGCTAGCGAGCCTCTACTCGTGGGTCGAGACCGCGAGCCACCTGATCTGGCTTTCAGTCGCGAGGATCATCTCGTTACCATCCCGGGCGAGGAACAGCGCGACCGCGGACGTGCCACGGGCGTGGATCAACGGCGACGTCGCGGTGCCGAGCACGCGCCCTCGGGTATCGAACAGCGCGAGCATGTCCGCGTCCCACGACGACACGAGCACGCTGCCGTGGTACGCGGCGACGCCCTTCTGCGTCGTCCGAAAGGAGTTAAACAGCTGTCGAATGCAGCACCGGTCGATAACCGTGGACCAATGCAGCGACGGAGGTAGGCGGTGTCAGGATCGTGGCCTCGCCGCGGTGCGGTCGTGGCATCGCGTCGCCCCAGCCTTCGAACGTGTAGCGAACCAGGCGATCGGCCACGACGAGTCGACAGCTGCCTTCGACGACGACGACGGCCCCATCTGGCAGTTCGGCGTACGGCGCCGCCCACAAGATGCGGTCGTGAGCCCGGACGAGGCCGCGGCCCGAACGGTGGCGCTCCGCGTGCAACCTCTGATTCAGCTGCGTCGCGAGCAACGGCGACGGCGCGGCGAGTGAATGGGTCACCGCATCGCGATACGCCGCGTAGTCCGCAGGCCGACACGTCGCGCACGGCCGATGACCTGCGGCAAGTGCGACCGCATCGTCGAGAAAGAACAGTGGCGTCCATCGCCGCGGACGCGCGAGCGGCCATCGCCAATCGCGAAACTTCGTGAGGCACGTGATCCACAACGCGCTGCCGTGATGGCGGACGACCTGCTCTTTGTCATCCACGACGCAACCGCGGTTGCCGGTGAACATACCGCGCGCCTCGACGGCGTGGAGGTCGCCCCACGGATCGACGCGATTGCGACGCGGCACCTCCGAAGCCTATCGTAGGATGCAGCGGATCGAAGCGCGGAGATTCGAACCGCGCGCGTTCACATCGCGATGCGAACGAGCTGCGCGCCAGCGAGGACCAGGATCTTCCCGGCGAGCTCGTTGGCCGACCACGCGATGTCATCGAGCGTCACCGCCACGACCTCGAACGACTTCCCATCGTCGTGCGACAGCCAGATCTTCTTCCCCGACATGGCAACGATGATCTCATCGGTCCACGTTTGGAAGAGCCCAGAAATCCCCGCGTCGCCGAGCCGGGGGACCTTGCGCCACGTTTTCCCGCCGTCGGTCGAACGCATCAGACCTGCTGCGCCCACGAGCAACGTGCCCTTCGCGGTAGCGAGGGCAGCCTCGATGCTCTGACCGGGCTGCGGCGTACCGATCACGCGCGCTGACTTGCCGGGTTCGGCGACAAACAGCTGATCGTACGCCGCGCCGAGTGCGCCGCCCGCGCCCGGACCGAACACGACGAGCCGGCCACTCGGTCCCGAGACCGGCGCGAACTTCCGCCAGTCTTTGGAGAACATGAGGGCGTCGCGCTGCTTCTCCACCGCCAGCCAAAGGCCGCCGTGCGCGTCGCGCGCCATCGATTTGACCTTGCCGTTCATCACGGTCGAGAACCGCTTCCCGCCGTCGGCTGACGCGTGGAGACCACGCAGGTCGCTGACGTACACGCTGCCGGCGGCGCCGACCACTCCAGTGATGCCGGAGGACCACCGGGTGCTCGTGACCTGTCCGTCGACTCCGACGACCATGAACGCGTTGCCGAAGGGACCGCCCGCATACGCGCGCTCTCGATCCGCCGAGAGCGATCGCGCCGACGCCGGCAGATCGACGATCGACACGGACTTCGCTTTGGCCTGCTTGGCCTTTCCGCCGGCGGGCGCACTTTGCCGAGCGCGCCACAACGCGGCGTAGAACTCGCGGAACGATCGCGCTAGCCGCGTCGCGCCGTCGAAGTCTCCGTGCAAGAGCACTCCCACAACCTGGTCCGTCGTCGGCGCGCCGCCCTTGTAGCCGAGTCGGCGCAACACGGGTCCGGCCTCGTCCTGGAGCTCGTCGTCGTCGTCCTCGTCGGTGCGGCGCTTCGTTCCGAGTGTCGCGAGTTGCTCGAAGAAGCCGTCCCAGCTCTCGTGTCCGACGCGTAGGATGTGACCAGCATGGCGGCCGATCGTGACCTGGACGATCGGATCTCCGCCCGCCGTGCGCGCGACTGGATACGCGTGACGCAGCAGGCGTTGATCCCAGAAGTGCAGCGACGGGCGCTTCTGCGCGAGCTGCTTCGTCAGGTCCGAGGCGCCTAGGATCTCGGCGACATCGCGGATCCAATCGGCGTCTTTGGGAATCTTGCCAGGCGTGGTCACACCGGGCCACGGAGGCAGCGGGCGGTCGCCGGCGACCCGAGCGCCTTCGGGCCACCGCTTCAGAAAGCTCAGCCAGTCCGCGTTCCAGTGGATGCCGTGCCGCCGTCCTAGCGTCGCGATGTCGTGCCTCGCCATCGCGACGATGGTTGCACGGCTGGGTGCGGGCGCTCGGCGGATAGATCCGGTTTGTCCTCGTTGCTCTCGTTGTTCAAGTCGTCAGCGTGATCGAACCGCTGGTCGCCCAGTGGATGACCGAGCGAGAGCAGGTGCCACATGGAGGTGGCCCTTGGGCCTCACGGCTTCGGAGGACCGACGGAGGATGTCCTCGAGCTCAGCGCGTAACGACGATGTCGACGCTGCCGCTGAGGTCGCGTCCCCACGCGATCTCGAGCTTGCCGATGACTTCCCACTCGATCGGCCCGCTCGACGGTGACAAGGCCGATGCGACCGTGCGGACCGCATCGGCCAGGGGATTTGCCCCAGCGCTGCTCGGTCGGAGATCCAGCGCATCCGGCGGGACGACCAGCTCGAACGCGTGCTCGCCGGAGGTGTACTTCTGCGCCCCCGAGAGCTCGCGATCGAATTGATAGACGTCTGCGTGCGAGGTGCCGACCGACTTGGTCCCACCGCTGTTGCTGATCGTCGCGACCTTCTGGCGTGCACGCAGTGTGACGACCAGGCGCTTCGCATCGACCGGTTCGGGCAGGGCGAGGATGACTTTGCCGGTGATCGTGCCGCCGGGGTGCGCCCTGGGCTGCGGGATCTCGAGCTTGACGTCACCGCGGCCGAGCCCGGTCACCTGCTTCGCCGTATCCTTGACCTGACTACCGGCCTGGCGCAGCGCACCGCCGAGCTTGCCGAACAGCTTGCTCGCACCCTTCATCAGATCGTCGGCATCGCTCATGCGTGCACGATATCAGCGGTAGGCCTGGGTGAGGCCGAGCGTCGTCGCGAACGTGACAACGCCCATCTCCGAGAATCCGGCGACGCCGCGTACGGTCCAGCCGGGCAGCCGAACCTTCGCGATGCGTTCGAATGCGGGCGTGCCGTTGTTCGTGCAGCGCGCGATCGCGTTGAGCTGGCGATCGGGGTAGCTGTACGTGCCATCACCGTTGTCGGTCGGCGTCGGCGAAGACATGTCGACGAACCGAGCGTTGTCGTAGTCGCTCGCCCATACCGCCAGGTCCCTCCACGTGACCTGGGCATCGGTGAGCGTTCCGAGATCGGGGAGCGTCTCGACGTCCCAGCTGACGCCATCCTTCGAGCGCATGTAGAGCTGGGCCTTGTTGCGCTGGCCGGTGCCGATACAGCGTGCGCTCGACAACAGATGAAACGAGCCATCGGCAGCGATCGTCCCGATGGCGGGGTCGAATTGAAAGCCACCTTCGATCGCGGTTGCGGCCGCCCCGAGGATCGTCTTCGTCAACGAGCCGGTCTTCGTCCAGCCGCCGCTCTCGTGGACGAGGGTCCAGATCGCGAACACTTCGTCGCCGGTGAACGACTCGGCCGCGACCGTGACATCGTTCGCCGCCGATACGGCGAACAGCGACGGATAGATCGGCGCGCCACCGCGATCGGCGAACGTCGCGCCGGTCTGTTCGTAGAGGTGCGCGCCGCTTCGTACCCACAGGTGGTGATCGCCGGCCGCGCGGACATCGCACTCGCCGCTCGTCGCGTCGCTGAACGTGCACGGGATCGCGATGGGTGTCCCGAGGTTGATCGACGCCATCATCGTCGAGCCGCTCGCGAAGATGATCGCGGTGTCGCCGGTGAGCGAGCGCTCGCCAAACGCGTAGCTCGCGCCCGCGAGGATGGCCTCGGTCGTGGTCGTCGCGCTGCCGTGCGCAGCGGTCATCATCTGCGAGGTCGCCGTGTAGAGGACGCGCGCGTGGCTGTCCGTCAGGAGCCACGGTGCCGGTTGATACGTCGCGAGCGAGGTCATGTCGAGCGCGGTGGCGAGCGTCGGCGTCAGCTCGACGGGAGATCCGCACGCTACGAGCGGAATCGTCGAGCCCGAGCCCGAGCCTGATCCTGATCCTGATCCTGATCCCGATCCCGATCCGCCGTCGGAGATCATGCCTGCATCGCGCGAGCCGCCGTCGTCGTCGTCGGCGGCGTGGTTCCCCGCCGTCGAGCCACAGGCAACGACCCCGGCGAGCGCCCACATCACGAGCTTCATGGCGTCACATCCACGCGCAGCCCGAACGGCGTCATGATGCTCGCGACGCCGTGCTCGTCGATCGCGGCCTCGCCCGTCCACGCCTCGGAGAACGCGAAGCGTTCGGCCGGCCACGTCATGTTCGTTCCGATGAACGGCGCGCAGCGACGCAGCTGATAGTACGACGACGTGTAGAGCGAGCTCGTCGGGAAGTCGAGCGTGATCGCGACGTGGTCGTAGTCGCGGGCCGCGACGAGGTGCGGATAGCCGGTGACGTCTTGCGGACGATCCGGTGGATCGATCTCTTCGTTACCGGGCGCGGCATCGATCATCGTCGCCGTCGAGGCATAGTCGGAGGCGCGCGATGCGTCCCATGCGACGCCATCGTGCGAGCGGAAGTAGTTCACCCCGCCGAGCATGTATGCGATGTGCAGCGAGCCATCGCGAGCCGTGCCGAACGCCGTGCCGCCGAAGCCATAGCCTTCGTTGGTCGCGACTCGTTGATCGGCCGACCAGGTGAGCGAGCCATGCGGGAGCTGCATGAGCTCCAGGTCGTCCGCGTCGTCGCCGGGGTGAATCGTCGACGGACGCGTGACCTGGTGAAGCACGTAGACCGTGCCGTCGGCGCCGACGTTCCACGGCAGCGACGAGGACACCGTGAACGTGCCGCGCACCAAAGGCACGCCGGTCGTCGAGTATTCGGTCAAGCCATTCGCGCCGTACGCGTAGAGCCGACCGGCGGCATCGGCGTGCACGACTTGCGAGCCCGAGAGCTCGATCGCCGGCGAGAAGGCCGTCCCGTCCCACCGCGTCGCGTAGGTGTGGTTCGCGTTGAAGAACCAGATCACCGGTTTGTCGTCGAGCCCGATCTCGGCCTTGACGAGCTGCATCGCCGTGGCGCCCGCCGGCAACGGAATCGCGGTCGTGGTCGCGATGCCCGTCGCATGATCGACCACGGCCCACGACGTGCCGGCCTGATCGAACACGTAGGTCTTGCCCGCGTAGCGCATGATGCCCGGGCCCGCGACGCTGATCGTGGGAAGCCAATGGTTCGCGTCGCAGATCTGGATCGCGGCGCTGTCTCCCGAGCCGGAGCCCGAGCCCGAGCCCGAACCAGAGCCCGAGCCATCCGCATCGCCGGTGCCATTGCCACCGTCCAAGGCGCCACTCCCACCATCTCCACCGAGCCCCCCGTGATGACTTCCACACGCGGTGATCAGGACCAGGGCAAGGAGTGCGCGCATGACGGCGCTGGTAGGAGCCGCGAACGCGATTCCGGTCGCATGAA
>Ga0068856_100004463_pt1 | contig 13933 bp, 14 predicted proteins | sample KBSCornC62_FD_66595 | JGI IMG/M metagenome (GOLD analysis project Ga0068856, IMG submission 66595) | Corn rhizosphere microbial communities from Kellogg Biological Station, Michigan, USA - KBS Corn C6-2 | ecosystem: Host-associated > Plants > Roots > Rhizosphere > Soil ...
GCTCGACGGGACGGTTCTCAGCCAAAGCACCGAAGACGTGGCGTTACAAACTGCCGACAACCATATTCATCTGCTGCGCGCCGCCGGAAGCCGCTTTCGCGAAGTGACATCGCAATCCGATTGGCCCACTTACAACGGCGATCTCAGCGGCAATCGCTATACAAAGCTCACACAGATTGACAAATCCAACGTGTCCCGGCTCGTTCCAAAGTGGATCTTTTCCTTTCCCGGAACCGCCTTTCTAGAAACCACGCCGCTGGTGGTCGAAGGCATCATGTACGTAACCAGCGGAAATGAGTGCTACGCGCTCGACGCCGGCAACGGACGCGCCCTTTGGCATTTTGAACGGCCGCGAACCAAGGGGGTGACGGGCGGCGGAGCGGCTGGAATTAATCGCGGTGTCGCATGGTCGGGTGACCAAATTTTTATGGTTACTGACAATGCTCATATCCTCGCCTTGAACCGCCACACCGGGCACGTCGATTGGGATACCGAGATGGCCGACTGGCGCCAGAACTACAACGCTACCTCCGCACCGCTGGTCGCGGGCGATCTGGTGATTTCCGGTACCGCGGGCGGCGAAGAGGGCGCGCGTGGATTCCTGGCCGCCTATTCCATCGCCACCGGAAAGGAAGTGTGGCGGTTCTGGACGGTGCCCGGCGCTGGCGAGCCCGCCGCGCAAACCTGGAAAGGTAATGCGCGCGAACACGGCGGTGCCGTCGCCTGGTTCACTGGCTCCTATGACGAAAAACTCGGCATCGTGTATTGGCAGACCGGCAATCCCGATCCCGAATATAATGGCGCCGAGCGGGAAGGGGACAATCTCTATTCCGACAGCGTGGTTGCGCTGGACGCCAAAACCGGCAAGCTGAAGTGGTACTACCAGTTCACGCCGCATGACCTTCATGACTGGGACGCCAGCGAACCGGTCGTTCTTCTCGATACGGCCTGGCGCGGCCGCGAAAGAAAATTGCTCCTCCAGGCAAATCGGAACGGTTTCTTTTACGTATTGGACAGGATCACCGGCGAGTTGCTACTCGCCAAACAATTTGTACACAAAATGAATTGGGCCAAAGAAATCGGACCGGAGGGCCGCCCGCTCCTTTTGCCGCTTCCAAAAGCCTCGGGCGACGGCTTCTACGTATGCCCGGCGCAGGATGGCGCTACGAATTGGTATTCGACATCCTTCCTGCCCTCAACCGGTCTCTACTATCTGCAGACGCTCGAGAAGTGCAATATCTACTCGCAGGCCCCGGCGGAATGGCAAGCCGGGCAGAACTATCTCGGCGGTTCGCAGCGCCCCGTGCCCGGTGAAGTGCCGCGAAAAATTCTACGCGCGCTCGACATTCAATCCGGAAAAGTCATTTGGGAACTTCCCCAGATTGGCGGCGGAGACACCTGGGGCGGAACGCTCGCCACCGTCACTGGCCTTCTGTTCTTCGGCGAAGATAGCGGAATGTTCATGGCTGTCGATGCGGCGAGCGGCAAACCGTTGTGGCGTTTTCAAGCCAATCAAATGTGGAAGGCCTCGCCTATGGCCTATCAATTCGATGGAAAGCAGTATCTGGCGGTCGCTTCCGGCCACACTGTAACGGCGTTCGCGCTTTTGGACTAGAGTCCGGATCGGAGGAAAATTGACTTAGCCGGTACGTCGTCAGCGGCCGAAAGTAGCCGAACGCCGGCTCGCCCCGGGCGGAGGGGGCGGGGGAGGCTCCTCAACCACAACTTTCTTCGGCCGCGCATCCAGCCGCGCAGCAACAAGCTTCTGATACAGCTTTGCGAATTTCGGAGTGCCCGGTTCGGCGCCGACCACATCTTTTTCGCTGATTTCCTGCGCTGCCGGCAAATATTTTTGCAGATAGTTCTTGATCCGGTCGATCACCAGCCTCTGGTTGGAGCGCATCAATAGGAACAGTAAAATTTCGCCGGGAACCTTCGTAAGGATCGCGTACAAGGCGGAAGGTTTCGGCAGCTTCGCGTTTGCCAGCTCCTTTTCCACCTTGGCCGCTTTCGCCTCCAGCCGCCCCGCCGCATCCACCTCGGCTCGCGGAATGCCTGCATGAGCGATCAGTTGCGTGCGCTCTTTCGAAGTCAGTTTTTCGAACAGCAAAAACAGAAATAGCGCATAGGAGTTGCCCATGATCTCCGCGCCGCCTGCAAATGCCTGGTGTGCTTTTTGCAGCTTCTGAAAACTAGGCAGGTTGAGTTTGGCCCCAGTGAGCGCCGGAGAAAACAGTTGGATAAGCTGCGCGTCTTCAAGCGCTTTCAGAACCTCTCCCGCCAATGGCTCGTTCGCAATCTGCCGCAGCTCTTGCTCGAGCGCCGCGCTTGAAATTTTTGTTTCCAGCTTGGCCTCGCGTACGTTATCGTATTGGCTCTGGGTGCGTTCATCCACCGCAAAACCAAGGCGTACCCGAAAACGAATCAACCGCAAGATGCGCGACGGGTCGTCGTAAAACGCATAATTGTTAATTGCGCGTAGTTCCTTGCGGCTCAAATCGCCGAGCCCGTTCGTCGGATCGAGCAGCAATCCGCGCGAAGCTTTTCCGAGCGATAATGCGATGGCATTCACCGTAAAATCTCGCCCGCTCAGATCCTCGTGTATTGTCGCCGGCTGAATCTGCGGCTTGCCGCCCGGCTTCGGATATTTTTCCTGGCGCGCCATCGAAATGCTGGCCGCTACCTTGCCCGGAAACAGCAATTCCACCGATTTCCGCGGCTCATCTACTGACAACACTTCCGCATGCGCTTTCTGCGCAATCGCCTTGGCGAACTTGATCGTGCCTCCCTCGACCGTGAAATCGAGGTCGCGAATCGCAAATCCGCCCATCATGTCGCGCATGGCGCCGCCGGTGAGGAACAGGTTGAGATTCGCGTTCTCGGCCGCGTCCCGCACTGCTGCCACCGCTTTGCTCTGCTCGGCGCTCATGTGGCTGTCCAGCATGAACATGTAATCGCTCATAGCTCTTGTCTCCTATCGCGGCAAGCCGCGGTTCGCGGCCAGTGTCCGCGAGGCCCGGGGGTGGTGGCGGTCTACGGTCTGCCGTAGACGGGATCGCATCACGTGTGTGTAGATCTGCGTGGTGCCGATATCGGAATGGCCCAGCATACTCTGCACACTACGCAGATCCGCTCCGCCTTCCAGCAGATGTGTTGCGAAGCTGTGCCGCAAAACATGCGGGCTTAACGATCGAAAGATTCCTACGCTTCTTCCGTGCCCGCGCAATAATTTCCAAAATGCCTGGCGCGTCATCGCGCCGCCCCGCGCCGTTACGAACAAAAATGGACTGACACGGCCCTTCAATAGCTTTTCTCTCTGCTCCGCACGATAACGCGCTACCGACTCGAGCGCTTGCTTGCCCACCGGCACCATTCGCTGTTTATTGCCTTTTCCAATGACGCGCAGCGTGCCTTCCAATTCGTCCAGATCCGCTACCCGCACTTTGATCAGCTCGCTGACCCGCACGCCGGTGGCGTAGAGAAGATCCAACATGGCGCGATCGCGCAGCCCGGTAGTGGAATCCTCTTCCGGCGATGTTAAGAGCTGATCCACCGTTACTGTGTCCAGGTATTTAGGCAAGCTCGTACCGATCTGCGGTGCGGCCAGCAATTCAGCCGGATTGGACGGAATATCGCCTTCCTCCAGTAGAAAGCCAAAAAACGATCGGATCGCTGCCACCTCCCGTGCAATCGAGCGATTCGATAGCCGCTTCTTCTCTCGGAGGTAATCCAAATAGCTGCGAAGAGTATTCAAGGTTACGGATACCAGCGGCGTTTGCCCAAGCCAACCCGCCAGTTGGACAAGATCTCGCCGGTAGGCTTCTAAGCTATTAGCAGCTAAGCCTTTCTCGGTCCTGCAGTAATGCAGAAAAACGCGGATTCTTTCGCCCGGCGTCGCGATCCCGGCCATTCTGTCAATGATACAATATTCCAGAAATTGTTTGAAACAAAGTCGTAGCCTTGCCCTCCAGCACCGCTAAGCGAGTGGTTCTATATCGTTTTGACCGCCAGCCGTTCGACGCTGTCGTTCATCCCGGCTCCTACCTGTTGCCGGACCACATCGAGCTGATCACGGTCGATGGAAAGCTGCAAACAGCTCCTTATGAAGCGGTAAAAGCCCTGTGTTTCGCGTCGGAAACCGGCCATCCGGATCTGTTTACTGAGGGCAATTTATTCGAGCGACGTCCTAAAGTACCCGGACTGTGGACACGCTTTCTGTTTCGTGACGGAGACCGGCTCGATGGCATTCTCTCGCCCAATCTGCTCGAGTGGCCGAAGGAAGGCTACGTCATCACGCCACCGAAATCGGGCGCGGCTCGCCAGCGCGTCTTTATCCCGCGCATTGCGATCATAGGCACCGAGCTGCGAGGAGTTGTCGGAAGTTCATCGCCTGCTCGCGCCAAGGGGCGGAAGCAAGAACTGCCCAAAGCCCAGGACCAGCTCAAAATGTTTGAGCAGTAATGCCCGCAGTGGCTTTCCTGCCGGCGTTCCGGCCTAGCCGGTGCGACCACAAACGCAGCCAGTCCGACGAAGTGCCCCCGTGCGGAAGCCACAGACACACGATCTCCTCTACCACCTGACGCGGCGAACAGCCGCGTGTCCGCCAGACGCGTTCCGCTTCGCTCTGCACGGATTCGAGCGCGCTCTCGCTTATTGGGCCGCCGATCGTCAGATGAGGACGATATTCAAACTTCTCGGCATGGTTCAGCACACCCGCATTCAGTGCGTCGTGCATCGCATGCAGCGAACTGTTTCCCTCCGCGACGTCGAGGTAAAGATAGTTTGTTTGCGGAAAACGGCGAACCGTGGACAGCTCGACTTCAAAACCCTCGAAGCCTTCCAGTACGCGTCGCACTTCGCGCGAAGCGGCCTCTACCGGCAGTTGCAGCGGCCGCGGCGGAAGAATCGTGATATGCGCTTGTGGAATTTCCTCGCCGGGCAACAACTTTCGCAGCGAGTGCACAAAAGCCCCCAGCGGGTCGGCGATATAGTTCACCAGAGCTAAAGAGCCCCGTTGCTCGGATGCCTCCACGAGTTAGGCCGGTTGCATGCCGGAAGCTGTGCCGGTCGACTCGATCATCTCAACCGAAGGAGCGGCGCCTTCGGCTTTCGGCTCCGGCGCATACCATTGCGCCGGCTCGAAACCAATGTATTTGGCAATCTGCAAAGGTCCTGGCGAATCGTTTCCGATGAGCGTCTCCAGCAGGTCGCCCGGTCGAAGTGGCCGGCCTTCTGAGACCAGCATTCTCCAGGCGGCATACGCGCTTGCCGCTTGCACCGTGCCGTCCACTTCGTAATCTTTGGGTTTGACTACGGCGAGTCCACCCGTATGTGCTGCCCAACGGAAACTTTCTCTGGGCGTATTCTTGATGCGATGTATACGGTACTGCGCCATTAACGTCTCAGTCTAACAAGGCGTGGTCTGTCACAATGTGGACGGGAAATGAAGAGATATTGGTGGCTCCTGATTTTACCCGCGTTGCTCTTGCTGTGGTGGGGTCTGGAGCGCAGGGACGCGGCCGTCACGATTCACTTTTCAACCGTAAAACAGGCCGTCATCGAAAGCACTGTTTCCACGAACGGTAAGATTGAGCCCGAAGAATGGGCCGCCGCGCGTGCGGAAACCAGTGGAGTCGTCAAGGCAATCGACGTCGAGCGCGGTCAGCACGTCAAAGCCGGCCAGACGTTGGTAACTCTCGATACCAGCGCGTCCGAATCCGCTCTCGCCGGGGCCATGGCCGCCGAACGGCAGGCCCAAGCCGAAAACGCAACACTAGCTGCGGGAGGCAAGGCCTCCACTGTGTCCGATCTCAACAATTCGATCGCCGCCGCGCAGTTGGCTATCGAAATCGCCGAACGCGATTACGAATCGATGCAGCGGCTCGGCGCAAAACAGGCAGCCACAAAAATGCAGGTGCAAACCGCCAAAGATGAATTGGAAAGAGCCAAGCGCCATCTTGCTTCGCTTCAGGACCAGAAAAGAACGCTCGTTACCACCAGCGACCGCAATGTGGCCCAAGCCAAGCTGCGTGACGCCGAAGCCGCTCTTTCGCTGGCGCGCCATCGGCTAGCGCTCTCTACCATCCTCGCTCCCATCGCCGGCACGCTTTATCAGTTCGATCTCAAAATAGGTGCCTATCTTCAACCCGGAACGGTTGTCGGATTGGTCGGCAAGCTGAATCGCGTAAAGGTTACCGTGTATGTGGACGAGCCGGATCTCGGCCGCGTCGCCAATGATTTGCCGGTCGATATCACCTGGGACGCGCAACCCGGCAGGCATTGGTGGGGACATGTCACTAGACTGCCCACCGAGGTGATCGCGCTCGGAACCCGGACGGTAGGCGAAGTTGCGACTATTGTCGACAACCCTCATCACGACTTACTGCCCGGCGTGAGCGTCAACGTGCGCATTGTTTCCAAAGTGGTGAAGGACGCCACCAACATTCCGAAAGCCGCTTTGCGCACCATTCGTGGCGTCAACGGTGTCTTTCGCTTGAACGGCGATCGGCTTTCCTGGAAGCCCATCACTACCGGCGTGAGCGACATAAACAATGTGCAGGTGATTTCAGGACTCGCCGTTGGCGACAAAGTGGCGGATCGTGTAATCGATCCGAGCGACGCTGAAATCCGCGACGGCCTGCGCGTGAATCCTGTCTTCAATTGATCGGTCGTGCATCCACGATATAGCGCTTCGGCGCGTCCCCCATGTAATGGAACGGGTAGCAGGTAATCATCGTCAGTTTCGGACGGCCGTCGCTTGCGAGTACCGAAACATCGTCCGAATTCACGATGCGCGTGTCTTCTACCAGATAGCTATAACTCTTTGCGTCGGCTGACTCCAGGCGCACCACATCACCCGCCTGTACGTTGCGCAAGGCGCGAAACGCGAGGTCACGGTGGCCCGCGATCACCGTGTTTCCGTTGCTGCCAATAGGCGCGGTGCCGGTAACGAGTCCTGCTCCGAGGCTCAGACTCTTTTCGTCATCGCCATTCACGACCACCACCGACAGGCCCAGGCATTTAATCTGAAGCCGACCGGCTACTTGGCCGTTCCTTCCATGCTCGAACCATTCTGGATGAAGCTGGAAAGCGGAATAGCTGGCCGCCTTCCATCCCGCGAGCGCAAGCAGGATCAAACCGCCCCACACAAAAAGCTTCTCGCATCCTCCGCTCGGAAGAAGCGATTCGTTCAGATTAACAATGGATTCCTCGCTGCTCGCAATGCGCACCCGATAGGGAATAAATGGAACTACTAACCCCCGAACTACACCTTCAGGCTAAGGCGAATCTCAGGAAATTTTCACGAAAGTCTCGTTGTGAGTGGCCGCCAAAACAGCTTCGGCATCGGCATCTGTAAAACTCTGTGTCTTTGCCGAATGATTCATCGAGCAGAACTTTGGCCCGCACATCGAGCAGAATGCCGCATCTTTGAAACCTTCTTCGGGAAGTGTCTCGTCGTGCATGGCTTCGGCCGTTTCCGGATCCAGCGAAAGGGCAAACTGCTGCCGCCAATCGAATTGGAAGCGTGCGCGCGAGAGTTGATCGTCGCGGTCGCGCGCGCCTTTACGGTGGCGCGCCACGTCGGCCGCATGCGCCGCAATCTTGTAGGCAATGATGCCTTGCTTCACATCTTCGCGATTGGGTAGGCCCAGATGTTCCTTGGGTGTTACGTAGCAAAGCATCGACGCGCCATGCCAGCCGATCATCGCGGCGCCAATCGCGGACGTGATGTGGTCATAGCCCGGCGCGATGTCGGTCACCAGCGGGCCCAGCGTATAAAAAGGCGCTTCGTAGCACAACTCGCGCTCCTTTTCGACCTGCAGGGCAATCTGATCGAGTGGAATATGTCCGGGGCCTTCGATCATCACTTGCACGTCATGGTCCCAGGCGCGTTTCGTGAGTTCGCCAAGCGTTTTCAGCTCCGCGAACTGGGCCGCGTCGCTTGCATCCGCCAGACATCCCGGCCGCAATCCGTCGCCTAGCGAAAAGCTCACATCGTGTTTCTGAAAAATTTTGCAGATGGCGTCGAAGTGCTCGTACAAGAAGTTCTGTTTGTGATTTTTCACCATCCACTCGGCCAGAATCGCGCCGCCTCGGCTCACAATCCCGGTGATGCGGTCTCTCGTCAGCGGCACGTACTGCACTAAAACGCCGGCATGAATGGTCATGTAATCCACGCCTTGCTCCGCCTGCTCTTCGATCACTTCGAGCATCACGCCGATGTTCAGATCTTCAACCCGGCGTACGCGGCTCAATGCTTCGTAAATCGGTACCGTGCCGATCGGTACTGGAGACGCATCGATGATGGCCTGCCGAATACGCGGGATGTCACCGCCGGTCGAAAGATCCATCACAGTATCGGCGCCATACTTCACTGCGTACTGCAATTTCGCGAGCTCTTCATCAATATTCGACGTCGTCGATGAATTGCCGATATTCGCGTTGATCTTGCATTTCGACGCCACGCCGATACACATCGGTTCCAGGCTGCGATGGTGAACGTTTGCCGGAATGATCATGCGCCCGCGCGCCACTTCCTCGCGAATCAGGTCGGGGGCCAGGTCCTCGCGCCGTGCCACATACTGCATCTGCTCGGTTATCTTGCCCTGGCGTGCATAGTGGATCTGCGTGCAATTCATGCTTCGATTATAGGCCGCGCAGGGTAGCCCTCCGGTTCACCAGCTGAACGCATGTCTATAGATCCACCAATCTGATACATTTCTTGGATCGATATGCCCGATCCCTCCGTGACCAACTGGTTTGGCGACCTCGTCTCTCATCCGCAGGTGATTGTCGAAGCAAATACGGTCGATGACATCATCGCCGTATTGAAGGATCCTGCCAAGTATCCATCGCCGGTGCGCGCCGTCGGCTCGAATCATTCGACAGCACCCTGCGGAGTGGCCGAAGGCGGCACTCTCATCAAAATGAAAATGAATCGCATCTTGAATATTGGTGCGGACACGCTCACCGTCGAAGCGGGCGCGATTCATCTCGATCTCTCCAAAGAGCTCGAAAAACACAACCTTCAGTTTTACGTCAACACCGAAATCGGACGGCTCTCGGCCGGCAGCGCCGCCTGTGCCGGTACCAAGGACGCTTCCATGCCCGGCGAATACGGCCAGGTCGGCTCCTACGTCATCGGGGTAAGAATGGTTCTGCCCAACGGCGATCTGCTCGAAGTAACCGAGGACAAAGATCCCGATCTGATGCAGAAAGTGCGCTCGAGCTACGGCACTTTCGGAATCATTTATCAGGTCACCTATCGCATCCGTCAATTGCTGCCGATGGACGTCCATCACAAAACGTTCAACCTCGGCGAATTCACCAAGACGCTGCCGGAATTGATCGCGCTCGATTATTCGATCATGTATTACATCTTCCCGTTCGTCGACAAGATCACGGTCGAATTTCGCAAATATAATCCCGGCGCAACCGGCGAGCCGAACCGCAGCGCCTGGGCCTTGCGCAATCATCTTTGGGGTACCACCGGGCCGAAACTCGGCCACGATATTGAGCGCAAGATTTCCATTCCGTCCGTCCGCTACGGCGTCATCGATAGCTTCGGTGCTGTATGGCGCTTTCAGCTCGAAGAACTGGTCAAGAGCCCTAACACGATTCCGGGCGATCAGATCATCGAATATCCGCCGGTTTCCGACGATAGCCGCTATACGTTCAGTTTATTTGCGTTTGCGGAAAAGGATTTTCCGAAAATTCTAGGCGAGTTCTTCCAGTTCTCCAAGGACTACTACAAGCAGAAGGGCTATCGCACGAACCTCCTCTACGTCGGCTATCGCATTCTGAGAGACCAAAAAGCTCTGCTCTCTTACTCCTGGGATGAAAACATACTGACCATCGATCCTGTATCGACGGCCAACCCTGGCTGGCAGGACTATCTTGTTGCGTATAATCAGTTCTGCGCCGAGCGCAATGGCAAGCCGCTGCTCAATCAGACTCCCAAACTCACGCCCGAAATTGTAAAGAAAGCCTTCGGCGATCGCTGGAAAATCTTTGCCGATACGCGCCGGCAATTCGATCCCAATGGGCGCCTGCTGAACGAATATTTCAAGACATTGCTGGCGTGACAAAGAGCAATGACACAAGTAGCGGTTTTGGACGACTGGCAGGGCGTCGCGCGCAGCAGCACCGACTGGTCGCCTTTGATGGGTCGCGCCGAGGTGATCTTCTTTCCGGAGGCATTCCGGGATGAGGACGACGCGGCCGAAAAGCTTACGGACTTCGAGATCGTCCTCTCAATGCGCGAGCGAACACCGCTCCCGGCCTCACTGATCGATCGCTTACCGAAACTGCGTATGCTCGGCATTACCGGCGCCAGTAATCGCTCGCTAGACCTTGCCGCCTGCACGGCGCGCGGAATCCTTGTATCGAACACCACTGGAAACAGCAACCGTGAAGCAGCCACCGCCGAGTTGGCTCTCGGACTTTTGCTTGCCGCTGCGCGTGCCATTCCCGCCGCGGATGCGAACATTCGTGCCGGGCGTTTTCAACAAGGCCTGCCTATTGGTGTGAGCCTGGCGGGCAAGACCATGGGCGTCGTGGGATTGGGACTGCTCGGATCGCACATGGCCCGCTATGCCAAAGCGCTGGCCATGGATGTAGTCGCCTGGAGTCCCAATCTCACCGCCAAAAAAACGAACGCCGCCGGAGTGCGGCTCGCGTCGAAGGAAGAACTGTTCTCAAGTTGCGACGCCATCAGCATCCATCTGGTCCTCTCCGAGCGCTCGCGCGGCCTTATTGGCGCTGCCGATCTGGCGCGCATGAAACCAGGAGCGATTCTGGTTAATACATCCCGCGGTCCGATTGTGGACGAAGCGGCGCTGCTCGATGCCGTATACGCCTGCCGCATAGTTGCCGCACTCGACGTCTTCGACCGCGAGCCGCTCCCGCCGGATCACCCGCTTCGCAATGCCCCGAATACCGTCATGACTCCACATCTGGGCTACGGAGTCCAGGAAACCTGGGAAGAGTTTTACAGGCAGAGTATGGAAAACGCGCTGTCGTTCTTGGAGGGAACTCCGCTGCGCGTGATCAATCCGGTAGTGGTGAACAAGCTTCGCTGATCCCCCGTTACTTGGCCGGCAAACTCGCCGGCGCACCCTTATCCTTCACAAAGAACACCAGAATTTTCGCCGGCTTCGTGCTGCTCGCATTTTTCGAAACCGAGTGCACATCCGTTGGTGATTCGTAGAATGTCTGCCCAGGTCCAAGCGTCTTTTCTTGCCCACCTTTTACCTGCATTAGCACTGATCCTTCGAGCACATACACGAAAGTATTGGCATTATGCCGATGCGACGGCGACGACGCGCCCGGCGCATACTCCACCGTCAGCACGACTCCTTCTTTGCCGGCAATCCCCGCCAGCTCTTTATTCATAAGTGGCGTGACTTTGGCGTTCTGAGCCAGCAGAGCGCTGCCGGTCAGCCAGGCGGCAAGAACGGCGCTTTTCATCACGCCGCTCCTTCGGCCTTATGCGCCTCCGGTTGATATGCTCCCGGCACCACCCGGAATGCAATACAAAGCCGGTTCCATCCATTGATCGCTACAATCGCCATCGTCAAATTCACCAGTTCTTCTTCGGAGAACCGTTGCCGCGCCTCTTCGTAGACCGCATCCGGCACGTGATCCTTGCCCACCAGCGTGACCGCCTCCGTCCAAGCCAGTGCCGCGCGCTCGCGATCGGTAAAGAATGGCGTTTCCTCCCATGCGTTCAGCGCATACAGCCGCTGTTCTGTCTCTCCGGCGGCCCGTGCGTCCTTGGAATGCATATCGAGGCAATAGGCGCATCCGTTTATCTGCGACGCCCGCATTTTCACCAGGTGGATCAGCGAAGGCTCTAACTTGGATTTTCTGACGAACGTCTCCAGACCGAGCATCGCATGATAGGCCGCCGGTGAGGCCTTTTGTGCTTCCAAACGTGCTTGCATATTCAAAAATTTCCTTTCACCTACAGGCTAAGCCTTAGGTGGACCAGCGCAAAGGTCCATAATCGAAATGAAGAGTAGTCCACTTTTTTGCGTGGATCAAATGTCGAAAACAGAAATATTTCAGGACATTCCACTGCCGGCGGCCCGCGATGCCCAAGAACTGTGGCGCTGGCTTTACACCGAAGTGCGCGCCGCTATCCTCGACGGACGCCTTAAGCGAGAAGCTCGCCTGCCGTCCACGCGAAGCCTTGCCCGGCAATACAGTGTTTCTCGCGGCACCGTGGTCGCAGCATTCGAGCAGTTGCAGGCCGAAGGCTACACGCATACCGAAGTTGGATCGGGCACTTATGTGGCTTCCGGCTTGCCCGATCGAAGTTTTGTCGCCCGTACAGCGGGCGGCGCCGCTCCGAACCTTCCGCCGTCCAAGGCGACTCTGTCCAAGCGCGCTCAGGAAACGTTAAAACACGTCAAAGTTCTTCCCGCTTCTCATTCTGTCGGCAAAGCATTTCGCAGCTATGAGCCTGCCATCGATCTCTTCCCGGTAGACCTTTGGGCGCGCATTTCTGCCCGAGTTCTGCGGCACGCTCCACGATCGCTATATGGCCAGGGGAACACCGCCGGATACCAGCCTCTGCGCCGTGCTATCGCCGAATACATCGGCGGATCGCGCGGCGTACGCTGCTCGCCCGATCAAATCATCGTGACGTCCGGAGCCCAGCAGGCACTCGATCTGGTGGGACGTTTATTACTCGATCCGGGCGACCGCGTCTGGATGGAAGATCCCGGCTACCCTGGCGCTTGGTTTACCTTGCGTGCTACCGGAGCGCGCATCGTTCCTGTGCCCGTAGACCGGGACGGCATTATCGTAGAGACCGCTCGCAAACTCGCACCCCAAGCGAAGCTCGCCTATGTGACACCTGCCAATCAGTTCCCATTAGGCGTAACCATGTCCGCCGAGCGCCGTATGGAATTGCTGCACTGGGCCGTAAGCGCCGGCGCTTGGATTGTCGAAGACGAATACGACGCCGAATATCGCTATTCCGGCCGGCCCGTCGCTGCGCTGCAGAGCCTTGATCGTTCCGGCTCGGTAATCTACATCGGCACATTCACGAAAATGCTCTTTAATGCATTGCGTCTCGGCTTCCTGGTCGTCCCCGAGCGTCTGGCCAATTCCTTCGAAGCGGCCAGAAGCTTCGTGGACCGTCATCCGCCCACGCTCGATCAGGCTGTCCTCGCCGAGTTCATTGCCGAAGGTCACTTCGGCCATCACGTGCGCAGCATGCGCCAGGTCTATTCGGAGCGGTTATCGGTTCTGGAAGCAGCGGCGCAAAAACACTTGGCCGGGCTGCTCGAGCTAACGCCCACTGCGGCGGGTATGCGTACCGTTGCCTGGCTCAAAACCCGCACATCCGGCGAGGTCGCGGCACACCGGGCGCAAATGCTTGGCCTGGAACTCGCCGCACTTTCGGTATTCACAGTGAAATATTCCCGCAAGCCGGCTCTGATTCTGGGATTCGCCGGCTGCAATCCGAACGAGCTCCGCCGAGGAGTGTCGGTCCTCGCCGCCGCCCTCCGGACGAGTGCGAGATCATAGGAGAGCACGTAATGAACAAACCATTTCACCTGATGACTCCGGCGGAGCGGACGGCGGCGCGAATTGCTCAGAATCGCGCCATTGACGAGAAGATAGAAGAGAAGACCGGTGCAATCAAAAACCGCAAGCCCCCGGCTCGTTCTACCGGCGACTACATCCGGGCCACGCCCGAAGAACATGGCAAGCTCGGCAGCGTGATCCGCAAGGTCCAATCCTGAATTTGACAAAAACCGCCGTTTCTGTTTATGATTCTGAGGCGCACAAATTCCTTCCTGTCAACTTGAACTCTTCTGGTACGCCCGCCTTTTATGGCAAGCAGTTTCTCGATTCCCTCAATTGATTCGTTAGGTTTTGCAGCGAGAAAGAGAGAAGTTATGAAAGAGACTGGAACCGT